>ERZ827186.2713-NODE-2713-length-11484-cov-2.666987_pt1 | contig 11484 bp, 10 predicted proteins | sample MGYA00519918_ERZ827186 | MGnify/ENA primary metagenome ERZ827186 (study PRJEB31778, sample SAMEA3449275) | human gut metagenome | biome: human gut; feature: human-associated habitat; material: faeces | place: United Kingdom | collected 2010/2012 ... | reverse complement strand
GTAAATCGGCGCACGACCAAATGTCGGATTCGTATGATAATATATCTTTCATAATCTACTATCGTTCTTCTTTGTCTGTGATCAGGTCTTTCAAGTCGACTTGCAGGATGACAGCTATTTGCTGAAGAGTATCCAGGTTGGGCTGAATCCTATTGCAGGCATAAGCGTTAACCATGCTGAAGCTCTTGTTTAGCTGCTTTGCTAACCATGTCTGAGAGATACCTTTCTCTGCCAGAACGGCTTTTATCCTATTTAATTTCATATTATGTCTTGATTGAATAGCACAAATATAGTGAATTATATTTGATAAATCGAATTATTTTTATTACATTTACGCCCTATAAAAGATTATCATTATAAAAAAGATATCGGATAATCCACATTCACCTCAAATATGAGCAAAGTATTAAAACCCAATGATGCCATTAAGGCTGTTTACGAAGATAAATTCCAATTATTTTTACAGAATATTGGAGTTTATGAGAATGTTGTGGCTGGAACTGAAAAATGCAAATTTTGCAGTCAACCAATCACCTTAGATAACATCGCATCCGTTTTTCCGGAAAGCGGTACTGTCAAGTTTGTTTGTGACACCCCTGAATGTATTCATAAGATGAATAACTATTTTAACGAGAAACAATGATAAACATTTATATCATCATTCCTGTCAGCATTTTAGGCTTTGTTGCAGGCAGTGGATTTGTTTGGTTTATCTTTACTCATCCTGAGATCTTAGATAAGTGGATATCCTGTTTTTATCGGTTGTTCAAGGCTATATATAAAGAAGCCGACAAGCGATTTGTGAAGTATAATATCCAATCTATCCTCAACGGCTTCATCGCCAAACTCAATACCGACGTTCCTAATCTTGATGCACAAAGGATTAATATTGAATGGATTGATGAAGAAATCACACCAGAGTCCTTTTTGAAATCTGGAACTCTCGTTCTTCGGATGCACAAAAGCACTAACCAGAACCGAAATATCGTCAACGCCACATATACATTCGTTTCTCGCGAGGTATTAAAGAAAACCAAAACATATTTAGCATCTTACCAAAAAGATGCAATCGATTTATTTGTATCATATAAGGTTTTAGAAAAAGCAGGTCACGATATTATGGATGCTTTTGTCCAAACCTATCTTCGTGACGGACTTGAGAAGGATTCAATCGACAAACTTTACGCGAAATTTGAAAAAATTGATACCTGTGGACTATTTTTCCCGGTATTTATTACTGAGATGACATTTCTCGGCGAGAAAATATTTGGTAAAGGAGTTAATCGTAATAAGATCTATCAAGAGATTGATGGTCTTGTCTCGTTTCTCTTAACTCTTGCGAACCGTAAGACAGGAGAATACTCCAATTTGGAGTATGGCGGCGAGTATTCGAAATTCGCAATCAGAATTGTTGGTAAACAATATAAGATCGAAGAGGAGGGTAAGCGAATCTACATCAATAACATTCGGCAAATCACGCAGCCTATCGAAACATTATATCTCATAGGAAATTTCTACAACAAACAATTCATCGATGAAGTCTCTTCTGACTTGACTGAAGATGATGTTTGGGAAATATTTCATAAAGTTGCTGCTAAAGCGAAATTACGGACAAGGGAGGGCGAAGAGTTTGATGTCAAGAATTACATTATATCGTTGAGAAAAAAATCCGTGACGATTGTCACACGGAGATAGTTAAAAGCAAATTATGGAAACTATTCATCTATCACACCTTCGATAGTCGGTACTGTGGTAGGGTATAAATGTTTGCTTGCCGTATTTATTCACCAATGGCCTCCGTCCGTCTCAAACGGTGCGGTTTGTTTGCGCAAAATTCATTTATTATTGCATAATATATTGATAATAAATATGGATAAATTTCTTCAACGAAAAAGGAGGTCGTAGTAATATGAGATTTTTTCATTCCGAAGAAGAAGCTTACGATTTTATTTATCAAGATGCTTTAAGTTTCCATCAAACAAGTGAGAAATATGGCATAAAATGGTGATCAGATGATTTCCAAAGCCTAAGCGGCCATGAATCGAAGTCAGGGCAATTTGATTTACCTTGACTTATGAAATTTTAAATACAATCAAGTTTTGCGGTACCTATCTTTGGTCAATCTGGTACAAGAATTCATACAAAGCCCTTCGGAATTTAGGACTATATCCGACCTCTATATAAAAGTTAGATATGACCAGAAAAGAATTGGAGCGGAAACTTGAAAAGTCAGGACGTTTAAGTCGTTACTTTTTAGATGGTTCCCTTCGTTCAGATTGTGGCATTTTATTGAGAAATTATTCTGTATGGGAATATTTCCATATGGACGAAAGGGGAAATCGGACGCCTTTAAATTATTTACTTCGGCAGAAAAAGCCTATGATTATTATAAAAATGCGTTAGATTCTTGCAACGTTTTTCAGACGGCATTAAACAAACGCCCAAGTAGTTTGCGGCCGAGCGATCTTCGGAGAGCCGGATTTCCCCTGATATGGCCTGCCCGAAGTTTCCGGATCGTCGCCTGGTTGTGAAATTTCCATGTTTGCCGGGCCGAGTTGTTAAATTCGGGGCGGGGCGCATTGTTTTTTCTCTTTTTTGTTATACATTTGCCGTGTCGAACAGAAACTGTAGAACGTTTAATCCGTTACGAGGAGCGATGAATCAGCTTTCGCCTTTTTTTGGTTATTATTTTTACTTCTACTTTACCAAAAGCGGACTGGGATCGCGTTGCCTTTAGCGAACGAATCGAACGATGAAAAGATAGACGATCCCGGTCCTTGCAAGGTCCGGGTTTTTTTTTTGAGATGAAGATGACAAGCCAGAACGAATGGACGGAGCCGGAGGCTGTGGGCGGCGTGGGAGCGCGCGTCGCCATTCAGGGCTACGAAGGTAGTTTCCATCATATCGTCGCGCGTCGCTTTCTGGGCGAGCGGGCGGAAATCGTTCCCTGCGATACGTTCCGCGAAGTGGCCCGGCAGGTCGAGAGCGGCGGAGCCGAGTACGGTATCATGGCGATCGAGAACTCGATCGCGGGAAGTATTCTGCCCAATCTGGGTATTCTGCATAACAGCCGTCTTCAGGTGACCGGGGAGTATTACCTGCATATCCGGCAGAACCTGATGGCGCTGCCCGGGGTCGGGCTCGAGGGAATCGAGGAGGTGCACTCGCACCCGATGGCGCTGCTGCAGTGCGTCGATTTTCTCGATACGCATCGCTGGCGTCTGGTCGAGACCGAGGATACGGCCCTCAGCGCCCGGCGCATCGCCGAGCGGGGCATCCGCAATGCGGCCGCCATAGCCGGCGATTTGGCCGCCGAGCTTTTCGGGCTCGAAATCGTCGCGGCGGACATCCACTCGATCCGTAATAATTACACGCGTTTTTTGGTGCTTCGTCCCGACCACCAGCCGATCGACGAGCGCTCGGACAAGGCTTCGCTCTGCTTCAAGACCGACCATCGTCATGGCTCGCTGATACGCGTACTGCGCGAAATGGAGGACTCGACGATCAATATGACCAAGCTGCAGTCCTCGCCGATTCCGAGCGAGCCGTGGCACTATATGTTTCATGTCGACATGGAGTTCGCCTGCATGGACGACTATAACCGTGTGATCGAGCGGATGCGGTCGGTCACCAGCGAGTTGCACGTGTACGGCGTGTACCGCAAAGGACAATGAGAACGATTGAAAAACGACAAGAGATGAAACCGATCGAAATGAAATTGGCCCGGAGACTCGGCGGAGTGGGAGAGTACTATTTCTCGAAAAAGCTGCGCGAAATCGACCGGATGCGCGCCTCGGGCCGTCAGATCATCAATTTGGGTATCGGCAGTCCCGACAGGCCGCCCCATCCGGACGTGATCGGAACGCTGGCCGCCGAGGCCGCCAAGCCCGGCAATCACGGCTATCAGCCTTACAAGGGCGCGGCCGTGCTGCGCGAGGCGTTCGCGCTTTGGTATAAGGAGCGCTACGGCGTTGCGCTCGATCCGGAGGGCGAGATTCTTCCGCTGATCGGGTCGAAAGAGGGCGTGATGCACGTCTGTATGACCTATCTCGACGAAGGTGACCGCGTGCTGGTGCCCAATCCCGGCTATCCGACCTACCGTTCGGCGGTGACGATTGCCGGGGGCGTCTGCGTCGATTACGTGCTGCGCGAGGACGGCGGGTGGATGCCCGATTTCGACGAAATCGAGCGCGGCGGTCTGCAAGGCGTCAAGATGATGATCGTCAACTATCCGCACATGCCGACCGGAGCCGCCCCGAAGGAGGGCCTGTTCCGCCGTCTGGTCGATTTCGCCCGCCGGCACGGCATCCTGCTGCTGCACGACAATCCGTACAGCTTTCTGCGCAACGACCGTCCGGAGAGCCTGCTGGCCACGCCCGGAGCGACGGAAGTGGCGCTCGAGCTCAATTCGCTGAGCAAAAGTCACTGCATGGCGGGCTGGAGAATCGGGATGATCGGCGGAGCCCGCGAGCGCATCGACGAGATCATCCGTTTCAAGAGTAACATGGACTCGGGCATGTTCTATCCGCTGCAGGCCGCTGCCGCGAAAGCCCTGTCGCTGGGCGACGACTGGTATCGGGAGCTCAATGCGCTGTACCGCCGCCGCGAGGCCAAGGCTTACGAGATACTCGACGCGGTCGGCTGCACCTACGATCCCGTTCAGGCGGGGCTGTTCGTTTGGGGACGGCTCCCCGAGGGAGCCGGAGACTGCTATGAGTTTTCGGACAGGGTATTGAACGGCTGCGGCGTGTTCCTTACGCCCGGCGGCATTTTCGGCTCGGAGGGCGACCGTTACATCCGCATCAGCCTCTGCGCAACGGAGGAAGTGCTGCAACGCGCGGCCGACCAAATAAAAGGAATGGTATTATGAAAGCGGCCATCGTAGGCGTCGGGCTGATCGGAGGATCGTTTGCTCTGACGCTCAAGGATAACGGAATTTGCGACGAGGTGATCGGAGTCGACAATTCCGAGCGAAACCGGGCCAAGGCGCTCGAACTGGGGCTCGTCGACCGGACGGCATCGCTGGCCGAGGCTGTCGCCGGGGCCGATCTGGTGGTGCTGGCTACGCCGGTAGATTCTATTCCGCTGCTGGCCGTCAAGGTGCTCAATCAGGTCGATCGGCAGGTCGTCATCGACATGGGCTCGACCAAGCAGGAACTGTGCGAGGTGATCGCGCAGCACCCGCGCCGGGGCCGCTTCGTAGCGACGCATCCGATGTGGGGAACCGAGTACAGCGGTCCCGAGGCGGCCGAGCACGACGCTTTCAGGGGCCGCACGGTCGTCTTCTGCGACCGCGAGCTGAGCGATCCGGACGCCGTGGAGTTCGTCGAGCGGGTCTATGAGCGGATAGGCATGCCGATCAAGTACATGAGCGCCGAGGAGCAGGACACCCATACGGCTTATGTGAGCCATATATCGCACATTACGTCGTTCGCGCTCGCGCTGACCGTGCTCGAGAAGGAGCGCGAGGAGGAGCATATTTTCGATCTGGCCGGAGGCGGCTTCGAGAGCACGGTCCGTCTGGCCAAGAGCTCGCCCGAGACTTGGGTTCCGATCTTCATGCAGAACAAGTATAACGTGCTCGACGTGCTGCGGGAGCATATCCACCAGTTGCAGATTTTCCGGCGCATGCTCGAGCGTGACGATACGGAAGGGCTGCGAACGATGATGCAGCGCGCCAACCGGATCAAGAAGATATTGAAATAGCCGGCCGGGGATTCCGAGAGGGGAGGCCCGGGCGTCGGCGTCCGGGCCGGAACGGAACGAAAGCCGCCGGTCGGGATCGCTTCTCGGCGGAGCGGGGCCTTCCCGTTTCGTCCGGGCTCCGGCAAGGCAAATGAGAAACAACGCGAAAAGAACAACGATATGAAACCGTTTGACATCAAGGCGAAACGCCCGCTCATTATCTCGGGCCCGTGCAGTGCGGAAACCGAGGAACAAACTTTGGAAACCTGCCGGCGGATTGCCGACACGGGTCTCGTCGACGTGCTGAGGGCCGGCATTTGGAAGCCGCGCACGAAGCCCGCTTTGGTCTTCAGGTTGATATTGCGGGCGACCTGGTGGTCATAGGACATGTCGACCGTATATTTTTCGAAGTCGTCCTTGTACTGCATGCCTTCGCCGTCGTAATAACCCAGGCTCACGTAGTAGCGGTTCTTTTCGCCGCTGCCCTCGATCCCGACGCTGTAATCCTGCGTGACGGAGGTGCGGAACACATGGTCTGCCCATTTGGTGCGGAAAGGCCACGCCCCGCTTTCGATCTCGGCGATAGAAGGATAATAGGTTCCGTCCGACCAGATCTTCCCGGTATACGGCCCTTCGGCGCCCCCGTTCTCATAGGCCTCGTTTTCCAGCCGCGCCATCTGCACGGGATCGCGCCAGTAGTCGAGCCTGTCGCTGAAAACGCCGACCCCGACCTTCCCCGAGAACCAGACGTTCCGGTGGTCTTTCTGTCCGTTCTTGGTCGTAATCATGATGACGCCGTTGGCGCCGCGCGAACCGTAAATAGCGGTCGCCGAAGCATCCTTGAGCACCTCGACGGATTCGATGATATTGGGGTTCACGCTCGTCAGATTACCGGCATCGCCCATCGGCACGCCGTCTACCACCACCAACGGCGAATTGGAACCGTTGATGGAGCTGATTCCGCGCACGCGCATCGTCACGCTCCCCTCGGGGCTGTCGTTCGAATTGTCGATTACCGTCAGGCCCGCCACACGGCCCTGCAAGAGTTTGTCGATCGACCCCGCCGAGACTTGTGTCACGTCCGAAGCCTTCACGGAAGCCACGCTGCCCGTCAGGTCGCTCTTCTTCATCGTACCGTAACCGATCACGATCACTTCCTCGACCAGTTCGGCATCTTCCTGGAGTTCCACATCGACCGCCGTGCGGCCGGCAACGGGCACCTCCTGCGGTTTGTAGCCGAGGAACGATATGACAAGCACGTCCCCCGTACCCGCAGCGACCGTATAGGCCCCCGAAGCATCCGTCGTCGTGCCCCTCACGGAGCCTTTGACCACTACCGATGCTCCCGCAATAGGTTTCCCGTCGGGGCTTCCCGTCACGATCCCCCGTACGGCCGCGTTCTGGGCAAACAGGCCGGTGCCGCACAGCAGCAAGGGAATCAATAGCATGAATAGTTTGTTTTTAATCATTTTGCGAACAGGTTAGTTGTTTAGGTTTTGGTTTCTCGAATCCGGCTATAATAAAATAGGTGTCGTCCGACCGATTTTTTTAATAAATACGTCCGAATCGACTATTACAAATATAGACGAAAGAAAAACATATACATGGTGATATTTTGACAAAAAATAACAATATTTTCACAGTATGAAATTTTACCCTCACGCAAAAACAGCCTCAAATAGCAATAAAAAGAATATTTATAAAATAAGGAGTGTTTTGGCATTCCAAATTATTGCACGATAATGTCAAAATAATACATACATATGCAGATATTTCACCAGATTATCCCGTACGAACACGCTATCTTTGACTATCGAAATTTCCATTATCCGGCTTAAATTTTTAAATTAATTTAATTATGCTAACCCCTTTCCGAGAAATCATACGGGATGCCCATCGACGCCATTATGCCGTCGGGGCATTCAACTGCCTGAGCGTCGAGAATGTCATGGGAGCCATAGCCGCAGCCGAAGAGTTGCGGGCGCCCGTCATCCTGCAACTTGCGGAAGTGCAATTCCCCGGGGCGCCCATGGAACTGATGGCCCCCGTTTTCCTGCAGGCCGCACGCGATGCGAAAATCCCGGTCGCCGTGCACCTCGACCACGGGCAAAGCCCCGAAACCTGCATCCGCGCCATCCGCGCGGGCTTCAGTTCGGTGATGTTCGACGGTGCCGGCCTGCCGCTGGAAGAAAATATCGCCCGAACCCGCCTCGTCGCAAGGCTCGCCCATGCCGCAGGCGTCGATGTCGAAGCCGAGCTGGGGCGCGTGGGCGACACCGGATCCGGAGGCGAGGGCACGGGCGACGCGACGACGGCGGACATCTTCACCGATGTCGAAGAGTCGGCCCGCTTCATCGCCGAAACCGGTACGGATGCGCTGGCCATCGCCATCGGCAACCTGCACGGCCGTTACACCGCCACCCCGCGCCTCAACATCGGCCGGCTGCGCGAAATCAACGCCCGCAACGGCATTCCGCTTGTTCTGCACGGCGGCAGCGGCACGAGCGAAGAGGATTTCAAAGCCTGCATCCGCAACGGCATCTGCAAGATCAACGTGGCCACGGCGATCCAGCTGGAGGCGACGGATGAAATACGCAGTTACCTCGCCGCCGACGGCGCCCCGAATTACATCGACCTGAAAAGCCGCATCACCGAAGCCTCGAAAAAGGTCGTCGCGGCACATATCCGCCTCTTCAAGAGCGACGGCAAAGCCTAAACCGCCCCGACTATGGACAGACGAGGAATCATCTCGGCCGGCACATGGCTGGTCGACAACGTAAAAATAATCGGGCAATATCCCGCACGGGGGAACCTGACGACGATCACCCGCGTAGAAACGGGGCTGGGCGGCTGCTCGCACAACGTGCTGGCCGACCTGGCAGGGCTGGGGCTAGGCGCCGCATTACCGCTGTACGCCGGCGGCTGCATCGGCCGGGACGCCTTCGGCAGCTACATAGAGCGTGAAATCGAACGGCTCGGCATCGACGCGGGCAACATGCTCCCGCTCGCCGATGCCGCGACCTCGTACACCGACGTCATGTCGGAATACGACGGGGGCTCGCGCACCTTCTTCCACTTCCGGGGAGCCAACGCACGCCTCAGCGCGGAGCATATCCTGCAAATGGAGTCCCCCGCACGGATTTTTCACCTGGGGTACCTGTTGCTGCTGGACGAACTGGACAAACCCGACCCCCAACACGGCGTCGTCGCCGCCCGCGTACTGAAGGAATTACAGGCGAAAGGCTACGAGACATCGGTCGACGTGGTTTCCGAAGAGGGCGGACGGTTCCGCAGCATCGTGGAGCCCTGCCTTCCCCATATCGACTATTTCATCGTCAACGAAATCGAGGCCGGAGCCGTCTGCGGCACGCAACTCCGCAGCCCGGAAGGCGTACTGCTCCGCGACCGAGTGGAAGCGGCGGCCGAAATGCTGATGCACCGCGGAATCGGCCGTCTTTGCGCCATCCATTTCCCCGAGGGCGGCTACGCCCTCACACGGGAAGGCGACACCTGCTGGTGCGACGCCATCCCGGTCGCGGCAAAAGCAATCGTTTCATCGGTAGGCGCCGGCGATGCCTTCTGCGCCGGGATGCTCTATGCCCAGCACGAGCGGATGCCGCTGCGCGACGCCCCCCGGCTGGCCAACGCATCGGCCCGCTTCAACCTCTTCAGCGCCACCAGCACCGGGGGCGCCCCGACTTTAGAACTGTTAACCGAATTCATCCGATTAAATTACCAAACCCAATGAAACGCTCCGAAATAAACCGATCAATCCGCGAAGCACTGGATTTTTTAGCCGAGCACCGTTTCCCGCTACCCGAGTGGGCGACATGGACTCCCCCGATGTGGAACAGGCACGGCGAAGAGTGCCGTGAAATACGCGACAACGCCCTCGGGTGGGACGTCACCGATTTCGGCAAGGGAAACTTCAGCCGGGAAGGGCTGACGCTCTTTACGATACGCAACGGGAACCCCGCCCGCGACCGCAAGACCTATTGCGAAAAAATCATGTTCGTACGCGAAGGCCAGGTTACGCCGATCCATTTCCACTGGCATAAGATGGAGGATATCATCAATCGCGGCGGAGGCGACCTCTGCATGAAATTATGGAAGGCAGACCAGAAAGAACGCATGACCGAAACCCCCTGCACGTTCCAGGTCGACGGGATCACGACGACCCTGCGCGCCGGAGAAATTTTGCGTCTGCGGCCGGGCCAGAGCATTACTTTCGAACCTTACATGTACCACACGTTCTGGGCCGAGGGAGGGGACTGCCTGGCCGGCGAAGTCTCGACGGTCAACGACGACACCGCCGACAACCGTTTCCACGAACCGCTGGGACGTTATCCGCAAATCGAGGAGGACGAAGCGGCCGAATACCTGCTCTGTAACGAATACTCTCTCCAAAAATGATCCGAAACCGTGACATATCGCCCCTTGCCTGGGAACTGGGACACGCCCCGGACAAGGAAACCATACCCGGAACTTTCTGTCCGGCGGCTGTCCCGGGGGCTGTCCAGCTCGACTTAGCACGCGCCGAAGGATACCCCGACTACAACTACGCCGGCAACTACCGCCGCATGACGTGGATGGAAGACCGCTTCTTCACCTACCGCACGGAATTCGAGCCCCCGCGGCTCGGGCAGGGGCAGCGGTTGTGGTTCGTCTCGAAAGGGATCGATTACCAATACGAGATCCGCTTCAACGGGCACCTGCTCGCAGCAGGGGAAGGGATGTTCTCCCCCGTGGAAATCGACCTGACGGAATACCTGGAGCCCAGCAACCGGCTCGAAGTCGTGATCTTCCCCATCCCCAAGCGCCACCCCGAGCCTGCCGACCGCACGCAGGCGTCCGACGTCGTGAAACCTGCCGTAGGATATGGCTGGGACTGGCATCCGCGCCTGGTACCGCTGGGAATCTGGGATGACACCGGACTGCAGGTTCGCAACGAATCCCACGTGGCGGAGCTGCATGTCGGCTACATTCTCGACGACGACCTGCAGGGGGCCGACCTTCGCATCGAAGCCGAAGGCCGCGAGTGCGGAGGATGCCAGAGCGACTGGGAACTGCTCGACCCCGAAGGGCATCCGGCCGCCAGGGCCCGGGGCCCGGCCGGGGAGCGCCTTACCGCCCGGGTGGAACACCCCCGGTTGTGGTGGACGCATGACCACGGGGAACCCGTGCTATACACTTCGCGCTACCGCCTGCTCGACGCACAAGGCAAGGAACTCGAATGCGTGGAACAGCAGATCGGCTTCCGCCGGATAAGGCTCGTAATGAACGAAGGGGCATGGAGCGAACCCAAGGGTTTCCCGAAAACGCGGAGCGCCGCCCCGGCGCAGATCGAACTGAACGGCCGCCGAATCTTCGCCAAAGGCTCCAACTGGGTCTGCCCCGAACTTTTCCCCGGCACAGTCGGGGAAGAGCGCTGCAAAGAACTGATAGACATTGCCGTAGCAACCAATTTCAACATCCTGCGTTCGTGGGGCGGAGGCATCGTCAACAAAGACTGCTTCTTCGAATACTGCGACCGCAGGGGCATTCTCGTTTGGCAGGAGTTCCCGCTGGCATGCAACTGCTACCCCGATGACCCGCATTACCTCGCCACGCTGGAGCAGGAGGCCACGGCGATCATACGCCGCCTGCGCCGCCACCCGTCGCTGGCGATCTGGTGCGGGGGCAACGAACTGTTCAACAACTGGTCGGGCATGACAGACCAGTCGCTCGCACTGCGCCTGCTGAATGCACTCTGTTACCGGTTATCGCCGGAAATACCCTTCAACGCCACATCGCCCCTGA
>ERZ827186.2712-NODE-2712-length-11484-cov-3.357424_pt1 | contig 11484 bp, 9 predicted proteins | sample MGYA00519918_ERZ827186 | MGnify/ENA primary metagenome ERZ827186 (study PRJEB31778, sample SAMEA3449275) | human gut metagenome | biome: human gut; feature: human-associated habitat; material: faeces | place: United Kingdom | collected 2010/2012 ... | reverse complement strand
GCAGCAATGTGGCTGTTGCCCAGATCGAGGTGGCACAGGACAGCTTTGATACCCACGCTTATCTGAACGACCTGCGCTACGGCAACGAGACCAAGGAAAGTGAACAGTTCCAGCGCCGTCTGGATCGTTACCGTGAGCGCTATCTCTTCCCCGACGAAAACGTCACCGAAACGGAGGACAAACAGGCATGATCTATATCGTAGAAGACGATTCAGCCATCCGTGAATTAGAGCAGTATGCATTGCAGTCCAACGGCTACGAGGCCGTGGGCTTCGAATCCTCGGAGCCGTTCTGGCAGGCTGTCCACACCACGCCGCCGGAACTGGTCATCCTGGACGTGATGCTCCCCGGTGAGGACGGCTTCTCCATCCTGAAAAAGCTCCGCGCCGCCCCTTCCCTGCGGCGTCTGCCCATCATCATGATAACAGCCAAGTCCAGCGAGCTGGACACCGTGCGCGGCCTCGACTGTGGTGCAGACGACTACATCACCAAGCCCTTTGGCATCATGGAGTTCCTGAGCCGGGTGCGGGCAGCCCTCCGCCGGGCAGAGCCCGAGGCACGGCCCAACGTCTACAGCTTCCGGGAGATCCTGCTGGACAATGCCCGCCACAGCGTCACCGTCAGCGGCGCACCGGTGGAGCTGACCTACAAAGAATACAGCCTGCTCCGTCTGCTGCTGGAAAACACCAACCTTGTCGTCACCCGCGAGACCATTTTGCAGGTGGTGTGGGGTACTGACATCTCGGTGGAGAGCCGGACCGTGGATATGCACATCCGCACCCTGCGCAAAAAGCTGGGCGATGCGGGGCGTTACATCTGCACTGTGCGCAAGGTGGGCTACAAGCTGACCGATGAGGAGGCCGAAGAAGAATGAAGCTGCGCAGCATGGAAGAAAAGATCAGCTACCGGTTGTTCCTGATGGGCTTTCTGGGGCTTATATTCACCGCAGTGCTGTGCATTTTTGTGTTCCATAAGGCCTTTACGGCGCAGGCATGGTCGGCTTTGGAGCGCGAGACCGACCTTGTGCGCGCCGGGTACGAGCAGACCGGAGACCCCACACAGCTGAGTGCCTTTGTGACCGATGATCTGCGCGTGACGCTGATCAGTCAGGACGGCAGCGTGCTGTTTGAATCTGCCACCGACCAGCCCATGGAGAACCATCTGACCCGCCCGGAGATCCGCGATGCCATTGCAAACGGCGAGGGTCGGGACATTCGCGATTCCCAGACCATGGGCTACGAGACCTATTACTATGCGCTCCGGCTTTCCGGCGGGGATGTGCTGCGCGTGGCACAGGACGCCGAGACCGTGTGGTCCATCTATGATGCCACTATCCCGGCCATCGTGCTGAGCTGCGTGGCGCTGATGCTGGCTGCTGCGGTGCTGGCCGCCCTGCTGACCAAAGCACTGGTACAGCCGGTGCTGAACATGACTGAGGATCTGGATCACATTCAGGAAAATGTGCCCTACCGGGAACTGATCCCCTTTGCAGAGAGCATCCACTCCGACCGCATTCTGCGAGAAAACAACGAGAAAATGCGGCAGGAGTTTACTGCCAATGTCAGCCATGAGCTCAAGACCCCGCTGACCAGCATTTCCGGCTATGCAGAGTTGATTGAGACCGGCATTGCAAAGCCGGAGGATGTGCCGGATTTCGGCCGCAAGATCCACAGCGAGGCCACCCGCATGATCCAGCTGGTCAACGATATTTTGCAGCTTTCCAAGTTGGACACTGTAAGCGAGACCGGGGACACCCCCGTAATGGAAACGGTAGACCTTTTGGAGGTTGCCAAGGAGTGTGTGGAGCGCCAGAAACTGAACGCCCGCCGCGCCTATATCTCCCTGACTTATCTGGGCGAGAGCGCCCCGGTGCTTGGCAGCCGCGCGCTGCTGGATGAACTGTGCCAGAATCTGTGCGACAACGCCATCCGCTACAACCGCCCGGGCGGTAAGGTACAAATCATCACCACCTGCAACCGGGACGGACACTGCTCCCTGACCGTGGCCGACAACGGCATCGGCATCCCGCGGGAAGCTCAGGCCAGCGTGTTCGAGCGCTTCTACCGGGTGGACAAGAGCCGTAGCAAGGCCACCGGCGGCACCGGGCTTGGGCTTGCCATCGTCAAGCACATTGCCCGCATCCACAACGCCCGCATCAAACTGGAAAGTCAGGTGGACGTTGGCACCACCATTACCGTCACCTTTCCTACTGCCTCTTAATACAGCATGAAATGCACGTCTGTCCGCCATTGCGGGCAGGCGTTTTTTGTTGGGTCAAAGCTTGCGCCGCTGCCGCTCCGCAGCGCTGCCCGGGCTTGCAGGTGCAGCACATCCACGCCCTGCTGCCAGCAGCTTTGCAAAAGTGCGGTGCACTGCGCCGCAAGCTGTTGCCGCTGCGCCTGCGTGGGCAATGGGCTGTGGGCAGCGCGTTGACAGTCCAGCCGCACAAGCACCTGCGCCTTTTGCAAGGTGACTGAAACGATGCAGCGCCGGATGCCGATGCGCTCCCCTTCCAGCCAGAGCTGCCGGGTGCCGCCCTGCCCGGTAAGCAGCCGGTAGACCTCGGCCTGCTCCGAGGACAAGGGCGTATCGCCCGCTACGGTGTGCAGAACACCGCCCTCCTGTATCGTTATCTCTTCCGCGTTCCACCGGAGAATGGGCAGAAGCCCCGGCTCTGTATGCTGATACAGCCGGGGTGCGGTGGGTGCTGCGGCCTTTATTTGTGCCATCAGAGCATCCGGCAGGGCGGCCCGTGTGGCAAGGTGGCCTGTCTCTCCTTCTGCGCAAAGCAGCCTTGCCGCCGTGCGTCCGCAGCCGCGCCGCAGCACCAGCTGCTCGTACTCTGTTAGTAATGGCTCTTCCGCTTTTGGCAGCAGCAGATAATCACACAGGCGGTAGCTTGCGGTTTGGGGCAGTGCCTGCTCTGCCGCAGCCAGCGCCTGTTCCATCGTTTGCCCCTCTGCCTGCACAAACTGTAACGCGGCAGAGGCTTCGGCGGCATCGGCGGCGGCCTGCGGTGCCTGATAGAGCAGCCCTGCCTGATACCCCTGCCCTGTCTGTGAAAGATACACCGCCCGCACCATGCTTTTCTCGGTGCTTTCGCAGCGCAGGAATAAAAGGCACCATCCTGTTAGAAGCAAATACAGCATCGGTTTGCAAGATTTCTGTTTTCTCATGGTTGCACCTCGGCTTCCGGCTGCTGCCAGAGCAAGCGGATAGCGGCACACAGCATGGCTGCCCGGTAGACAGCGCACAGCAGCCACAGCAGCAAAAGCAGCGCATCCATGCGGGAAAAGCTGCCGCTACTCCACGCCCGCAGCAACTCCAGCCGGGGGTAGGTTTCGCTGCCAAACAGCAAAGCACTGCCCAGCAAAGCCGCAGCCTGCACCGCAAAGCCCCATACCGGCAGCCAGACCGTGCGGCGGGCAGACCGTGCACTGCACAGAAGGGCTCCTGCAAAATATTCAGCGTAGACCGGTATGTCCCAGTTTGCTGCAGTCGGCTGTGCCGGGGTAAACAGCCGGTACCAGTGCAGCTGCCCTGCAAGCCCCAACAGGCAGACCACGCCGCCCACAGCGGCAAACCACCACAGCACCCGCGCCGAAGCGTTCCAGCTTGCAGGAGGGACAGCCCACCCCGCCCAGAGCAGCAGCGGCAGAAAGCCCAGCAGCGCCATGGAGGAAAACTCTGCCGTGCACAGCCCTTGTGCCTGCACGAGGGTGTGCATCAGTTCCATAAAAAGCCCAGCTGTCAGTGCCAGCCGCACCGCAAGGGAGGGCGCTTTGTTCTGCAACATTGCCACTGCCAGCGCCGAAAGGATGCACAGGCACACCGCGCTGACCACGCCCAGCCACAGCGCCCGGCGCACCGGAACGCTTTGCGGGATGCCGTCTGCCAGCGCTGCAGTTACCAAACTGAGGGTCAACGCCGCCGGGGTAAAACGTTCTGTTTGCTGCTTCATGACCGCCGTTTCCCCCTCTCCCGCTTTTGCCAGATATTGAACCCCTGCCGGGACAGCTGCCGGTAGTTGCGGCGCAGAACGCCGTCCTCGGAAAGCGGCTGCTGCGGGAAGGGGTGCGGCGCAAGATACGGCACACCCAATGCTTCGGTGCTGACGAGGCTGAGCAAAAAGCCGAAAAACGCTGCTGCCAGTCCCACTGGTCCGGCAAGCCCTGCCAACAGCACCGTGCCGATGCGCAGCAGGGTGGCAGGCTCGTACAGACCCGGGGTGACAAAGACTGCAATGGCCGTGATGCTGGCCACAAAGATGACCGGGGTGCTCATAAGCCCGGTGGCAATGGCGGCATCGCCAATGATGAGCGCCGACACCAGACTGACCGAGTGCCCCAGCGACTGCGGCATCCGCAGCCCGGCCTCCCGGATAATCTCTAAGAGTAGGATCACCAGCAGCATCTCGGCAAACAGGGGCAGCGGGGTGGCCTTTTCGGCTGCTTCGATCTTATACAGCAGCTGCGGGGGCAGCAGCTCCGGCAGATGCACCGCCACGCACACAAAGACCCCCGGCAAAAACACCGTAAGGTAGAAAGAAAAGTACTTCAGCACCCGCAGAAAAGAGGAAAACATCGCTGTGGAAGCGTAGTCGTCCAGACACTCGAACTGCTCGCTGAACAAAGCGGGCAGCACCAGCGCCGAGGGGCTGCCGTTGACTAAAATTACCAGCTTGCCCTCGCAGAGCTTGGCGGCAGCGACCGCCGGGCGCTCGGTGTAGTGCACCGGGGTAAACAGCCGCGCCTTGCCGGGCAGCAGCCACGGTACAAAATAGCTGGAATCCAGCAGCAGCTCCGGCCGTGCGCTTTGCAAAATGGTGCGCACCCGGCGCACCATGGCGGGGTCGGCACGGTCCTTGCAGTAGCAAAGAGCATACTCTGTATTGCAGCAGGTGTGCGCCTGTGCGGCCTCCTGCATAAGGGTATCGGTACGGACAAGGCGGCGCAGAAGGCTCAGATTCACCCGCAGAAGGTCGGTAAAGCCTTCCCTGCTGCCGCGCAGATTGCCCTCGGCGGATGGCTCTTCCACGGAGCGGAATTTGAGCCCCTGCACTGAAAAAACAATACCACTGCTGCAGCCCTCTAAAAGCAGCACCGCCATGCCCGCCGTCAGCCGCGCTACGAGCTGCGACATATCCTGCACCGGAGTGCTCTCGGCCGGAAACGCCGAGCCGTGCAGGATATGCGCATAAGCTTGCGTACCAGTAAGCCGGACAGAAGCAGACTGCCGCCCGGCGGCGTCCAGCAAGAGTTCCCAGAGTGAATCGAGACTTGCCATGCCGTCAAACATTACGATGCACCCTGGGCAGCCATACAAAACGATCTTCTTCGCATAATAGTCCGCCGACTGACCAAACCTAGCATCAAGCGCGGACAGGTTTTCCGCAAGGCTTTGCGAAAGCTGCTGCACATCCATCACTCCTTTGTGTGTGCAGTATGCCCGCTTTGCCGCAGCGGAATACGCCGCGCACACCACCATGGAGGGTTTGTGCATGAAACTGCTGCTTTGCCGCACTATTATTTTGTATCTCTGCGTTTTGTTTGCCATGCGGCTGATGGGCAAGCGTCAGCTGGGAGAGCTGCAGCCGGAGGAGCTGGTATCCACCATCCTGATCTCTAATCTGGCGTCCATCTCCATTGAATCGGAGGATGTCCCCATCACCGCCAGCCTCATCCCGCTGTTCCTCATTGCGGCACTGGAGCTGCTGGGGTCGGTGGTGAGTTTCCGCAGCCAGAAGTTCTTCAATTTTCTCTCCGGGCGTCCCAAAACGGTCATTCTGGACGGAAAGATCGACCAGAACGCTTTGCGGATGCTGCGGCTGACCACCGCCGACCTGATGGAGGCGCTGCGCGGCAAGGATATCTTTGACCCGCGCAAGGTGTCCTATGCCGTAATTGAAACAAACGGCACACTGTCGGCGGCGCTGCGCCCGGAGCAGGAAGCAGCCACCCTCTCCGATTTACAGTTGAAAGTACAGCAGACACAGGCCACCATCCCCTTTGTGCTGGACGGGCAGGTACTGGAGGATAATCTGCGCTGGTGCGGCAAGGACCGTGCGTGGCTGGAACGCACCGCCACGGCAAACACGGTGCTGCCACAGGAGATCTTACTGCTTATCGGCAACGAGACCGAGGACTATTTTCTGCTGAAGAAGGAAGGCCGCCAGCCGGGAGGAAAGCGATGAAGCGGATCTATGCGTGTATCCTGATTGTGGCGGCGCTGCTGGCAGTATCCCTTTACAGCAGCGGACGGGTGCAGGGCTTTGCACAGGATATTTCAGCCGATTTGGACTGTGCCCTTGAGGCCGTACGGCAGAAGGACTTCCCCACCGCGCGGCAGGCGCTTGCCGAGGGTGCAGAACTGTGCGATACCATGCGGGAAACTATGAGCCATCTGCTGCGCACGGCCGACTACACGGAGCTGGAAGCTGCACTGCGGGCGGCAGACGGATACCTTGAGCAGCAAGCCACAGAGGATGCGCTGGGTGAGTTGCGCCGTGCACAGGTGGAGGTGGAGCGGCTGGAATGGCTTGCCCGGCGACTGGTATAAGATGAGCAAAAAAGGACACTGCACAGTGTTTCGTGCAGTGTCCTTTTTTTCATGATAGTTTACTGATTTTCCTTGCGGTCGCCCACAAGCTTTTTCAGTTCGTCAAGGAAGCTTTCCACGTCCGCAAACTGGCGGTAGACCGAGGCAAAGCGGATATAGGCCACCTCATCGATCTTTTTCAGTTCCTCCATGGTCAGCTCGCCGATGCGCACACTGGGGATCTCGCGGTCGTAGGAGCTGAACAAAGCCTGCTCAATGCTGCTGACAGCACGTTCCAGCGTTTCGTAGCTGACAGGACGCTTGGCACAGGCGCGCAGCATGGCGTTGAACAGCTTCTGCCGGTCAAAGGGTTCGCGGGAGTTATCCTTTTTGATGACCACCAGCGGCACCGTTTCCACTACCTCGTAGGTGGTAAAGCGCATGTGGCAGTTCAGGCACTCGCGGCGGCGGCGGATGCGCTCGTTATCTTCCGTGGGGCGGGAGTCGATCACCTTGGATTCCTCCGCGCCGCAATAAGGGCACTTCATCTCTTGTTCCTCCGCCTCAGTTTTTCTTTTTGCTGCGTTCGCTCCACAGCACCCATGCCGAGGTGGAAACGCACAGAGAGGTGTACACACCGCTGATCATACCCATCATCAGCGGGAATGCAAAGGTAAAGATGCTGTCCAGACCGTACAGCTTGGAGACCACGCACATCACACCCAGTGCCATTACAGTGGTCACCGTAGTGATGATGGTACGGCGGGCAGACTGGTTGACGGAATGGTTGACCAGCTCTTCGAAGCTGGCCTTCTTGCCCAGCAGGCCGCGGTTCTCACGGATACGGTCGTACACCACAACGGTATCGTTGATGGAGTAGCCGAGGATGGTGAGCATGGCGGCGATAAAGTTGCCGTCCAGTGCGGTGCGCAGCAGCACAAAGGTGCCAAACACCACCATCAGGTCGTTGACCAGCGCCAGCACTGCCATCATACCGCCGGTCAGACCGCCGATGTTCTTGAAACGCAGGGCGATATACAGCAGAATGAGCACCAGTGCAAACACCACAGCCACCAGACTCTTCTGCAGGAACTTGGTGCCCATGGCTGCGCTGACGTTGCTCAGAGACAGCTGGGCAAACTGGTTGTCCGGGTAGTTCTCATTCAAGGAATCCAGCAGGTTCTCCACCTGCTCGGTGGTCACGGTCTCGGTGCCGGGCATGGAGATCTTCAGGGTCTGGTCGCCGGTGGCCACATTCTCGCCGGTCTGCAGGGTCAGGCCGGTGTTTTCCAGCGCCGCAGCAGCGGTCTTTTGCACAGCGGCTTGGTCAAAGCCGCCCTCGTAGGACAGGGTGATCATAGCACCGCCGGTAAACTCGGTATCCAGATGCACACCGAACACCGCGGCGCACAGCAGGATAACTGCCATCAGGCAGGCAGAGAAGGTCAGGAACTTTTTGCGCAGGGATACGAAATCCACCGGCTTCTTTTCGGCCTTCTCCTGCCCGGCCTTTGCAGCGCCGTACAGCCACGGATTGCGCAGTGCCTTGATGGCGGCTGCGCCGCGGATCATAACACGGGTAGCGAACACACCGAACACAAAGTTCAGCAGCACGCCGGTGAGCAGCGTATAGCCGAAGGCGTAGATGGTGCCTGCGGTAGAGGGGCCGAAGGCAAAGAATACAAAATGCAGCGCCTTAGCAAACAGGCCATCCGAGGGGCCGAAGGCGCCCATGAGCACGATGGCCACGATGACGATGGTCACGTTGCCGTCAATGATAGGGGTCAGGCCGCGGGCAAAGCCGCTTTTCAGTGCGCCGTCCAGAGATTTACCGTTTTTCAGCTCCTCCTTGATGCGCTCGGCGGTAATAACGTTGGCATCCACGCCCATGCCGATGGCCAGAATAATACCTGCAATACCGGGCAAGGTCAGGGTAAAGCTTTCAAACACCGGGAAGTAGCCGGACACAAAGGCCAGCGTAGCCGCCACCTGACCGGCCAACGCGATGCAGGCCAGAAAGCCCGGCAGACGGTACAGCACCGTCATGAACACCACAATGAGGGCAAAGGCGATCAGGCCTGCCAGCACCATGGCACCAAGGCTGTTTTCGCCCAGACTGGGGCTCACGGTGGAGTAGCTGTCTACGCTCAGGGCAAAGGGCAGCGCGCCGGAGTTGATCTGGCGTGCCATCTTGACCACGGCATCCTGCGTAAAGGGATTGGACGCCGAGCTGGTGATGATGGCCTGTCCGTCGGTAATGGCGGTGTTGACGGTGGCCGTGCTTACGTTTTCATCGTCCAGCCAGATGCTGATGCTGCCCTTATCGGCGGCCAGCTTGGTGGTGGCATCGCCAAAGGCCTTGGCACCCTCGGTGGTGAACTTGAGGGCAACGTAATACTCAGAGCTGCCGCCGTTGCTCACAGCACCGTACTGTGCCGAAGCACTTTCGACCATGGAGCCGTCCAAAATCAGCTCGCCGTCCTTGCTGGCTCCCTCGCGGAAGGTCAGGTAGGCGGTGGTGCCGATCTCCTGAATGGCAGACTCGGGGTCAAAATCCGTCTCGCCGGACTGCCACGGAAACTCCAGAATCAGACTGTCGGAGTTGTTGTCCACATACAGCTCGTAGTCGGTCACGTTCAACGCGACCAGACGGTTCTCGATGACCAGACGGGCGGCATCCAGCTGCTCGTCCGTGGCATCATAGCCATCCGAGGGCACAAAGGTGACGTTGACGCCGCCTTTGATATCCACACCAAAGCGGATATCCTTTGCACCTTTGATATAGGTGGTGGTCACATCGCCGTATTTTGCCGCCACGCCAAAAAAGGCGGTGTAAACAAACACAACGATCAGCAGCGCGGTAACGACCAGCTGCCATGCTTTGCCTTTTGTTTTCATAAGTCGGGAACCTCCAAAAGCGGCGGCTGTGCAGCCGCAGCCGTTTTTGTTGTGAACCGCAAGTTTTGCCGACGGTTCCTCTCCTCACAGAGCAGCCGTCGTGCCGACCTTTCTGTGATAAAACTCCCCTGCCAGCCCTGCAAAGAGCCCCGCAGAGGAGAATATACAAATTATTTTAAGCCTTAAGCCATATCAGCCAGCAGCTTTTCCACAACAGCCAGACGCACGCAGACGCACAGCAATTCGGAAGCGGTCTCCACCTCGTCCAGACTGGGGTAAGTGGGGGCGATGCGCAGATGAGAATCCTGCGGATCCTTGTGGTACGGGTAAGCAGAGCCTGCACCGGTCAGCACCAGACCTGCGTTCTTGCACAGTTCCGCCACGCGCTTAGCGCAGCCGGGCATGACATACAGGCTGATAAAGTAGCCGCCCTTGGGGTTGGTCCAGTGGGCAATATCGCCGCAGGGGGTGAGGTTGGCGGCAAAAGCGGTCTTGACGGCATCGAAGCAGGGCACCAGACGGCGGCGGTGCTTTGCCATGTGTGCCAGAACGCCCTCCTTGTTCTTCAGGAAGCGGACGTGGCGCAGCTGGTTCATCTTATCGTAGCTGATGATCATCACTGAAAAGCGCTTGCACATATACTTCATGCTGTTGTCGCTGCAGGCAATGGCAGAAACACCGGCACCCGGGAAGGTGATCTTGCTGGTGGAGGTGAACATGAACACGCGGTCCTGCGTGCCGTACTTCTTGCTCACGTTCAGCAGCACGGGGGTCTCAATGATCTCCTCGGTCAAGTGGTGGACGATGTAGGCCTCATCCCAGAAGATCTTGAAATCCGGGGCGGCGGTCTTCATCTTGGCAAAGCGCTCGATGGTCTCATCACTGTAAGTGTAGCCATCGGGGTTGGAGTACTGCGGCACGCACCAGATGCCCTTGATGGTATCATCCTCTGCTACCAGCTTTTCCACAACGTCCATATCGGGGCCGTTGGGGGTCATGGGCACGCTGATGAGCTCAAAGCCGAACTCCTCGGTGATAGCAAAGTGACGGTCATAGCCGGGCACCGGGCAGAGGAACTTGCGCTTTTCCACCTGAGACCAAGGGCAGGGAGACTCCGGGAAGCCGAACACATAGCCGATGTTGATGAGGTTATACATCAGCTGCAGGCTGGAGTTGCCGCCCACGAATACCTCGTTGGGCTTTACGCCGAACACATCTGCAAACAGGGCGCGTGCCTCGCTCAGACCCTCCAGCTCGCCGTAGTTGCGGGCGTCGGTGCCTGCATCCGTGGTGTAGTCGGTCATCTTCAACAGGTCCATTGCCAGATCCATCTGGTGGGGGCCGGGCTTGCCGCGTGCCATGTTCAGCTTCAGACCCTTTGCCTGAAACTCTTTATAAGCCTGTTCCAGCGCTGCCTTTTCAGCGGTCAGCGCATCGCGATCCATCTCGTGATAATTTGCCATTAAAAACACACTCCTTTATAGTACTCTTCCTGTTACCCAATACTATGGCTCGTCTTTTGCGGTATGCCCCTGCCAGAGAGCACATGCCGCACGATCCACACTTTGCTATTATAGTACATTTTCCTGTCAGAAACAAGAATTTGAAAGCAAAAAGCCCTGCCAAAAGCAAAAAGCTTTCGAAACAGGGCTTTTAGGCAGGAACACTCCCCTGCTGTGCGGCGATACCGTCAGCTGAGAGCGGCCTGATTTTTATAGCGTTTGCGCACGGCACCGTATTCCAGATGTGCCTCGCCGCCCTCCACGGTGTCCTCATCCACGGTCACGCGGATGATGGTGGCATCGCTGGGCACCTCGTACATGATGGGCAGCAGAATGCTTTCCATCACGCTGCGCAGACCACGGGCACCGGTCTTGCGCTCGATGGTCTTGCGGGCAATGGCGTGCAAAGCTTCGTCCGTGAAGGTAAGCTCCACGTTATCCATGCCCAGCAGCTCTTTATACTGCTTGACCAGACTGTTGCGGGGCTCCTTGAGCACGCGCACCAGCGCATCCTCGTCCAGATCATCCAGCACGGTGATGACCGGCA
>ERZ827186.2710-NODE-2710-length-11489-cov-3.165209_pt1 | contig 11489 bp, 8 predicted proteins | sample MGYA00519918_ERZ827186 | MGnify/ENA primary metagenome ERZ827186 (study PRJEB31778, sample SAMEA3449275) | human gut metagenome | biome: human gut; feature: human-associated habitat; material: faeces | place: United Kingdom | collected 2010/2012 ... | reverse complement strand
CAACTTATACAGATAGTTTTCCACATGCTCACGGCTGACGGAGCGGTACACATTCATGATAAAGGGTTTGTTCTGCTGCACGGCCTCGAATATCTGCAAAAAGCCCTGCTGCCAGGTATCATAGGTCTTTTTGCCCTCCAGGGCGCGGCGCGCATCCTCCACGCAGGACCATTCAATCAGATCATAAATATCCTTGAAATGATAATAAAAGGTCATCCGGCTGATGCCGCAGTCCTCGGCAATATCGTTGATGGTGATCTTATCCAGCGGCTTTTGAAGCAGCAGCTTTTTCAGCGATGCCTCCAGCGCCCTTTTTGTAGTTTGCGACACGAGATCCATCCTTTCCCAACGGCACACACTGTGCCGCTGACCGTGGTAGCCGCCCTATGGGGCCAGAGAAGTAAAAATACTTCCTTTATACTATAACGCAAATGCCCCCCGTTTTGCAAGTTCAAAATCTCTCATTTTGATATTTTTTTCACGTTCTTCTCCATTTTGCAGCCGTCCCTCCGCCTTTTTGCCGGGTTTCCGGGAGGTTCCCTCTTGATTTTCTGGTTCCGGATGCTTACAATGGATGGAGTGGAACGAATGTGCGTTCCATTTATTTCTTTCTGAGTGAGAAAGGAAGGGAAAGTAAGTATGATCAAGACCATCGGATTTTTAGGCTGTGGGAACATGGGCGGTGCCATTGCGCGGGCCGTCTGCAAGGCTGCCGACCCACAGAACGTTTATCTTGCCAACCGCACTGCCGCCAAGGCAGAGGCGCTGGCCGCAGAGCTGGGCTGCAACACCACCACGAACGCCGAGGTAGCGGGCCGCTCCGACCTGATCTTTCTGGCGGTAAAGCCCCAGATGATGGAAGCCATGCTGGAGCCCCTGCGGTTCATCCTTGCCGAGCGCACCAAGCGGTTCGTGCTGTGCACCATGGCCGCCGGCCTGCCGGTGGCACGCATTCAAGAGATGGCGGGCGGCGACTACCCTGTCATCCGCATCATGCCCAACACCCCGGCGTCGGTAGGCGAAGGCATGATCCAGTATTGCTCTGCCAACGTAACCGCCGAGGAAGAGGCTGCATTCTGCCAGCTGATGGCTCCCGCCGGGCGGCTGGACGCCGTAGCCGAGGGCATGATTGATGCCGCAAGCTGCGTCTCCGGCTGCGGCCCGGCATGGGTGTACCAGTTTATTGAAGCGCTGGCCGATGGCGGCGTGGCCTGCGGTCTGCCCCGGGCAAAGGCACAGGAATACGCCGCACAGATGGTACTGGGCAGCGCAAAGCTGGTGCTGGAAAGCGGCAAGCACCCCGGTGCGCTGAAGGATGCTGTGTGCAGCCCCGGCGGCAGCACCATTCAGGGCGTGCGGGTACTGGAAGAACATGGGCTGCGCGGTGCGGTGATGGATGCCGTGCTGGCTGCTTACGACAAAACAAAGGAAATGGGAAAGGGTTAATGGAATCATGCGCATCGTTGTGAAAGTGGGCACCTCCACATTGGCATACCCCACCGGGCGGCTGAACATCCGCCATGCAGAGGAACTGGTCAAGGTATTGAGCGATTTAAAGAACGAGGGACACGAGGTCATTCTGGTATCCTCCGGCGCTATCGGCATGGGCGTAGGCAAGCTTTCGCTGCCTGCACGCCCAAAGGATACCACCACCAAGCAGGCCTGCGCTGCCGTGGGGCAGTGCGAGCTGATGTACACCTACGACCGGCTGTTCAGTGCCTATGATCACACGGTAGCGCAGATCCTGCTTACCGGCGTGGACGTGGAGCACACCGAGCGCCGGGTGAACATCCAGAACACCCTGACCCGTCTGCTGGAACTGGGTGCACTGCCCATCATCAATGAAAATGATAGCGTTGCCACCGATGAGATCACCTCCATTGGCGACAATGACACGCTGGCTGCTATTGTGGCCTGCTGCTGCAAGGCCGACTTGCTGGTGCTGCTGAGCGACATCGACGGCCTGTACACTGCGAACCCCCACACCCACCCGGATGCGGCACTGATCCCGCTGGTGGAGGAGATCACCCCGGAGGTGATGGCGCTGGCAGACGGTGCAGGCTCCGCACTGGGCACCGGCGGCATGGCCACCAAGCTGCGGGCTGCCCGCATGGTGACCGGCAGCGGCGCAGATATGGTCATTGCCAACGGCGCACACCCGGAACTGCTGTATGATATCGCTGCGGGCAAGCCCATCGGCACCCGTTTTGCCGGGCACAAGCAGCCCGTGCTGTCCACACAGGAGGTTTGACCTATGACCACACAGGAAATTCTGGAAGCCGCCCGCGGGGCAAAGGCTGCGCTGGCACTGGCTGATAGCGCCAGCCGCGCACAGGCACTGTGCAGTATGGCTGCGCAGCTGTGCAGCCCGGCAAACATGACGGCTATCCTTGCCGCCAACGCCGACGATATGGCCGCTGCAAAGGGACATATCAGCGAGGTGATGCTGGATCGTCTTGCCCTGACCGAGGAGCGCATCCGCGCCATGGCAAAGGGCATTGAAGAGGTCGCTGCCCTGCCCGACCCGGTGGGCCGGGTGCTGAAGCGGGTGGAGCGCCCCAACGGGCTGGTGATCGAAAAGACCGCCGTGCCCATGGGTGTGATTGCTATCATCTACGAGAGCCGTCCCAACGTGACCAGCGATGCCGCCGCCCTTGCCATCAAGAGCGGCAACGCCTGCATCCTGCGCTGCGGCAAGGAGGCATGGCGCAGCGCCAACGCCATTGTACAGGCGCTGCGGCAGGGACTGCGGGAGAACAGCCTGCCGGAAAACGCGGTCTGCCTGATCGAGGACACCACCCACGCCTCTGCCAACGCCCTGATGACCGCCGTGGGCTATGTGGATCTGCTGATCCCCCGGGGCGGCGCAGGGCTGATCCGCGCCTGCGTGGAAAACGCCAAGGTGCCCTGCATCCAAACCGGTACCGGCATCTGCCACATTTTTGTGGACGACACCGCTGATCAGGCCAAGGCGCTGGATATTATTGAAAACGCCAAGGCCAGCCGCCCCAGCGTGTGCAACGCCGAGGAGGTGTGTCTAGTGCACTCTGCCATTGCGCAGGAGTTTCTGCCCAAGCTTGCACAGCGTCTTGGCCCCGACCGCGTGGCTGCGGGCAAGCTGCCGGTAGAGCTGCGGCTGGACGCACGCGCCGCCGCCATCATTCCCGGCACGCCTGCCGGCCCTGCGGACTTTGACACCGAGTTTTTGGACTACATCCTTGCCGTCAAGGTGGTGGACAGTGTAGATGAGGCCATTGCCCACATTGCGCAGCACTCCACCGGCCATAGCGAGGCCATCCTGACCCAGACGCAGGCAGACGCCGACCGGTTCACCGCTGCGGTAGACAGCGCCGCTGTGTATGTGAACTGCTCCACCCGCTTTACCGACGGCGGCGAGTTTGGTCTGGGCTGTGAGATGGGCATCTCTACCCAGAAGCTGCACGCCCGGGGTCCCATGGGGCTGGAGGAACTTTGCAGCTACAAGTACGTTATCCACGGTGACGGGCAGATTCGCTGATCTCCCCTGCCCCGGCTTCTTCATAATTTTTTTACAATTCTGTCCGGCCTGCGGGCGCGGCAGAGCAAGTTTTTCACAGTTGAAAAAAATTTCCTGTACAGGCCGATGCAAGCTGCTTCGGCCTGTATTTTTGTTTTACCGGGATGGACTGTATTTTAAAATGAATATGAAAACTGAAAAATTTTTCACCTTTCCCATAAAACGAGCGTTCTTGGATAGCGGTATGTATCCAAGAATTCGCCGTTTCTCACAATGTAAAAGTAGTACTTTTATGTTTTTATAGGTCAAAAAAGCAAAATTTTCTCTTGACAGAGCTTTTTTTGTGCGGTAAAACTATAGTGTAAGATTTGATATCGATTTCACTCCCGTTTCACAGGATTTCAAAATTCGTACATCATAACTGGTGCATTGTAAAAATAAGTAAAGGAGAGAGCATCCTATGACGATCGCAATTCTTGCCCACGATTCCCGCAAAGAACTGGCTCTGCAGTTCTGTACCGCTTACAGTGCCATCCTTTCCCGCAATAATGTTATCGCCACCGGTACCACCGGCCGGATGCTTGCCCAGACTACCGGTCTGCCGGTGCACTGCTACCTTTCCGGCAAGCTGGGCGGTGTACAGCAGATCACCTCCCGCGTTGCCTGTGATGAAGTGGATCTGGTGCTGTTCTTCCGCGACCCGCTCCGGGCCGACAGCGGCAGCTCCAACGAGCAGAACCTGCTCCGCCTGTGTGATATGCACAGCGTACCCATTGCCACCAACATTGCTACCGCAGAGGTGCTGCTGCGTGGTCTGGATCAGGGAGATCTGGACTACCGTGAGGGGATGCACCCGGCTATGATCGAGCCGATCCCCGCCATGCAGGCCCGTGCCGTGTAAGCGTTTATTTGTGTGTTACTTTGTGTATAGAGGGAAAAAAGGAGCTATCGCAGCGTGTTGTGCGATAGCTCCTTTTGTTATAATGATATCCTGCCCGCAGGGCAAACATTACTCCTTAAAATAAGCTTTCTGGACAGCCAGCAGCACACCGGCGCGGCTGGCGGCAAAGTTCAAGCCGCCCTGCAAATAACAGGTATAAGGGGCGCGCAGAGGACCGTCGCAGGAAAGCTCGATGGTGCTGCCCTGCGTAAAGCTGCCGCTGGCCATGACCACCTCGTCGGTGTAGCCCGGCTCCGGGCTGGGTTCCGGGGCGGCGTAGCTGTCCACGGGGCTGGCAGCCTGAATACCCTGACAGAAGCCGATGAGCGCCTCTGCCGTACCGGCATCAAAGCAGGTGACGATATCGTTGTGGTCGTCGCAGTAGCGCGGCACTGGATTCTTGCCCAGCAGCTCCAGCATACACTGGGCGTAGATGGCGGTCTTAATGGCCTCGCACACCACACCGGGGGCGTAGTAGAAGCCCAGATACATATTCCGGGGGGTCTCCAGCGTGCAGCCCAACTCCTTGCCAAGGCCGGGGGCGTTCAGGCGGTAAGCGCACAGTTCCACCAGATCCTTGCGACCCACGATGTAGCCGCCGGTGGGAGCAATGCCGCCGCCGGGGTTCTTGATCAGGCTGCCCACTGCGATATCCGCGCCCACCTGACAGGGCTCCTGCGTCTGGGTGAACTCGCCGTAGCAGTTATCCACAAAGATGATGATCTCCGGGTTTGCGGCGCGGGCGGTATCGGCAATTTTGCGGATGGTAGCCAGATCAAAGGCGTTGCGCTGTAAATAGCCGCGGCTGCGCTGGATATGGCACACCTTTGCGCCGGGGGCTTTTTTGGCGATCAGGTCGTAATCCGGGGTGAAGTCGGCCTTGAGGGGGGCTTCATCATAGTTTACGCCGTAGTCCATCAGAGTGCCGGTGCCCCTGCCCTTGCCGTCCAGACCAATGACGCCCTCCAGCGTATCGTAGGGGCGGCCGGTGGCGGCCAGCAGGGTGTCCCCTGCCCGCAGCAGACCGAACAGCGCCACCGCCAGCGTGTGGGTGCCGCTCTGGAACTGGCTGCGCACCAGTGCATCCTCTGCGCCCATGACCTGCGCAAAAATCTGCTCCAGCTTGGCGCGGCCGGTATCCCACAGGCCGTAGCCGGTGGTGCCCAGCATATCGGTGGAGGACATCTGGGTATCGGCAAAGGCCTTGAGCATCTTCAGCTGGTTGAAATCCCGGATTTCCTCCATCTGGCGGAAGTAGGGTTGGCACAACTCCATGGCCTTTTCGTCCAGCGCCAGCACCTCGGGCTTATAATCAAAAAAGTGGTTCAGAATCGACATTATAACGTGATAGTTCCTTCCTGTTATTATTGGGTTCTTTGTGCAAGAAGCTTTAACATTTCTCGGGCACATAGCGGGCGTACTCTGCCTGTTTTGCAAAGCCAAGGCGGGTATAAAACCGCACCCGCTCCGGTGCACAGAGGAATACCGGGCGCAGCCCTTCGGCGGCAAGGCTGTTAGCCATTTCCACAATGAGCCGCCCGCCGATGCCCTTGCCCCGCAGCGGCTCTGCGGTCTGCCCGCAGGCCATGTAGGCTTGCCCATTGCACAGGGCATAAGCGCCCACGGTGCAAACGACTGTACTTCCCTGCTCCAGCGTCCATGCCACTGCCCTGCCCCGGCTGCGCTTTGTGCACAGTTCTGAGTAAAAGTCTGCCTGCCGGGTGAGGTCTGCGGGATAAAGTGCTTCTGCCACCCGGGCAGCAGAAGCTTCCCGGCAGAGGGTCAGCTGCGTCCACAAAGATTCGTCCACGGCGGGCAGGGGCAGCGGCCCAGCCTGCGGCAACCCGAACACGGTCAGCGTTTCTGCTTTCCGCCAGCCATCCGGCGGCGGGCAAACGGCTTCGTCCAGAATGGCGCTCTCGCACCCGCAGAAGGACAAAAAGCCTGCCAATTCTGCGGGGTTTGCGTGCCCAGCCAGCCATGCCGTGCTGCCGGAAAGTTCCAGCGCCAGCGTGGGGCCCGCGTAGAACCGCCACGGCTGACTTTTGCGAAAGAGCGCACAGTCCAGCGGCAGCAGAGCGTCCAGCACCGGCAGACCCCGGCAGGCATTCGCGAACCGGGTGCGGCGCTTTACATCCTTTACCTGTGCGATCACTTGAGCGCGTTGACGATCTTTTTGAACTCGCGGCCGCGCACTTCAAAGTTGGGGTACAGGTCAAAAGAAGCACTTGCCGGGGACAGGATGATGATATCGCCGGGCTTTGCGGCGGCACGCGCCAGCTCTACGGCGTGCTGCATATTGTCTGCGTGTTGAATGGGCAGAGCGGCTTCGTCAAAGCCGGAGCACTCCCGTACAGCCTGCTCGATGCGGGGGCCAGTCGCGCCCATCAGCACCAGATTTTTGACGTGGGCGATGATCTCCGGTGCCAGCGGCTCGTAGGGGATGTGCTTATCGTAGCCGCCCGCGATGAGGATGACCTTCCGGTCAAAGCTGCGCAGACCGGCAATGGTACGGGTGGGGCTGGTGCCGATGGAATCGTTATAGTACAGCACGCCGTCCAGAGTACGCACCGGCTCAATGCGGTGCTCCACGCCGGTAAAGGTGCTGCCCACCTGACGGATAGCCTCTACGGGCACCTCGCCCCACACGGCAGCGGCAGCAGCCAGCAGGTTTTCAATGTTGTGCAGACCGCGCAGCTTGACATCCTTCTGGGCAAGGAAGGGGGTCACGACACCATCCTCGGCCATGCAGAGCATGCCGTCCTCCTTGCGCAGGAAGGCACCGTTGTCGGTATCGTGCAGGCGGGTGAACCACACCTGCTTGCCCTTGCAGTCTGCCTGCATGGAGCGGCTGATCTCGTTCTCATAGCCCAGCACGGCGCGGCAGGGCTGCTTCTGGTACAGCAGGATATTGCGCTTGGCATCGATGTATTCCTGCATATCCTTGTGGTGATCCAGATGGTTCGGGGTCACGTTGGTGACCACCGCAATGTTGGGGCTGGCGTGCATGCTGATCAGCTGGAAGCTGGACAGCTCTACCACAGCCACATCCTCCGGGGACACCTCCGGCAGCATGGGCAGCAGTGCTGCGCCGATATTGCCGCCCAAGTGCACCTTGCGGCCTGCGGCCTCGTAGAACTTGGAGATAAGGGTGGTGGTGGTGGTCTTGCCGTCCGAGCCGGTCACTGCTACGATCTCGCAGGGGCAGAAATCGAAGAACAGTTCCACCTCACTGGTGACCATGGTGCCGGCGGCCATGGCATCCTGCAGGGGCTTTTCAAAGTAACCCACAAAGCCCGGGGTGCGCATGATGATGTCCTGCCCCTTGAAGCCGTCCAGATAGTTTTCGCCAAGGCTCAGGTCGATGCCCAACTCCCGGATGGTGGCGGCGTAATCGCCAAAGTCCTCCACGCTCTTTTTCTGGTCGCACAGGGTCACATGAGCACCCAGCTCCACAAACTCCTTGATGAGGGTCTTGTGGCTGACGCCTGCGCCGATAAAGGCGACCTTTTTGCCCTGAATAAGCTGGGCAAGCTTCTGCTGATCTTTCTGCATAAAAACAGTTCCTCCTCTAATAGGATCATGGTATAACACCGCGCCGCACGGGCAGCGCGGGGATCACTTCGCTGTACCATTATAGTCCATTTGCGCGCAATTGGCAACGGAAAACCGCACAGTCTGCTTCAAAAAGCCCGATAAATTCACAAAAAGGCAATTGTTTTTTCTGCTGCTTTCTGCTACACTTGTCGTTGCAGAGCGTTTTTTGCCGTTTCTGCGCGAAGATAAACGGAATGAGGTTATTCTTTTTGAAACGATGGTTGCTTTTTACCGCAGCGGTGCTGGCTGCTGCGTTTCTTTTTGCTCTGACCGGCTGTGGCAGCTCCACAAACTCTGCCAGCTTTACTTGGTTTGTGGACAGCATCCCCGCAAATCTGGACCCGCAGGTAGCCTCCGGTGCATCGGATGTCATCGCCTGCGAGAACCTGTACGGCACGCTGGTGCGCAAGGACCCGGACGGCGAACTTGTGCCGGGGCTCTGTGAGAAGTGGACGGTCTCCTCAGACGGGCTGACCTACACCTTTACCCTGAAGGACGGCCTGACCTACGCTGCCGCCAAGGGTGCCGCCACAGAGTACGACATTACCGCCGAGGATTTTGTATTTGCCTTCCGGCGCATTTTCCATGCCGAGACTGCCTCGCCCTATGCGGTGGAGTTCTCCGCCATTCAGAACAGCGCCGCCGTGCTGGCGGGGCTTGCAGACGAAAGCAGTCTGGGCGTTTCGGCCAATGGGCCGCTGACGTTGGTGTTCCGGCTGAGCGAGCGGGACGATAACTTTTTAGCAAAGCTGGCATTGCCCGGTGCAGCCCCCTGTGACGAGGCCTTTTTTGAGAGCACCCGGGGCACCTACGGACTGACCGCCAAGACCACACTTGCCAGCGGTAGCTTTTACCTGTATAACTGGACGGCAAACGGCCTGTTTTTGCGCCGCACCGTGGAAAGCCCGCTGGTCGGCAGTCTGCGTCTGGTGCAGGACACCAGCGGCAGCGGCAAGAGCGCGGCCCAGCTCATTGCTGATGGCAAATGCTCGGCAGCGCTGGACGAGAGCGGCGAAGTCACCAGCTTACAGACGGTAAGCTATTCCGACACCACATGGGCACTGCTGTTCAACGCGGCGGAGGGGTCGGTGTTCCAGAACCAGCAGCTGCGGCAGGCGCTGGCCGGTATTGCCCGGGAAAACGCCGATGTGCCCTCCAGCGGCCTGTACGCCGCTGCAAAGGGGCTTGTGCCGGAGGGTCTGACCGTGGATGGGCTGGACTACCGCGAAACTGCCGGGGATCCCCTGCCCATCATCCCGGAGCCAAAGGCCCTGTATCTGGCTGCGCGGCAGGGCATGGCTACCTCGGATTTTTCCGGTGTGACCCTGCTGCTGCCCAAGAACGCCGGGCTGGGCGAACTGGCCGACCAGATCAACAGCGCATGGCAGAAGGAGTGTTCCCTGTTCTTCTCGGTGGAAGAGGAGGAGCAGGACGAGTTTGACGCCCGCATTGCCGCTGGGAAATACACCATTGCCCTTGCGCCCATCCGTGCTGAGGGCGGCAGCGTATATCAGATGCTGCAGCAATTCACCGCTGAGGGCGGCAGCCTGACCGGCTACGCCGATACCGTTTATGCCGACCGGCTGGCACTGAGCGCACAGCAGACCGGCAAGGACCGTTGCGCTCTGTTGGCGCAGTGCGAGCGGCAGCTGCTGGAAAGTTGCACCGTGGTGCCCCTGATGGCGCAGCAGAAACGTCTGCTGCTGGCAAACGGCGTGCGGGACTTGGTATTCGACCCGTTCTTCCCGGTGCTGGACCTGACTTGGGCCAAAATGAGCTGACCGCAAATTTCGTGTGGAAAAGCCTTGACATTCCTGCCCTGCTTTGTTACAATAATGGAGCACTTGCAGGGTTAGCTCATCCGGTAGAGCGACTGCTTCCCAAGCAGTAGGCGGCGGGTTCGAGTCCCGTATCCTGCTCCAGAATATGGCGGTGAAACGTTCAGAATCTGTTCATTTCACCGCTTTTTTGTTTGTGTCCATTTCAAAAAATGACGTAAAATTTCGTGTTTTCCGCTCACAATCTAGCAGATAATGGAACAAAAAACACTCCCGGGCTTTTTATGGAAAGTCCGGGAGTGTTTGCGTTTACTTGATTTTATGCCGTGTTACTTTGCAACGAGCTCTGCGGCAAGGGCGTCCATCTGTGCCTCGGCAGCGGCATTGGCGGCAGAGCGGATGGTGACCACATTCTCGCAGAGGGTGATGTTCTTCATGCTCTCCAGCTCGGCACGCATAAGCTTTGCAGCCATGGGTGCCCAAGTGCCGTTTTCCATCAGGCCGACGGTGCGGTTCTGGAAGCTCTTGGTCTTGAGGTGAGTCAGCAGATTCTCCATCGGCGGGAAGAGGAAGCCGTCGTAGGTGGCGCAGGCCAGCACGATCTTACCGCAGCGGAAGGCTTCGGTAACGGCATAGGAAACATCCGTGCGGGTCAGATCCATCTCCACCACCTTTGCGCCCTGTGCACGCAGCTTTTCAGCCATGGTGTGGGCGGCGGCGCGGGTGTGGCCGTGGATGGAGGCACTGGCTACCAGAATCTTTTCCGGCTCCTCGGCCTTGTAGCTGGACCAGAGATCGTAGTAGTTCAGGTACTTGCTCAGATCGCCGGTCAGCACGGGGCCGTGCAGGGGGCAGATGGTGGCGATATCCAGCGCGGCGGCCTTTTTCAGCAGAGCCTGCACCTGCGGGCCGTACTTGCCCACAATGTTCAGGTAGTAGCGACGGGCTTCGCTGGCCCAGTCGGCGTTTTCGTCAAACTTTGCCACTGCACCAAAGCGGCCAAAGCCATCGGCGGAGAACAGCACCTTCTCGCTGCTCTCATAGCTGACCATGACCTCCGGCCAGTGAACCATAGGCGCCATGACAAAGGTCAGCGTATGATGACCCAGCTCCAGGGTATCGCCCTCGTTGACCACCACTTCACGGCTCTGGAAGTCGAAGTCAAAGAACTGCCCCATCATGTTGAACAGCTTGGGATTGGAGACGAACTGCATTTCAGGATACTTCTCCGCCAGCTGCTGGATGCTGCCTGCGTGATCCGGCTCCATGTGGTGGATGACCAGGTAATCCGGCTTGCGCCCTGCCAGAGCCTGCTCTACGTTGGCCAGCCATTCGGTGGTCTTGCGGGGGTCAACCGTGTCCATGATGGCGATCTTATCGTCCATGATGACATAGGAGTTATAGGAGACACCGTTGGGCACCACATACTGACTCTCGAACAGGTCGATGGTCTTGTCGTCTACGCCCACATACAGGACGGAATCGGAAATATAGGTATCTTTCATCATAAATCTTCCTCCTTATTGGGATTCATTCTTAATTAACCACAAGCTCAGTATACCATAGCCGCTTGTGTTTGTCACCCTTTTTCCCTTGCTTTTTCGCACAAAATTACAGGCTGTTTTTTTGGTGATGTCTCCCATTTGCAAAATTAGTCTGCCCAAAAAACCGCCGCCCG
>ERZ827186.2704-NODE-2704-length-11512-cov-2.798289_pt1 | contig 11512 bp, 10 predicted proteins | sample MGYA00519918_ERZ827186 | MGnify/ENA primary metagenome ERZ827186 (study PRJEB31778, sample SAMEA3449275) | human gut metagenome | biome: human gut; feature: human-associated habitat; material: faeces | place: United Kingdom | collected 2010/2012 ... | reverse complement strand
ATGCCTGTCGCAGGCGGCTTATATCCTGCGCGACCGGCCGGAGGGATTCGCCGTGGTTTCCGGCGACGATAACCTGACCCTGCCGATGGTGGCGCTGGGCGGGGACGGGATCATCTCCGTCGCAGCTCAGGCTTTCCCTGAGAAATTCTGCCGGATGGCGCATTTGGCTCTCGACGGCCGCGTGAAAGAAGCGGCTTCGCTGCACCTTCAGATGATGGAGGCGGTCGATTCCCTGTTCGAAGAGGGGAATCCGACCGGCATCAAAGCTGCGCTGAGTTGTCTGGGCGTGATCGGCAATTATTTGCGCCTGCCGCTGGTGCCTGCCAGCGACCGGTTGGTCTCCAAGATCGACGGCCTGCTGAAAGCGTACGAACTCCGTTGACCGCTTCGCGGGCCGACCGAATAAGCCCTAAATTTCGTCCGCGTCAAATATTTTTATATTTTTAGCGTTTATTAAGGGTGAAATATAAAGATATGAGACGAATTGTTTTCTCTTTGGCGGTGTTGATGTTTGCAGGGGTTTTGTCCGCTGCGGCGCAGCAGGATACGGTGCGGACACAGGCCCCGGATAACGACGCGATCCTCCGGGAAACGATCAACAGCGCTTCCCCTTACTATTACCCGACGCTTTTCACCCGTTATCTGACCGGCGATACGACTCTGACGGATACCGACTACCGTTATTTGTACTACGGTTTCGTATGGCGTCCGGAATACAAGCCGTTCGAGACGCCGGCGGCCCGCGACAAGATCCTGCAAATTCTGGAGGCCGATTCGCTGAACGAGGCGGACTACCGGCGGGTTATCGCCTACGGGAACGAGGTGTTGAAAAAAGAGCCGTTCGATCCGGGAGCGATCAATTTCCTGATTTACGCTTACGGCGGGATCGGAGATACGCTGAACGAGCGGATCAACTATTACCGGTTGCAGGGGGTGCTGAATGCGATCAAGTCTTCGGGAACCGGACTGAGCGAGGAGTCGCCGTGGCACATCATCTATTTTTCGCATGTGCGCGATTTTCTGGCCAGCGAGAATATCATTTGCGGCAAGGAGCGCGTGATCAGTCGGACGGTGGCTTATACGCCGCTGCTGGTGAAGGAGAAAGGAGTTAAAGGATATTATTTCGATTTCGGGCGGATCTATTGGCAGCGGCCCGACAAGGAGCCCGAAAAGCGCAGTAGCGGATGGGAATTCAACGGACTGCCGTTGAAAAGGCGGGCGGCGCCCAGTGTGGAGAAGGTTGAGTAAAAACAGTTATTAAGAAGACAGAGAATGAAACGTAAAGGATGGATTATTTTGGCGGTCGTGGCAGTCGTTGTGCTGGGCGCTTATTCATGGTTGAAAGGAAGTTACAACGATATGGTCAGCCGCAGCGAAGCCGCTACGGCGCAGTTGGGCAACATTGAGAATCAGTATCAGCGTCGCGCCGACCTGATTCCGAATTTGGTGAGCACCGTAAAGGGTTACGCTGCCCACGAACAGAATACGCTGGAACAGGTAGTCGAAGCGCGTGCGAAAGCGACGCAGACCCGGATCGACGTGAACGATGCCGCCGCTATGGCCCGTTTCGATCAGGCGCAAGGCGAGCTTTCGTCGGCGCTCAGTCGGTTGATGGCTATCTCCGAGAGTTATCCCGACCTGAAAGCCAACCAGAACTTCCTGGATTTGCAGACGCAGCTCGAAGGGACGGAAAACCGGATTGCCGTCGAACGGCGCAAATTCAACGATGCCGCGCAGCAGTTCAACACCTATATCAAAATGTTTCCGCGCAACCTGCTGGCCGGGATGTTCGGATTCGCCCCGATCGGTTATTTCGAAGCGCAACCCGGCTCGGAAGTCGCTCCTAAAGTCGAATTTTAACGGGTCGCATATCGATGAGATCGCTGTTAAGGATCTTTGCCTGCTGGTGCGGCGCGGCTTTGCTTTCGCTGCCGCTCGTCGCGCAGCAGTTGCCCGATCAGATGTCGCCGCCGCGCTTGGTCAACGATTTCGCCGGATTGCTCGACGAGGCGCAGCGCCGGTCGCTGGAACAAAAGCTGGCGGATTTCGACCGCGAGACTTCGACGCAGATTACCGTCGTTACGGTGGACGATCTGGACGGTTACGCTCCGGCCGACTATGCGCAGCGGCTGCACGACAAGTGGGGAGTCGGACGCAAAGGCAAGGATAACGGGATTCTGATTCTGGTCAAGCCGTCGCAACCCGATTCCCGGGGCGAAGCCTACATTTCGGTGGGATACGGCCTGGAAGGGGTGATCCCGGATATTACCGCCGGGCGGATTTTGGATCAGGAGATGATCCCGGAGTTTCGCCGGGGAAGCGTTTATGACGGGTTGGACAAGGCGACGAACGTACTGATGCAACTTTCCCGCGGGGAATTCACGGCCGATCAGTATGCCGGTCGAGACGAAGGCGGCGGAGTCGCCGTCGGGCTGGTAGCGATTCTGGTGCTTTTCTTTTTGTTTGCCGCCGGCCGCAAGGGAGGAGGGCATGGAGGCAACGGCAGCCGCGGCGGGGGAGGGTGGTTCCCCCCGATTTTCCTGGGCGGCGGGTCGCGTGGCGGAGGCAGTTTCGGAGGCGGAGGTTTCGGCGGTTTCGGAGGCGGAATGTCGGGCGGCGGCGGAGCCGGACGTTCCTGGTAGGTTTGATAACGAACAATAATACGGATTCGATGGGAAAATTTTACTTTTCGGTTTTAGGGCTGATAGCCTGTCTGTTTTTCTCCTGCGGAAAGAATGAAGATGGAGGAAAAATCGATCCGCCGCCTGTAAAGAGCGGGCGGACGATCCTGGTCTATATGGCCGCCGATAATAATTTGGTGAACTCCGCCTGGCAAAATGTCGATCAGATGCTTGTCGGAATGGAGTCGATCGACGGGAACCTGATCGTCTATATCGATCCGCAGGGAGGTACTCCCCAATTGTTGAAGATCGAGTCGGGAGGCAAAAAGACGGTCGTCGAGGAGTATGCGAAAGAGAATTCCGCATCGACGTCGGTGCTGAGCCGGGTGATCGCGCGTACCAAAGCGCTGTATCCGGCCGAATCCTACGGGCTGGTGCTGTGGTCGCACGGATTGGGCTGGGCGCCTGCCGGAGTGATTCCGAAAAGCTATTCGGCGGACGATCTGTGGCGGAAAGATCCGAATGCGCCCCTTACCAAATGGTTCGCTCAGGACGGCGCCAATTATATCGACATTTCCGATCTGGCCGGGGCGTTGCCCCGGGATCGGGAATTCGACTTCCTGCTGTTCGACGCCTGCTTTATGGGGAGTGTCGAGGCGTTGTACGAACTGCGGAATGCCGCCAAATACATCATCGCTTCTCCGACGGAGATCCTTTCGTCCGGTTTTTCGTACGATGCGATTTTGCCGGAACTGTTCGCGGATACGCCGCGGTTCGAAGAGGTCTGCCGACTGTTCGTCGATTACTACCGGCAATCGTCGTCTACGTGGCCCTATGCCTCGGTCGGTCTGATTAAAACCGACGAACTGGACGCGCTGGCTGCGGCTGCCAAAGCGTTTTACGCCTCCGCTTCGCCCGCTTCGGCGGATGTGTCGCAGGTTCAGTATTTGGAGCGGATGCAGACCCACGTTTTTCACGATCTGCTGGACTATTATTCCAAAATCGGCGGAGATGCCGCTCTTTATGCCGCGTTCGCCGGGCAACTTCGCAAAACGGTGGTTTACGAAGATCATACCGAGTACGTTTTCAGCGCCTATTCCGGTCCGGGAGTAGGACCCTTTAATATGTGCGTCAAGCTGAATACTTTCTGCGGACTTTCCACGTACGTTCCGCGCGACCTGTCCGCGTTGCAACTTCTGCAAGAATCCTATAAGGAAACCCCGTGGGCGAAAGCGGTCGGGATCGCTTACTGAGTTGCGGCGCTCTTTTCTGCCGATTCTTCCGGCGACATGATGCCGCCTCCGAGCGCTTTGTAAAGCGTGGCGTAGCTGCTCATCGTTGCGCTGAGCGTCTCCGCGTAATCGGATTGCGCGTCGAATAATGTTCGTTGCGTTTCCAGAACGTCCAAGTAACTGATCTGTCCGGCGGCGTACTGCTGCTGCGACAGCCGGTCGGCTTTTTCGGCAGCCGTTACCAATGTCAGCATCGATTCGAGTTGGGTACGGTAAGTGCGGACGGCTGTCAGCGCGTCTTCGACCTCCCGGAGCGCCTGCAGAAAACATTGCTCGTAATTCATAATTGCCTCGCGGTGTTTCTCGCGCATGATCTGTACCCTGCGTTTGTTGGCTCCGAAATTGAAAACCGGCCCCGTAATCCCTCCTGCCGCCGACCACATCCAAGCATTGTGATCGAACAGCTTTTTGAATTCCTCGCTGAATACGCCGCCGTTTCCGGTCAGCGCGATGCTCGGAAAACGCATCGCCTGCGCCACGCCGATCTGAGCGTTGGCAGCCATCACCTGATAGTAAGCTTCGACCATGTCGGGCCGACGGGCGAGCAGGTCGGACGGCAAACCGGCGGGCACTTCGGCCGGAATGCGGAGGTCGACCAGCGGAGTGTGTTTGCCGACGACCTGCGAGGGATTTTGTCCCAGCAACAGGCTGAGGGCGTGTAACGCCTGCTCGCTGGCGCGTTCGTACTGGGCATTCGCCGCGGCGGCCGTGGCATAGGCCGCTTCTCCCTGGCGCAGTTGCAGCTCGTCGATCGAGCCGATCGCATAGCTTTGTTGCTGCAGCGCGTAGGTCGCTTCGCGGGAAATGCTGGTCTGTCGGGCGGTTTCACCGGCATATTCGTACTGCAGGTAGGAAAAATAGGTCGATGCCACCTCGGCTACCAGCGAAACCAACACGCCTTGCGCCGCCCGGTCGGTCGCCAGCAGTTGCGCGCGGTCGGCTTCGCTCATCCGCCTGATTTTGCCGAACAGATCCAGTTCCCAGGAGATGCTCGGTTTGATGATATAGGTTTCCACCGGTTTGTCGCTTTTCAGCCCGATGAAAGATTCCGTACCGTACTGTCCGGTGACGCCGTAGCTTACCGACGGCCACAGACCGGCGCGGGTCTCCTTCAGCGTCAGCCGCGCCTGTTCGACCCGGGAGAAGGCGATTTCGACGTTGCGGTTGTTCTCGATTGCCGTCGCGATCAGCCTCGTCAGCGTCGTGTCGTCGAACAGTTGCCACCAGTAGAGATCCGTTGCGGCGGTGCCGGCCGCTCCCATGTATCTCGGCGGGGTTTCGACGACCGGCGCTTTGAATTTCGGACCGACCGTGCAACTGCCCGCAAAAAGGACGATCAGCGGGAATATCCGGATAAAATATCGTTTGTTCATATCGAATCGCATCATGATTTATTTTACGGCCGGACTGTTTTCCGTCGCGGCTTTTTGATTTCGTTTTTCTTCGTAACGTCCCCATTTTCCGATCAGCACGAACAACCCGGGGTAAGCGAACAGTCCGATCAGCGTGGCGATCAGCATGCCGCCGAACAGCGCCAGCCCCATGATGTTGCGCGCGACGGCATTGCTGCCGGTCGCGAAGATCAGCGGTAGTACGCCCATCAGGAACGCTACGGCGGTCATGATGACCGGCCGCACCCGCAGTTTGGCTCCTTCGAGAGCCGCCTGTTGCAGGTTCATGCCTTCGCTGAATTTGTCGCGGGCGTATTCCACGATCAGGATCGCGTTTTTGGCCGCCAGTCCGATCAGCATGATCAGCGACACCTGCATGAAGATGTCGTTGACGTATATCGGGTCGAACAGGTGCGCCAGGTAAGTGAAGCCCATCGCTCCGAGCAGCGCGAACGGGATGCCGAGCAGGATGCTCAACGGCAGGCTCCAGCTTTCGTACAGCGCGGCGAGAATCAAAAAAACGAAGATCACCGCATAGAGGAATACGATTCCCGCGCCGCTGTTGTGGGCTTCCTGGTACGACATGTTGCTCCATGCGTAGCCCATGTCGTCCGGAAGCACCTCGTCGGCGACTTCCGCGAGGGCGGTCCTCGCTTCGTCGGTCGAGTATTTCGTCGAAGGCAGTCCCGTCACTCCGGCCGAGCGGTAGAGGTTGAAGCGGTTCGTGAACTGCGGCCCGGTCGTGTCGCGCACCGTGATGAAGGCCGACAGCGGGACGCTTTCACCCCGGTTGTTCGTCAGATAGAACTGGCTGATCTTCGATTCGTTCAGCCGGTACTCGCTTTCGGCCTGGATATAGGTTTGGTACATCCGGCCGAAACGGTTGAAGTTGTTGACGTACATGCCGCCGAGATAGGCCGACACCTGCGTATGCAGTTCGTCCAGCGAAACTCCCGCGCTCAGTACTTTGTCGTTGTCGATCGAGATCGCCTTTTGAGGCACGTCGGCCTGGAACATCGTGCTGATGCTGGCGATTTCGGGGCGCTTCTTGGCCTCTTCGATGAATTTTCCGGTGTATTCGGCCAGGTATTGCGGCGTGTTGCCGCCCTTGTCCTGGATCATGATCGTAAAGCCCGAACTCGGTCCCAGGCCGGGAATCGACGGCGGTCCGAACGTAAAGACTTCGGCAGCGTCGATCTCTTCGTAAAGTTCCATGTTCAACGCTTCGGTGATTTGCGCTGCGGTCATCTTGCGTTTGTTCCAGTCTTTCAACCGGATAAATATCAGACCACTATTCGGCGATTGCGTGCCGGCCAGCAGGCTGAATCCGGCGGCCGAGGTGACCGACTGGACATTGTCGTTTTTGTCGAGAACGTCGTTGATCTGCTTGATGACCGCTTCGGTGCGCGTCAGCGAAGCGGCGTTGGGCAGTTGGATGTTGGTAATCAGGTAGCCCTGGTCTTCGTCCGGTAGGAATCCGGTCGGGATCTGCTTCATCAGGATGACGACGGCCGCCGCCGAAATGCCGATGAACAGCAGCGTTCGCGCGCTGTGCCGGACGATCACGCCGCTGGTTTTCAGATAGCCGTCGACGCCGCTGGTAAAACGGCGGTTGAACCACCGGAAAAACCGGTTGTCCGTCTGGCCCTCTTTCTTGGGGCGCAGCAGCAGCGAACAGAGCGCCGGGCTCAGCGACAGCGCGTTGATCCCCGACAGGCAAACGCTGATGGCGATCGTGATGGCGAATTGTCCGTAGAGTTTCCCTGCTGCGCCCGGCATCAGTCCGACCGGCAGGAATACGGCCATCAACACCGACGTCGTCGCGATGATCGGCGAAGCGACGGTCTTCATCGCCGCGATCGTGGCGTCCCGGCCGTTCATGCCTTTTTCGATATTCACCTGGACGGCTTCGACGACTACGATGGCGTCGTCGACTACCAGCCCGATCGCGAGTACCAGTCCGAGCAGCGAAAAGACGTTGATTGAGAATCCGAACAGCGGGAAGACCATAAAGGCTCCGATCAGCGAGACCGGAATCGCAATCAGCGGCACGATCGTGGCCCGGATGTTTTGCAGAAAAAGATAGATGACCAGCACGACGAGCAGCAGCGCCAACAGTAGCGTCGTGACGATATCCTGGATGCCGAGCACGATCGTATGCGTCGAGTCGACTACCGTGTTGTACTGTACGCCGTCCGGGAACGATTTTGCGAGGTCTTTCATCAGCGAGTTGACCTGCCTGCCGACCTCGACGGCATTGCTGCCCGGCGACTGGTTGATCAGCAGCAAACAGGCCGGGTGTTCCTGGAAGGAGGCCGTCGTGCTGTAAGATTGTACGCCGAGTTCTACCCGCGCAACGTCCCGGAGTCGCACCAGCGAACCGTCCGGGTTGGCCCGCAGCACGATCCGTTCGAACTCTTCGGCCGTACTGTACTGGCCCGGCATCCGTACCGTATAGGTGAACTCCGGAGAGCCGTCGTTCGGTTCGGCCCCGAGTTGACCGCCGGGAACGACCTGGCTTTGCTGGCCGATCGCCGCCGAAATATCGCCGACCGTGATGCCGAGGTAATCCATCTTGTCCGGTTTGACCCATATTCGCATCGCGTAAGGACCGCCGCCGAGCACCTGTACGCTGCCGACGCCGTTGATCCGCGAGATCGGGTCTTTCATGTTGATGATCGCGTAATTGGCCAGGAAATTCTCGTCGTACCGGCCGTCGGAGAACAGCGATAGCACCATGATGAAACTCGTCATGGTTTTTTGCGTGGTGACGCCCTGTTGGATCACCGGCTGCGGTAGCATCGGCGTGGCCGACGAGACGCGGTTCTGAGTGAATACGGTGCTCATGTCCGGGTTGCTTCCTACGCCGAAGGACACCTGTAACGACATGCTGCCGTCGTTCGAGTTGGTCGACTGCATGTAGATCATGTCGCTCACTCCGTTAACGCTCTCTTCGATCGGCGTGGCAACGCTCTGCTCGACCGTGAGCGCGTCGGCTCCCTGATACTGAGCCGTCACTTCGACCACGGGCGGCGTGATGTCAGGGTATTGCTCGATCGGCATGCTTTTGATGGCGATCAGTCCCAGCACTACGATCATGATGGCGATGACCATGGCGAATATCGGACGTCTTACGAAAAAGTTTCCCATAGTTTTCTATTTTTGGAGTGAATCGGCGACGGTCATCGGCTCTACGACCGCTCCTTCACGAACTTTGTGGAAACCCGAAGTGACGACGCGCGCTCCGGAGTCGAGTCCGGAGTTGACTACCCACATATTATTATAGGTATTGCCGAGGGATACGATGCGCTGTTTCGCCCGTCCGGCCGAATCGAGCGCATAGACGCTGCTGATGCCCTGCGTGCGCATTACCGCTTGTTGCGGGATCAGCAGCGCCGACCGCAGCGTGTCGACGACGGTGCGGATGCGGGCGAACTGCCCGGGGCGCAACAGCGTATCCGGATTCGGGAACGAAACCTGTGCGTTCAGCGATCCGGTGCCCTGCTCGACGGCCCGTCCGATAAAATCGAAGTGCCCCCGGTGCGGATAGGCGATGTTGTCCGAGATCGTCAGCATGATTTCGCTGAAATCGGCCCTGCCCCGACGTATCAGATCGAAATAGGTGTCTTCCGGGATGAAGAATACCACGCGTATCGTATCGACCTGCGAGACGGTGTTCAGTACCGCATATTGCGATCCGGGGCCTACGTAGTCTCCGGTGCGGGCTTTTGTCTGTCCGATAATGCCGTTTACGGGGGAGAGTACCTGCGTGTAACTTTGTTCGATTTCGGTGTATTTCAATGCAGCCTGAGCTGCTTTCAGAGCCGCCTGGGCTGCCGATAGCCGCGAGACGGCGGCGTCTAGGTCGCTTTTGCTGGCAGCGTTGATGGTTGCGAGCGGTTTCACGCGTTCGTAATTCTGCCGGGCATTGGTCAGTTCCGCTTCGGCCTGGCTGACCGAGGCCTGCCGCTGAGCCGTTTGCGCGGCGTAAGGGGCCGGTTCGATCACGTAGAGCAAGTCTCCCTTGTGTACGAATGTCCCTTCTCTGAAATAGATTCCGCGCAAAAATCCGCTTACGCGCGCCTGTATCGTGATGTCCGATTTCCGTAGGTCTGGCCTACGAAGTCCATCCATATCGGAATATCGCTCGTCGTCGCTTCGGCTACCGGCAGTTCGAGCGGCGGCGTCTGCGTCTCTCGCTTTCGTTTGCAGCCCAACAACAGGGCTCCGGATAAAATCAGAATCAGAAAGGTAGATTTATTCGCTTTCATACGTTTAGAGTTTACCGTTATTCTGTCAAAAAACATACCGCTTATTGACGGTGGTATTGTTTTGCAGGAAGGGGTACTCTTTTTAAGTCCTTTTTTTTCTTATTATGTCCTTTTTGAAGTTACAGGGTTGTGAATTTTGACGCTTGGCGGTTCAAAAACGATTTTGTGGAAATAATCCCCCGAAATGTGAGGGGGTGTCCGAAAAAGATCGAATTTATGCCGAGTCGTAATTTTAGGTTACTGTTTTTTATTAAATCCGGGTTTCAGGCAGGGATATTACGTGTTTTTACCGGATTTTGACGAGATAATTATGCGTTTAATAGAATTATTGTTTTAAATCGTAATTTAAATTATTTGTGATTTGTGTGTGTATTTTGGGGGGTGTATGTTTTAAAATAAGTATTTATATTAAAATATACCCCATAAAATTTGCATTATAGAATTTAAAAATACTATCGTTTGCATCAAACGATTGAATTTGTGGTTATGAAGCCTGAGGATTTTACTTATTATTTTTCGTTGGCAGAAAATCCCCGTATGGGGATTGAACGGAAAATCTGACAAAACGGTCCGATTCGTCGAAACGGATCGGAGTCCGGGAAAAGAAATGAGTTGTTGATCCATTTAAATGAAAGGCTATGAAAAAGAATTTATCCATTGTACGTATGATGTTGGCGGCGATAGTGTTTTCGACTTGCGCGCCGTCTTTAAAAGCCCAGTCCGGAGTGGTGGTGAACGTGGGAGCGGACCTCGTGAGCGGATATGTGTGGAGGGGGGTCTATCAGATAGGATCGGGGCGAGTGTTCAGCCTTCGCTCGGATTGGCTTATAAAGGATTTTCCATCGGAGCCTGGGGCTCGACCAGCTTGCGGGAAGGTTTCAAGGAGCTGGATCTTTCGGCCGGTTATTCGGTCGGCGGTTTTTCGGTCGGAGTCACCGATTACTGGTGGGCCGGACAGGGCGCTCCTTTCTATTCCGATTATCTGAATACGCACCTGTTTGAGGGGACGCTGGGCTATCATTTCGGCAAAAAGTTTCCGTTGCACGTCTCCTGGAGCACGATGTTCGCCGGGAATCTCGACAAAGTGGACGGCGAGCGGAAGTTTTCGACCTATATCGAACTCGGTTACGATTTCCGGATCAAAGGCGTCGATCTGACCTGTGCAGTCGGCGTGGCGCCGTGGGACGCTCCGGCATGGCTAACTCCGCGATGGGGCGACAAAGGGTTTCAGGTTTCGAATATTTCGCTGAAAGCCTCCAAAACGATCCGGATTACGGATTCTTATTCGCTGCCGGTCTTCGTGCAGGCCGTCGCTTCGCCGGCGACCGATGATGCGAGTCTCGTATTCGGGATATCTTTTTAGTTCATTCACCATAAAATCCAAGCAAAATGAAAAAGATCGAGGCAATTATTCGTAAGACCAAGTTCGAGGAAGTGAAGGAAGCTTTGCTCGCAGCAGACATCGAGTGGTTCTCTTATTACGACGTTCGAGGGATCGGAAAGTCCCGCCAGGCCCGTATCTACCGCGGAGTGGTGTATGATACCAGTTCCATCGAGCGGATACTGATATCGATTGTTCTGCGCGATAAGAATGTGGAAAAGACGGTGCAGGCCCTTCTTAAATCGGCTTTTACCGGCGAGATCGGCGACGGGCGCATATTCGTCATTCCCATCGACGACGCCATCCGCATCCGTACCGGTGAAAGGGGCGATATCGCCCTTTACAATGCGGAGCTGGAGAAATAGTTTTTTCGAGGGCTTGTTATTGAACGAACACGAAGTATAACGACAAAGAATTTTGAGTCATGGATTATATAGAAGATATTACACAAGTCGCCGTCCCTGCGGTGGACAGCGGCAACACGGCGTGGATGATCGTCGCTACCATCCTCGTCCTGTTGATGACCATTCCCGGTATCGCCCTGTTTTACGGCGGG
>ERZ827186.2702-NODE-2702-length-11526-cov-3.274518_pt1 | contig 11526 bp, 10 predicted proteins | sample MGYA00519918_ERZ827186 | MGnify/ENA primary metagenome ERZ827186 (study PRJEB31778, sample SAMEA3449275) | human gut metagenome | biome: human gut; feature: human-associated habitat; material: faeces | place: United Kingdom | collected 2010/2012 ... | reverse complement strand
GGAGAAGACCCGCCGGCGGGTGATCGTGGCGATATGCATCGCAAACATAGTAGGCTTTTTAATTTACAAAGTCGCGCTATCGCACGATGCGGATTTCCTCCGCATAAGCGGCATCGTGCGCTTTAACTGGTGGAACGAATTGCCCCTCCAGCTCTGCAACATAAATATGTTCCTCATCCCGATAGGACTTCTCACCGGGCGCCGCTCGATAACGGGATTCTCGTTTTTTGTCGCTCCGCTCGGAGCGGTCATGGCGCTCGTGTTTCCGGAGCCGGCGTTTTGCGGGTACTCGCTTTTTCTGCCCCGCATGCTCGGATTTTACGGAACGCATATCGTCATATTCATCTGCGGCATAAGCCTTGCCACGCTCGGAATTTACCGCCCGCGCCTTGGGGACTTCCCCGGAATATACCTTACGCTTTGCTGTCTTGCCGGCGGCGCGCATGCGGTGAATCTCATCCTGCGCCGCACGGTGTGTCCGTTTGCGAATTATTTCTACACATACCCTGCGGATATCAGCATCCTGCAGCTTTTCTGGCACTGGATACCCTGCCCGCTGCTTTATCTGATACCGGGGCTTCTTATACTCGGCGTGTATATGCTGACGTTGTGGGGAACGTTCGCGCTTTGCGAGAAGGCGGGGGCGTCCTTAGGTAAACATCACAAAAAATAAAAGAAGCTGCGCAAGGGCAATACATTCATTGAATTTTTCCGCAGCCGCGTGAGCCGCGAGGAAAAGCGGGCGTTCCTTTCGGCTTTTATAGCCGGACTGCTCGTTCATATCTACAAGTTCTCAAACACGCTGCCGAACAGCGATTCGCTTTATAACTTCTATGACCCGCAAAACATAGTGGCGTCGGGGCGGTGGTTCCTTTCCTTCGCCTGCGCGCCGAGCAGCTTTTTCGATCTGCCGTGGGTGACGGGACTTTTCTCGCTCGTTTACATATCGCTTACCGCCGCGGTGGTCGTGCGTCTGCTCGGAATAAAGGATCCTGTCGCCGTGGTGCTCGGCGGCGCGCTCATCGCGTCATATCCCGGAATGACCGAGACTTTCTTTTACGGCTTTACCGCGGACGGATATTTCCTTGCCATGCTGCTTTCGGCGCTCGCAGTGCTGTTCTCGGCGTTCGAATGCAAAAAACCGTGGCAGTGGGCTGTCTCGGCGGTGCTTTTGTGCCTGGCGTGCGGGATATATCAGGCATATGTTTCGTTCGCACTGGTCCTGACCGTTGTATACTTCATCGGCGAAATGCTTGAGGGCCGCCGCACGAACGGCGAGGCGTGGCTCTATATCGGCAGACAGGCGGCGATATACGCCGTCGGAATGATACTTTACTACGTCGTATGGCGCATCTGCCTTACGGCTGAGGACGCAAAGGCGGTCACGTATCTCGGTATAGATGCGGCGGCGCGGCTTGAATTCTCGCCGGCGAATATTGTCGGGTGGCTCACCGGGAGCCGCAGATACGCCGGGTTCATGGCGGTCGAATGCACCGCTTCCGCATACGGAATGAATCTTTACGGCGTGCTGAATATCGTGTTCCTTGCGGCTGCGGCGGTCGGCGCGGTCATCGCCGCGGTAAAAAGCGGACTCTTCCGCAGGCGCATGCAGCTCGTCCTTTCGATCGCCGCCGCAGTGGCGATCCCGCTCTTTGCCTGCATATGGCTCATAGTCTCGCCGGATATGGTATACCGACCGATGATGCTCGTCTGCTACTGCCTTGTTCCGGTCTTTGCGGCGGCGCTTTACGCCCGCTGGCTGCGCCCGTGGATGTGGAACATATTTGCCGTGGTGCTGGCGCTTATCATACTCAACAACGGCGTTCTTGCCAATATAAGCTACTTTTATATGCACAGCAGCTATGAAAGATCCTACGCAACGGCGCTTGAAATGACGACGCGTATGCACATGATAGCCGACGACGACGAGATAGAACGCATCGCCATAGTGGGCGCCGGGGATAAGTCGGACGCAGTGATCCTCGGATATGACGAGCCAAGCTCGCACGCGCACATTCTCACGGGCAGACTGAGGTCCGATCTTATGTATGACCGAGAACATATCTATCATTTCCTTGAGGGCGTCCTCGGAGTGGATTTCAGATTCGCCTCGAACGAAGAATGCGCGGAGCTGGCGGAGCAGCCCGACGTTGCCGATATGGGCGTGTGGCCCGCCAAGGACTCGATGCGCCTGCGCAACGGAGTGCTGATAATAAAAATAGGACAGTACTGACCCCGACGGTCAACGTGGCTGTTTGATGGGCTGTTTGAAATATACCGGTACTGATATTTCGGCACATTTATTTAAGATAAGCTATTGACCGGAGCGCGCCGATGTAGATGTATTATAATAAAATAAAATATATCGAGGAGTTCATAGCGCTATGAACAAAATCGTTGATACGCTTAACGGTCTGCCTCTGATCCTCAAGATCATCATCTGCCTCCCCGCACTCGACATCGTATGGGGCGTCGCAAGGATCTGCAAGGGAGTTGCCGATAAGAATCTGCTTTACACCATACTCGGTATTCTTACCGTTGTGTCGGGCGCCGCATTTATCCGGGTCATCGACCTGATACTTGTTATCGTCCGCGGTAAAGCACTGTTTATGTAAGCCGCGCACCCAATACAAATCATGGGCTGTTAAAAACTCGATGTTTTTAACAGCCCATAAAAAATGCCGGTCGTGATACCGGCATTTTTGATGCAATCCCGGTCGTTTTTGCCTCACCGGACTTTTGTTTTTCGGTTTTCCGATGGAAAACGGTTTTCCGGCGGAAAACGGCGGCGGTCAGCGCAGCTTCTTTTCAAGGAAAAAGTCAAGAGCCTTGACGATGTGGGAATCCCAGAATGCCCAGCTGTGACCGCCTGGGGCATCCGAAAAACGGAAATCAAACCCCGCACCGTCTATTTTGCGGCAAAAGTCAATATTTGCGGCGTAAAGTTCGTCCTCGGTCCCGCAGGCGGCATAAAGGCGCGGCCGCAGCGCGGCAGGAACCTCGCGGTAACGGTCGATAAGATAAAACAGATCGCCTGACGTACCGCGAACGCTGTTTGCATAGTCCTCGCCCCATATAGCTACCGCAATGTCGTGCCATTTGCAGTTATCAAGCCTTGAGAGAATGTCAAGACATCCCGAAAGCGACACGGCGGCGGAGTACACCTCCGGCTTTGTGAGCGCGATCCTGAAGGCTCCGTACCCGCCCATCGACAGCCCGGCGACAAAGGTGCGCTCGCGGCGGCGGCTGAGACGGAACACCCGGCGGGTGTAGTCCACCAGCTCCTCCGAAACGTAGGAATAATGCTTTTTGCCGTACTTCATGTCGGTATAAAAGCCGTTTTCACCGTCGGGCATGACTATTGCCATACGCCGCTCGGCGGCGTAGCGTTCGATATTGGTCTTGCGGCACCACAGAGTGTGATCGCCATGCATACCGTGAAGCAGATAGACCGTCGGGATATCCTCCTCGGCGCATCCCTCGGGAAGAATTATGTTGAGGGCTGTCTCCTCAAGCAGTACCTTTGAACGGAAATTTACCTTTATAAGCGCCATTTTTTTGACCTTCTTTTGTGTTTTAAGCGGCTCACCCGCGGTTTCTTATTCCCTGCCTCCCTTGGCGGTCAGAGCGATTATCAGCGATATATCGTCCGGCTGATTTTTTGCCTCATGCGCGGTACGGCAGCGCTTGATGGCTCCGCATCTGACGCAGCGGTGAGTTATGATATATCCTCTCCGCGCGTCCGGCACCGCCGAGATCGGCTCCATCTGCCCGCCGCAGGAGCAGGCGCGGTCGCCGGGGTTTTCGTCCACATGGAGCGACCAGAGGCAGAACGGGCAGTGATTGCGCGAGGTGTAGCCGAGCGGCTCGACCTGCCTGCCGCAATGCGCGCACACAAAGCCGGAATCGTTTTTTGAAAATCTTTTTGTCTCCATAGCCGCCCTCCCAAACTTTTTTGCAAAAAAGCCCGTTTTTTTGCGTTCGGGACTTTATTCCCGACACTTTTTATTGTATAATATAATGGATAGATTATATTATACTATTTTTTTTGACGATAATCAATAGCCGCGCCCCAAAAAGCGCGTGCAATAATTACGAGGAGGACGCCGGAAATGGCGATCAAGCAGAGATATACCGTTACCGTAGCCGGATATGAAATGAATGTACGCTCGGACAACACACCCGCCGAGGTGGAAGAGATAGTCGGCGCGCTTGACCGCGGCATACGCGACGTTTGCGCGCGCAACCGCAATCTTCCGCGCAACGAGGCGATAATACTTTGCGCGCTCGATGCGTATTCCGAAAAGCGCAAGGCGGCGCACGCATTGCGCGAGGCGGAGGCAAGGCTTGCCCATATCGAGCGGGAAAACGACCTCCTGCGCGCCTACATCGAACGCCACACGCCCGCCGCAGGCGGCGCCGATGGGCAGAACGGCGCGGGGGGCGACGGCGAATGAGCGACCACAGCAGCCGCAGAAGCGCTCTTCCCGAGTTGCTCGCGCCCGCCGGTTCGCCCGAGGCGCTGCGCGCCGCGGTGGACGCGGGAGCCGATGCGGTCTATTTCGGCGCCGTAGGCTTTAATGCGCGCGCCGGCGCGCGCAATTTTACCGACAGCGAGCTTGCCCGTGCCGTTGACCTTTGCCACGGGCGCGGAGTGCGGGTTTATCTGACTCTCAACACGTTGGTTTACGACCGGGAGATGAAGGACTATCTCGCCGCCGCCGGACGTGCGTACCGCGCGGGGGTGGACGCTCTGATAGTCGCCGATATCGGCGGCGCCGCGGCGCTGCGCCGCACATTTCCGGACTTGCCGCTGCACGCGTCAACGCAGATGTCCGGGCATTCCGTGGGAGCGGCGCGCGAGCTTGCCGGGCGCGGTTTTTCGCGCATGGTGCTGGCGCGCGAGCTGGGCCTTGCGGATATCTCCGCATACACCGCCTCCGCCCCGATAGAGTCGGAGGTGTTCATACACGGCGCGCTTTGCGTCTGTCACTCGGGGCAGTGCCTGTTCTCCTCGCTTGTCGGGGGCAGATCGGGCAACCGCGGCGAGTGCGCGCAGCCCTGCCGCCTGCCCTACAACAGCTCAAAATACCCACTCTCGCTGAAGGACAACTGCCTTGCCGGGCACATTCCCGAGCTTATCGACGCGGGCGTCAGCTCGCTGAAGATCGAAGGCAGAATGAAAGGTCCGGAGTATGTCGGCGCGGTGACGGCGGTCTACCGCCGTCTGCTTGACGAGCGCCGCGCGGCTACGGCTGAAGAAACAGACTATCTTGCGGGCATTTTCTCGCGCTCGGGCTTTACCGACGCGTATTTTTGCGGCAGGACGGGTCACGATATGCTGGGCACGCGCACAGAGGCGGACAAAAAGCGCACGGCGGCGGCTCCCGCCGGTCCGGCGCGTCCGGAACGCACGCTGCCGCCGGTAACGGTCCCCGAAAGACAGCACGGCGAGGCGGAATATTCCCCAAAAAAGCCGCAGGGCAAGCCCGTGCGTCGCCGCACGGCATATATGCACAGAGCGGATCAGCTCACCGCCGCCGCGCGGAAATACTTTGATCTTTGCTTTTTGCCGCTCGGCGTGATCGCGGATGGCAAGCCGATCCGCCGCACGGACGGTTGCTTTATCGGCGCGGCACTGCCGCCGGTGATATTCGATTCCGAGCTTCCGGAGGTGCGCCGTATGCTTGCCGCCGCACGCGAGTGCGGCATATGCGATCTGCTTGTGGGAAACGTGGGGCATCTTGCGCTGGCGCGCGAATTCGGAATGCGTGCGCACGGCGATTTCAGACTCAACATATGCAACCGCGAAAGCGCCGCGGCGTATGAGGAAATGGGCTTTGAGGACATGATACTTTCGCCCGAGCTGACTCTGCCGCGCATGCGTGATATCGGCGGGCGGACGCTTGGCATAGTGTACGGGCGCGTGCCGCTGATGATAACGGAAAAATGCGCCGGAAAAGAATGCGGCGGATGTCGCACCTGTCGCGAGGGCGGGAACTTTCTTACCGACCGCCGCGGTGTGCGCTTTCCCATACTGCGCGAGTGGCAGCACCGCTCGCTTATCGTAAACAGCCTGCCAACGTCGATGTCGGATAAGCAGAAAACGCTTGACGAATACGGCGTGCGCGCATGGCACTTCATTTTCACCGCAGAATCTCCGCGCGAGACGGACGCCGCACTGCGCGCCTTTACATCCGGCGCACCGGTCGGCTCGTGCCGCCGCATTGCGGTAAAATAACGGAGGACAAATATGGATCCGAAATTCAAAAGCTTTACCGACGGGCTGGCAATATTCCTTGCCATACTTATTGCGATATACCTTATGGTGGGCTTTATCAAGATTGACAACGGCAAAAGCGAACCGATGAAGGCGGCGGAAAAGGTGGAAAAGCTACTGGGCACCGCCTCCTACCGCGTGTATCTCAACATCATGCTCATGCTTGTATTCTCGGCGGCGGTAGGAATAATACTGCGCCGACTGCCATGGCTCGGCATACCCGCCGCGGCGCTGCCGCTGTTTTATGAGCTGTTCCTTTTGAGCGAAAAGCTGCTGACAAAATATCCGACCGGGGTCATCCTGTTTACCGCCGCACACGCGGCGGGTGCGATCGCTTACGCAGCCCTTTGCGACCGGCGCGGGATGACGGTGTGTTCAACGGCGTTCGGCGGAGCCGCAGCCGCGCTTATGGGCGGCGGCGCAGCCGCGTATGTTGCGGTGCTTTCACAACACGTTGCGGCATTTGCGGACACGCTTGCCGCGCTACGCACACGGGGAGTAATCGTCCCGGATGCGGTAAAGCCGATCCGCGGCGCGGTGGGAAGGATCTACTCGGTCTGCTTCGCCGAGGGCGCGCAGGCGGCGCGCGCGCTTTCATCCGAGTACCTTGAATCGCTCGGCAAGTCGGGAGCGCGCGCGGCGTTCCTCGGCTCGGTGGAGGGAGACGAAATGCGCACGTATATCGGCATTGCGGTCCTGTTTTTCGGCGCGGCAGTGCTTGGATTCGTGCTCGCGGCGCGGCACTTCGGCACGCTTGCCGGGATCGCAGCCTGCATTCCGGGCGCTGTTACGGCTGTAATGCTGGCAAATGAACGGCTGAGCGCGGGCGGAATCATACTGCTTGCCGCCTCGGTGCTTGCGGCGGCATGCTTTGCCGCTCCGACGACTGCGGAAACCACGGAGAACACCCGCACCGGAGCAGATGAACAAACGGACGCGGAAGGGACAGCACAATGATATGTGGCTTGCGCCGTATAAATGATACATCGCTTGCGCGATGTTATATATTCCGCTTCGCGGGTGAGAGGTAGATTCCCGCAAGCGGAAATCCATTATTATCATTGTCCGTAAAAACCAAAAAACAGAGAGCAGATGTGAGTCTGCTCTCTGTTCGCCGGAAAGTTACTTCGTGTTCTGAAGAAACTTAAGACGTGTAGTAGATAAGAGTTTGTACTGACTTCACGGTCGGGGTATGAAGATACGAATCCGCACAAACGTCACCCGAGCTTAAAGAGCTCGGAGAGGAGGTTGTTGCCGAAGAATATGCCGTCACGGGTGAGAGTAACGGAATCGCCGCTGACGGTAAGATAGCCCGCGTCGGAAAATTCGTCAAGCTTTTTGCCGAAAAGAGACATAAGATCGACCCCAAGACGCTCGGAGAACGGACCGAGCCGCGTGCCGCCCTTCTGCATAGCGTAGATCAGAGCATCTGCAACGCGGTATTCGGGGCGCAGAACGCGCCCTCGCGAGCAAATGCAGATGTCGTCGGAAATATCGGGCACCGAGTGCGAGTTGTGATAAAAATAATTTTCGATGTTTCCGCCCGCACCGTGACCGAGAGCTATGCAGCTGCCGCCGCTGTGGCGGATCTCCATGTAGTCGTAGCGGTCGCGCCCGTCCTTGACCAGCTTGGTAAGCTCAAGCATCTTGTAACCGTGCGAAGCCAGACCGTCAAAAATCCCGTCAAAAAGCTCCCTCTCGCGCCCGAGGTCCCGCATTTTTACCTTTGCCTCATCATCCAGCCGCCGGTAGAGCGGCGTTTTTTCGTGAAGCATGAGCGAATAAAAGGAGATGCCGGCAACATCGAGAGCCGCAATAGTGCCAAGATCGTGCATGAGCTGTGCGTCAGTCTGACCGGGGTAGTTGTAAATTATGTCCACACTTGTGTTGCGGATGCCCGCGCTTATCGCCGCCGCAACGCGCGACGCGGCAAATTCGCCGCTCCCGCGCCTGCCGAGCAGACGCCTTGCATCGTCGTCAAAGGTCTGGATGCCGACCGACAGTCGGTTGACCCCGCCCTCCCTGAGCACCGATATCATTTCGTCCGAAAGCCCGGTAGCCGACGTTTCGACACTGATCTCGGCTCCGGGCGCAATGGAAAATGCGCTGTGCAGCCCGTCGAGCACCTCGCGCATCTGCGCGGGAGAAAGAGACGTAGGCGTGCCGCCGCCGAAATTTACGGCGTCGATCGGAGCCGCCATGTACGGATAGTCCTGCACCTTGCGCATTTCGTCAAGCAGATATCGGTGATACTGCCGCCGGTCAAGCTCGTCGGGGCGGTGGAACGGACAGAAGGTGCACACCTTGTTGCAAAACGGAACGTGAAGATATATCACCCGGCGGCTCGCGGCGCCGGCGGCAAGCACGGCGGTCATCATTCCGGGGAGGTAATCCTCCCCGCCCGTGTCTGCGGCATACCGCTTTTTCAGATCGCGCGATGCGTCGTGATGACTTTTATACCGCTCGGTAAACATCAGTTTGCCTTTTTGAAGGAAAACGTCGCGTCCGGATAAAGGATTTCAGCCAACTTCTGATATGCCTCGGCAAAGCGGCTGTTGGGCTTGTTGTGGAAGAGCGTTTTTTCAAGGTAGAATACCTTGCCGTTCTTGACGGCGCTAAGCGACTGCCACACGGGGTTGCTGCCGTAGGTCTCCTCGACCTGCGCCTTTGCCTCATCGGCGCCGGCGTGGCACTGAACGATGATGATGTCGGGATCTGCCGCAAAGACAGTTTCAAGGTTGATGGTCAGACGCTCGGCGCCTTCGGGATTCTGCCAGTCGTCAACGATATTTTTTGCCTTCATAGCCGTTACCATTCCGCCCACAACGGTGGAGGAGGTGTTTGCATCCAGCTTGCTGGCGTTGGCAAACATGCAGAACACGCGGGGCGCGCCCTCGTCGGGTATCTCGGAGAGAACGTCAACAACATCGTCAAGAGCCTTCATTGCAACGCTGTCCCAAAGTTCGGGATGTCCGGAAATATTGCAGAATACCTTGAACCACTTGAGGTAGTCGGAAAAGTCGTCGTATTTAACGGCAATAACGGGAATGTTTGCCGCCTTTGCGGGATTTTCAATGGTGGAATAGCCGCTCATAGCGGTGGAGCAGATGATAAGATCGGGCTGAAGAGCAACGATCTTTTCGGTATCCCACTTTTTGCCCGAGGATGTGGTGGCAACAACGGTCATGCCGGCATCGGCGGTAATGTCTCTGCCGATGTATTCATTGTAAAGGTTCTGCGAGCTGTTGCCGCCGATGCAGCCGACTACCGATCCGCCCGCCTCATACCAGAGAGTGGTGAAGCTGGCGTAAAGGTTGACTACCTTGCCGGGGTTCTTTTTGATCGTAACGTTCGAGCCGTCGGTCGAGGTGGCATCCTTGAAGGTCACGGCGTCGTCGCTGACGGTAACTTCGTCAGCAGCTTTGAGGAATTCGGCTTTGAGAGCCGCCTTCAGAGCATCGGTTTTGCTGTCGTCGCCGGAGGCGGCAGTGGTGGCGTTGTCCCCGCCTGCGGCGGTGGTTCCGTCCGCGGCTGTGGTATCGGATGAATCGGGTCCATTTACCGCGCAGGCGGTAAGCGTACCTGCCATAAGGCAGAGGCAAAGAAGCAGAGCGAATATTTTTTTCATTTGTTTTTTCCTCCATATCCTCCGCAGTCTGTGCTGCGGAGTTTTTATTTTATGTCAAAGGTTGTCCTTTGCGGAATAAAGTACGGACACCCGTGTATCGGGTCGCGGTAAACGGCGGCTTCTATCTCAAAAATATCACGCAGATTTTTCTCCGTGACCATTTCCTCCGGAGTGCCGGAGGTAAAAAGCACGCCGCCGCGTATCGCCGCAAGACAGTCCGAATATCTGGCGGCAAGGTTTATGTCATGCAGGACCATTACGATGGTGATGCCAAGCTCGCGGTTCAGCCGGCGTATCAGCTCAAGCACCTCCACCTGATAGCTCACGTCAAGATATGTCGTAGGCTCGTCAAGTATCAGTATCTCAGGCTCCTGCGCAATGGTCATGGCTATCCACGCGCGCTGCCGCTCGCCGCCGGAAAGCGTGGCAAGTATGCGGTCGCGCAGATGGGTAAGCCCCGTAAGCGCCAGCGCACGGTCGATCTTTTCGCCGTCCTCGGCAGTCATGCCGCGCCCGAAGCGGGAATACGGGAATCTGCCGTAGGAGACCAGCGTGCGCACATCTATGTCGGGCGGGGACTCGTGTACCTGTGAAAGATACGCTATGCTCCGCGCAAGCCGGCGCGGCGGATAGGCGGAGAGCCGTTTATCAAGGTATATCACCTCGCCGCGCTTCTGCGTGACCGCTTTTGAAACGGTTTTGAGCAGAGTGGACTTTCCGCACCCGTTCTGACCGATGAGCGTTACCACCTTTCCGCGCGGTATCTCAAGCGTAAGTCCGCAGAGGACCTCCTTTTTGCCGTAATCAACGGCGATGTCGCGAAATCCGAAGTACATTCCCTCACCCCCTCTTTCCTTCGCGCGTGCGCAGAAGGTACAGGAAGAACGGCGCGCCGATAAACGAAAGAATGATGCTTACCGGCACCTCGCCCGGCGGTAGGATGACCCTTCCCACCGTGTCGCATATGCTGACGAGCGAAAAGCCGAGCAGCGCCGAAGCGGGAAAAAGATATTTATAATCCGAGCCGACGAGAAGTCTTGCAATGTGCGGGACGACAAGTCCGACAAAACTGATAAGTCCCGCGACCGAAATGGCAGCGCCCGCAAGGAGCGAGGACACCGCGATAAGAAAGAACCGGAAGACCTCGGTGCGCAGTCCGAGCGCGTTTGCGGTCTCATCGCCGAGCATAAGGATATTCATGCGCGAGGGCAAAAACGCACAGGTGAATATCCCGACGGCGGCATATGGCAGGATCATACGGAAGCTCTCCCAGCCCACGCCGTTCAGTCCGCCGACGAGAAATCCGGAGGCGTTGCCGAGCGATTCCGAGAAAAAGGTCTTGATTATATCATTGAACGCGCCGAAAAGCGCCGAGACAGCCATACCGGAGAGGATCATTTTTACCGGCGAAACGCCCTTCTGATATGCCAGCGCATAGATCAGCATGGTCGTGGCAAACGCGCCGAGTATCGAGCCTATCGGGAGCAGATGCGAATAGGCGGGAAAGGCGACGAGCGTCAGGTACCCGATAAAACTCGCGCCGCCGGTGACGCCTATGGTGGAGGGACTCTTTATTGCAGGACTGGCGGTTGCCATCTTCGATATCGCCATTGAATAT
>ERZ827186.2695-NODE-2695-length-11546-cov-3.327126_pt1 | contig 11546 bp, 9 predicted proteins | sample MGYA00519918_ERZ827186 | MGnify/ENA primary metagenome ERZ827186 (study PRJEB31778, sample SAMEA3449275) | human gut metagenome | biome: human gut; feature: human-associated habitat; material: faeces | place: United Kingdom | collected 2010/2012 ... | reverse complement strand
ATGAGTATCCATATAATCCAGCAAAGGTTCCAACCAATGCGGAGTAACCTCCACATCGCTATTCAGCAAAACCACATATTCTGCATCAACTTGTGTCAAAGCCCGGTTATACCCTTCGGCATAGCCGTAATTCTTATCGAGCAGCAGCAACTCCACCTGTGGATAGTGCTTGCGCAGGAACGCCGCCGAATCGTCGTCCGATCCGTTGTCGGCCACCACGACCGAAGCTCCGGTACTGTGCGACACGACAGAGGGCAGGAAACGCTCGAGGTGGGCGCGTCCGTTCCAGTTCAGGATGACGATCTTAATTTCCATAAGATGAGGTGCAAGTTGATCGAAAAGTTAACTGTGCAGGCCTTGTGTGCGGCATTGCCAAATATGCCAAATGCTATCGGGTGTTATATCAGATCCCCTTGGTGGATATCTTTTGTCCGGCAGTAAGTTTTTTCTCTGCAGCGGCTTTCCTTACGGATTCGCGGTGACGAGCCACGCTCTCGCGCGAATGTTTCCACCGCTTGTGCGACCACATCCACAATTCGGGAGACTCCCGGATCATCATCTCGAGCTTGTCGATATAGCGCCGTGTCAATTCATACTCTTCAAGGTGCTCCTTACCGTCATAGATCAGCTGCAGCTCAGCATCATAACAATGCGGCGCACACTTGCGGATATACATGAAATAGACCGGCATCCCAAAACGCGTGGAGATTTTTTCCAGACCCGAGAAAAACGGTGTATCCTGGTTCAGAAACCGGAACCAATGCTTGATCTCCTCCACCGGCGGCGTCTGGTCGGCGATCATCGCAACAATGACCGGACGTTCTCCCGGACGATGCCCCCGGATCACCTCGCGCAAAGTATCGTTCATCGCCACGGGCTGCGTCCCGAAACGCGAACGGGCCTCGTGATAAAATCGGTCGAAAACCCGGTTGTGCAACGGACGATAAACGGCCAATACGTTATGATCGGTATGACAGACATAATTGATGGTCAGCTCCCAGGAACCGAAATGAGACATAGCGGAGATCCAGCTGCGTCCGGACATGGCGGCCTCGACTTCCTCCACATTGGAGTAGACCATGCGTTCACAGATGCGCTTGCGGCTGATCGATGCCAACAGAATCGTATCGACAAATACTTCGGAAAGGTGATGGTAAAACTTGCGTTCGATTTCCCGGCGCTCAGCCTCGCTCTTCTCCGGGAAGGAATGGGCCAGGTTGGTACGCACGACCTGCCGGCGGTAACGCACAAGCCGGTATAGGATCAAGCGGATCAATCCCCCGAGACAAAAGTACAGCACGCGTTCGGGCAACAGCCCTACCGCACGGCAACTCCACCACAGCAGGCGGTATTGTACTTTTTGCCAAGAGTTAAGTTTCATCAAACCCGTTGCTTAAATTCCTCGTAAATATACGGATTCGAGACGATAATCTCGCGTCCGAACAGAAAATTATCTCCGCCGGAGTAGTCGGTCACCCGTGCGCCGGCCTGCATGGCAATCAAGGCACCCCCTGCCACGTCCCACGGCGAGAGCTTCAGATGGGTGAACGCATCGAAGCGCCCGCAGGCCGTATAAACGATATCGGCCGCCGCCGATCCGAGCCGGCGTACGCCATTGGTATGCAACTGGTAGTAGACCATTTTATCAATAAAACCGTCCTCATTCCCCAATGCCAAATAGGGAAATCCGATCCCGATCAGCGCATTTTCCATCCTGTCGGTTTTCGACACGGTTATCTCGCGGCCGTTCAGATAGGCCGCTGATCCCTTCCACGCATAAAACATCTCGCGCAAATTGACTTCATAAACCACTCCGACGACCAGTTCATCGTCCTCCAACAAACCGATGCTGACGCAATAGGGCGCCAGACCGTGAATAAAATTGGTCGTACCGTCCAGCGGATCGACAATCCACCGCAGGGATGCATCTTCCGACGCTTCGATCGTGCCCTCCTCGGTAATATAACCCGCTTCGGGGGTCAACTCCCTGAGGCGCGAAACGATCATCATCTCGGTCTGTTTATCCACATAAGAGACCATATTCTGCGTCCCTTTGAACTCGACATCGGCAAATGTGAACGTCTCCCGCTGCCGGGTAATGTACTCTCCGGCCTCGCGGGCAATCTCGCATACCGACGTGCAAAGCGCTTTATAATCCATTTTCCAGGTATAGTTTAATCTTTTGGGTACCCGTGCGGGTCTGCAACCATTTCTCGATACGGCCGCGTTCATCCGCCGTCAGCTTCCGGTCGTTTTGGAGCAGGCAGACCACAATGGTATCGGCTACGGCTCCTTCCGCCGTGTAAGTCATTTCGCGGGAAACAAAAGCCCGGGTCGTACCGGGCAGCAATGCTGCGATCTCACGGCTCATCTCACGGGCAGGCAACGAATCGTTCTTCAGTGTAGAAACCCGTTGCAGAAGTTCGTCGATACGCCGGTTCTTCTCCGACAGCAGGTCGCGGTAGCCCGACGAAAGCATCGAGAGATCGTCCGTACCGCGCTCGCCCGCCTGGTGCACGATCAATTCGGTGCCGAGCAGCCCATAACCGGACATTTGCAGCCGGGCGTTGTCGATCGCATCCTCCGATACAGGTTCGCCGACCAGTACCACATCGATATAACTGCTGCCGTCGGCACGCAGCATACGGCTGTAATCGACCACCTGCGCCTGCGGGAACTTCATCACCGTGGCGACATAACGGTCGGCATTAGCTTCGAAAACGCTGCGCTTGACAATGCGATAACCGATTACTACACTGGGGATCAACGTGACCAACACGATCAGCACCATCGAACGGCGTACCTTCCGTTCCTTTTTGGAGTCGAGGAAACTATGCTTCTCGTATTTGAGGAAACGAACCACCATGTAGGTAGCGATCGCAATGAAGACGGTATTGATAAAAAAGAGGTAGAACGCCCCGATAAAGTACTTGAACTGGAGCGTGGCCAGTCCGAACCCGGCCGTACAGAGCGGCGGCATCAAGGCCGTTGCGATCGCAACGCCCGGGATGACCGTCGAGGTACGGTCCTTGCGCGACTGGGCTACGATCCCGGCCAAGCCGCCGAACAGCGCGATCAATACGTCGTACGTAGTCGGCACCGTGCGGGCCAGCAGTTCGCTTTGCGCATTACTCAGCGGTGAAATCACAAAATAAAAAGTCGATGTAGCGATACTGACCAGCACCATGAACCCGAAGTTGCGCAGCGAGCGCTTCATCAGTTCGAAATCGTTGATTCCGACCGAGAGCCCGATCCCCATAATCGGTCCCATCAACGGCGAGATCAACATCGCGCCGATAATCACGGCGGTCGAATTGACGTTCAGTCCCAACGATGCGATGAAGGTCGCAAACACCAATACCCACAGGTTCGTTCCTTTAAACTCGATCCCTTTGCGAATATTTTCGATCACTTCGCTCTCGGATGCCTTGTCCTCGCTCAAATCAAAGCGACCGCGCACGAAGCGGCGGAAGCCGCGCCACGAGGGAGAGGGCGTGGGGTTGGCCTCAGCCCCGCTTCCTCCTGAATTTCCGGTCGTATTTTTTTCTTCTGTCGCCGTCATTGCTGCTTTCGTGTTCCATAATAAATCGTGTCAACACGGTCAATCCTCCTGTAAACCGTTCTCCTCCGCATCGTCTACCGCACCATTATCGGCATCCTCCCGTTTCGCTTTGCGGGGTTTGCCTCCGAGGACGATTACAATCTCCCCTTTCACCTCCCGGGCAGAAAAGTGAACGATCAGTTCCCGCAACGTGCCACGAACATTCTCTTCGAACTTTTTGGTCAGCTCCCGCGAAACGGAAGCTTCGCGGTCCGGGCCGAACAACTCGGCAAACTGGGCCAGCGTTTTGACCAAACGGTAGGGAGATTCATAAAAAATCATCGTCCGCTCCTCATCGGCGAGTTGCTGCAACCGCCGCGAACGCCCCTTTTTCGGGGGCAGGAAACCTTCGAAACAGAACCGGTCGCAGGGGAAACCGCTGTTGACCAGCGCCGGGACAAAAGCCGTCGCACCGGGAAGAGTTTCCACTTCGATGCCATGTTCGAGACAGGTGCGCACCAACAGGAACCCGGGATCGGAAATTCCCGGCGTCCCCGCATCCGACACCAACGCCACCGTCTCACCGGCGGCAATCGTCGCAGCAACGGATTCGACCGCTGCATGTTCGTTGAATTTGTGATGGCTCCAGAGCTTCTTGTCCAACCCCAAATGCTTCAGCAACACCTGCGTAGTGCGGGTATCTTCGGCCAACACGATATCGGCCGACGATAACACTTTGATCGCCCGCAAGGTAATGTCGTCGAGATTGCCGATCGGCGTAGGCACCAGAAAAAGCTTGCCCATCAGCGGTCGAGTTTACGTTCAAGCAGTTCCACCAGCAGCGTTGCACCGTCACAGTCGGGATTCCACTCGAAATTTTCCTGAATATAGATCATCGCATCGTCAAGCTCCGTAAAGGCGTCCAATTCATCAATCACCCGCTCGTACTCTTCCGCTTTACCGCCGAACAGGTCGCGAATCAGTAAAAAGCGGTCGTTGATACCGATGCTGTGCCTCAAATCCGTGATCTGGCTCGCCCGCAGGCGGGATGCGACATCCGTGTGAGCGGCCTTTTTACCGATCACTTCGTTGACAGCCGCCGTCTGGTTGGCGAGGGTTTCTCCGAGCACCTTTTTGTGCGGGATTTCGACATGCGGAACGCTTTCGCCCCCAAGCACGACAGAACCGACCGTTTCGATCACCGGATCTGGTACCGGAACGGATTCCGGGGCGGCGGCGTCCGGTTGCAACGGGAATTGCGGCACGGATGATTGCGGCTCATCGGTCCGGTATTGGGAAGGAACCTGGGTAACGGTTTTGCGAGGAGAAGAGTCATCGCCGTAAAGCGACAAGATCACCCGCTTGTCCACCCGGGTCCGCACGAGCGGCTCATCGCTGAAGAGCTTTTGTTCGACGCTATGCTCTTCGACCGTCATGGAAACCTCGATATTTCCTGCTTCGGCCTCTCCCGAAACAGATTCAGGTTCTTCCGGCTGCGGAACAAACTCGCCTTGTTCCGCCTCGGGCTCTGAAACCGGTTGAGCATCCTCAGTCCTATCTAACACTTCCGGGTGTGGAAACCTATCCGTCACAGCAGACATTTCGGATGCGATTTTCCCATCTACGCCAGGGAGGGGTTCATTCGCTTCAACAATCGGTACAGATGACTCAGACGGTCCGGCTGCTCCACCAACCGCAGCACCGACACGATCTGCCGCTTGCGGTGCCGTCTGCTTCCCGGCAGGGCTTTCGCAAACTTCAACGCCACCGGAAAACATCACCTTTTCATAAATATGCCGGAGCTTATCCAATATAATTTGCCGCTCAATTTCAGCTACCCGATCCTGTTCCTTCCAACTCCGGGCGATGCGGCCGATGCCGTCGAGTTCCGCCAGCAACTTATCCAAATCCATCCTTGTATCCTAAGTTAATTAATTTTTTTCAAAGTTAATCTTTCTAAAGATTAATGCAAATAGCCTTATACTGCTTGGCCGCAAAAAAGGTTTAGGCACATTTCCATGCGTTTTTGTGCGAATTTCATGTCCAAACAGAGTAAAAAGCGGATTAAAGTTGCATATTTAGCTATTTCATTTGTATATTTGTATAATTTATAGCGCATAGCGTTTCCTAGGTTCATAGAAGAGTTTATTTCACATGATTTATGCAATATTAGCGATTAGTCAGAATGAATTCGATCAATACCTCCTGCCGTATCGGCGTATTTTATGACGGGAATTTCCTGTTGCACGCCTCCAACTACTATAACTATATCCACCCCGAAAGGCGAAGGCTGAGCCTGAATGGCCTGCACCGGTTCATCCGGCACCGTGTAGCCGAAGAGGCGGGCTGTGAAACGGTCAAATGCCAGATTTCGGTCGCACATTATTTCCGGGGGCGCCTCAATGCTTCTGAAGCAGCTATGCGAGGCAACCAACTGTACAACGACCGCGTATTCGACGACATCCTGATGTCCGAAGGAGTCAATACCCACTACCTGCCGCTGCGCAATGTACAGGGCCGCAGGGAAGAACGCGGGGTGGATGTCTGGCTGGCGCTCGAAGCTTATGAACTCGTGCTGAGCGGGACGATCGACATCATCGTACTGATCGTTTCGGATACCGATTACACGCCGCTGATGCGTAAAATCAGGGCTGCCGGCATACCCATCATGCTGCTGAGCTGGGAGTTCGAATACCTCACCGACGACGGGATCAAAATGGTGACCAAAACTTCGCACGAATTGCTCTCGCTGGCCACCTATCCGGTCGCCATGCACGACGTGATCAACTACGGCGTACAACAGAACAACCCGCTGATCAGCGAAATGTTCGTCGCGCCCGACCCGTCGCGCCAAGCCCGCGAGCAGACGTTCGAAACGAGCGAGATATTGAGCCTCAAGAACGGTTTCGGCTTCATCAAGTACCCGAACAACAACCTGTTTTTCCACTATCAGGACGTCGTCGGGGAGTTCGCGGACCTCAACGTAGGCGATCCGGTCGAATTCACGATCGAGCAGAACCAACAGAAGCAGGACGTCGCCAAGAACGTCCGCAAGTTGCTCCCGTCGGAGATCAAGAAGATAGCCAAAAAGGGAGCCGGCCTTTAACCGATACGACGAAGAATGATCCGGGAACCGCTTTCCGGATCATTTTTCATTAGCGACGAACTACCAAACCCTAATTGCCGTATGAAACTCAAACCTTTTCTGACGATCCTTTGCCTGAGCGCCCTGCTGTGGAGCTCGGACCGTGCGGTCGCAGCGTTGCCCGACCGCGCGGAGCGGCCATGGAAAGCCCGCTGGATCAGCTCGGGCACGACGCCCGAACAACCCAATACATGGCTCAACTACCGCTACACGGCCGATCTGCCCGCCCTGCCCTCCTCGGTCGTCGCCCGCATCGGAGCGGACAGCAAGTACTGGCTTTGGGTGAACGGCCGGCTGGTCGTATTCGAGGGAGGTCTCAAAAGAGGCCCCAATCCGCAGGATACCTACTACGACGAGGTGGAGCTGGCTCCTTACCTGGTCAAGGGGAAGAACACGATCGCCGTGCTGCTGTGGTATTTCGGCAAGCCGTCGTTCTCGCACAACGACAGCGGCAAGGCCGGTCTGATCTTCGACTGCCAGACGGCCGATTTCGACATTCTGAGCGACGAGACTTGGAAGTGCGAGACGAACGCCGCCTACGGAACCTGCGACAAGCCGGACCCCAACTTCCGCCTGGCCGAGTCGAACATCCGCTACGACGGGCGCAAAAGCGACGACGCATGGTACATGCCCTCGTTCGACGACCGCGACATGACCCGGGCGGTCGACAACGGACCGGCCGGATGCCGGCCTTGGAACAAGCTGGTCAAGCGCCCGATCCCGCTGTGGAAGATCGGCGAGTTGCGCGACTACGCCTCGCAGAGACGCAGCGGCGACTCGATCATCTGCACGCTGCCCTATAACGCTCAGATCACACCGTACATCAAGCTGAAGGCGCATGCCGGCGACACGGTGAAGATCATGTCGGACAACTACCTCGTCTACAACGGCGGCGACAACTACCTGCGCTGCGAATACATCGCCCGCGAAGGTCTTCAAAGCTACGAGAATCTGGGTTGGACGAACGGGCACAAGATCTATTACGTGCTGCCCAAAGGGGCCGAAGCCGTCGAGCTGAAGTTCCGTGAGACGGGCTACGACACGGAGTTTACCGGCGAATTCGAGTGCTCGGACCCGCTGTACAACAAATTCTGGAAAAAAGCGCTCCGCACGCTCTACCTCACGATGCGCGACACCTATATGGACTGCCCCGACCGCGAACGCTCGCAATGGACGGGCGACGCCGTCAACGAATCGGGCGAAGCGTTTTACGTGCTGTCCGAGTCGGCCGCGCTGCTGACGCGCAAATGGCTGCACGACCTGGCAGGATGGCAGAAGACCGACGGCGTGATCTACGCCCCCGTTCCCTCGTCGAACTGGGACAAGGAGTTGCCCGGACAGGTCATGGCCTCGCTCGGATTCTACGGACTGTGGAACTACTACTGGTACACCGGCGACCGGCAGACGCTCGCCGACGTCTATCCGGCCGTGCAACGCTACATAGCTCTTTGGAAAAAAGGGAACAAAGGGACCATGCTGCTGCGCGAGGGAGGCTGGAATTGGGGCGACTGGGGCACCGACATCGACATCGTTCCGCTCCAGAACTGCTGGTACTACCTGATGCTCAAATGCATGCGCAATACGGCGCAAATATTGGGCAAGAAAGAAGACGCCAAACGTTACGCCGAACAGATGAGCGCGCTCAAGCAGGCTTTCAACGCTCACTTCTGGACTGGCAGCGAGTACCGCGACCCGCAATACGAGGATGCCACGGACGACCGCATCCATGCGCTGGCCGTCGTATCGGGACTGGCCGACCGGGACAAGTATCCGGCCATTCTGGAGGTCTTCCGCACGCAGGAACACGCCAGTCCCTACATGGAAAAATATGTACTCGAGGCCATGCTGCAAATGGGTCACGGAGCCGAAGGGCTCGCGCGGCATAACCGCCGGTTCTCGAAAATGGTCGAGGACGACCGCTTCACGACGCTGTTCGAGGGCTGGGGCATCGGAGCGGAAGGCTTCGGAGGCGGCTCGGTCAACCATGCATGGAGCGGAGGCGGGCTGACGATCGCCTCGCAATATATCTGCGGTATCCGCCCGCTGGAAACGGCCTACGCCAAGATCGGCATCCTGCCTATACCGGCCGGACTCGACTCGGCCCGGACATCGGTTCTGACACCGGTCGGGCGCGTAGTCTCGTCATTCGAGTACACGCCTTACCTGTTCGCGCTCGACGCCGAGCTGCCCGCCGGGTCGCGCGGCGTGATCGGAGCTCCGAAACAGGGCGTCCGGGAGATCAAGATCAACGGCGTCACCGTTTGGAAAAACGGACGGGCCGTCCGCAACAAGGTAGCCCGTCTGAGCGCGAAGCAACCCAGCGACCAGCACCTGAGTTTCGACGTGCGGGGCGGATCGTACAGGCTGATCGCCGTCCAATAGGACCCGCCCGGTCGTATTCGTCAGGCGGAGGCCATGCAGGGATGAACGGATTCCGGAAATGTTCCGACCGCGAACCGGGACGCCGGAAATTACAAACGGCGAGTCTGCGAATGAAAATAATCGGCGCACGACACCTGCCATACGAGCGCGGCAAGCTTTCAGGAAAGGCTTGCCGCGCTTTTCGTTTCGACAAAGGGCGCCTCGGCACATGAAGTTCAAACGACCGGTTCGATCGCTATTGAGGTATTCCTTCACGAAAGATCTAAAAGATATACGATAACAGAAAACCGAAGTTCGTCGGGTTCCTCCGCCCTGGCAACATCCATCGAAACAGCGCCGAAGACTACGGCATTTTCCGCCGCTCGCCGGACAAGTCGCACCATATACGGGAAACGCGCGGCATTCCCGGCCGGAAAACATAAACCAGCCCGCGCTAAGAAAACGGCGGGCGACTCGGAATGCCAAAAAGAAAACGGCCGAAAACTGGAGGAATCGAAAGAAGCGCCCCGACCCGCAACGTGCCGTACAGCCGTCGCAGGAAACGACCGGAAAGCCCGCCAGTCTTCCGAAAACGGTCGGAACGACAAAAGCAGGCCGGAAGGCAGCCTACCCATGCCGCAAACGCCGCCGGCAAAGGATCAGCGCATAGTGCAAAGCATGCCGGAGCGGCCGCAAATCGGTACGTCCCGTCCGGTAGCGCCGGTACATGCTCCGGGCGAAAGGCACGTAGGCGCTCCGCCCTTCGGAAAGAACCCTTTTATAAAACTTATAGGCCGCGAAAGTTTCCGCCTCCCGCACCTCGCGCGGACTCATCGGCACGACGGTCAGCGGCAGGCAGCCGTCCCATCTGCGCTGGAACAGCAAGACATTCCGGTACCGGTTATCGTCGTACGATCCGACCGACCCGTGTTCCCCGAACACGCTGTGGCAGATATAATTGGCATAGCGACGGGCTATGCAGACGCAGAAATCGACGTCGTACAAATGGAAGTCGCGAAAGAGTTCCTCGTCGAAAGGATGTTCGCGCCAGACCGCCTTGGGCACGATCAGGCACTGGCCGTCCACCTGAACGACCGGCGAGAAGTCGGCCTCTCCGGCCCTGCTCTCCAAGCGGACCACACGCTCGCCGATATGCTGGTAGAGACTGGCCCGTTCATAGCGACTCAATCCCCCCATTAGCGAAGGCGACCGCGTCTTGAGCGCATACCCGAAGAACCCGATCACGCCCGCTCCCGGCGTAGCCCGATAAAAATCGACGATCGTGCGGGCCCACGAGTCGGTCCTGAACGAGAATCCTCGTGCAGAAAGCACAAACAGTCGTTCCTGGCCCGAGAGGCGTAATGGTTGTAGGTTTCGCACCGTCCCCAACCCCCTTCCCGATTGTCGTGAATGAAAATTTCGGGATCGATCCCTGCGCTCCGGCGGATATTCAGTTCGGCCCGCCGGCTCCGATCCGGATCGACAGAGCATATGACGAATGTTATCATCGGACGAATATTTGCCGCCGATCCGTCACCCGGACGGGCGCGAGAGACGTCGCGCCGCCCGGGACTATTTCCACGACCCGGCGAAGTGATGGATGCAATAGGAATTTTCCGTCAGTTCGAGCTGCCCCGTCTCGTAGGTTTTCGGACAGAAATAGTCTTTCGGGAAAAAATGCAGCTCCCCGTCGTACACCTGATACGTGTTGTCGAGCCGAATCCCCCGACGACGGAAAATTTTCGAGATGATCAGCGTATTGGGAGTATCGTTCAGGCGGCCGTACCAGCGGACGAAAGGCTTGCCGTCATAATAGCTCATCAGCATATCGAGCCAAGGCGCCCCTTTCCTGGAGGCGAGCAGTCCCGTCGGCAGCAGACAGTTGGATTCGAATCCCGTAAAGCCGGGCAGGCCCAGCAGATCGTCCAGACTGCGCAGCACTTCCACGTCGGTATCCATATAGATTCCGCCGAAACTTTTCAGGGCATACAGCCGGACATAGTCGGTGACGAACGCGAATTTGCGCCGCTCGTATGCCTGACGGGTGAACCGCAGCCGGTTCACGTCGAAACTGTCCTCGTTCCAAAGCTTGAGCTCGTAGTCGGGAAGAAACTTCCGCCACGAGGCCAGGCAATGCTCCGCCAGTTCGGGCATCTTTCCCCGGCCGAACCAGCAATAGTGAATGATTTTCGGTATCATACGTCGCCGTTTATCCGACAAATATAGCAATTTTCCGCTCTTGCGGAACGGCCGGCCCGGCCGGAGGGCGCTCCGTCGTCTTCCCGAGGTCACAAATCTTGGGGAATCGGACCGTGTTAGTCGGTATTTTTTCGTACATTTGCGCACATTACCAAAAGACACTAACACTCCGGACAATGGCATTACAATGCGGAATCGTAGGCCTGCCCAACGTAGGCAAGTCGACGCTATTCAACTGTCTGTCGAACGCCAAGGCGCAGGCGGCGAATTTTCCTTTCTGTACGATCGAGCCCAACGTGG
>ERZ827186.2692-NODE-2692-length-11562-cov-3.930216_pt1 | contig 11562 bp, 6 predicted proteins | sample MGYA00519918_ERZ827186 | MGnify/ENA primary metagenome ERZ827186 (study PRJEB31778, sample SAMEA3449275) | human gut metagenome | biome: human gut; feature: human-associated habitat; material: faeces | place: United Kingdom | collected 2010/2012 ... | reverse complement strand
GTCAAGTACATGGCTCTGCTTACTTCAGTACTGGTTTGAACAAGTTCATCCACACATAGTTTTATTCCTTACCGCATCACCATCGAGCAAAATTAGTAAAGCTATTTCGTAATTAGTTTCAACCCTATTTGAAACTAAAAGTTTCACGCCGGGAAACAAAGTGTTTCACCGTATGAAACGAAGTGTTTCTCGGTGTGAAACGGATTGTTTCAAGCCTTGAAACAATTTTTGAAACTAATCGCCACAGGTGAAGAGATGGTGAAGTTATTGCACTTCACCCGCAAACTCCTTATTCATCGGAGAGACAGAGAAAAGGTGAAAGGGGAGATGGAAAGATGGAAAATAAATATCCAGTGGGGAAATTTATTCGATACTGTAATGATTCAGTACTATACCGAAATGAATATTACTTTATAAGCTCTCTACTTCTTTTCCTGATAATTAACAGCTATCGAATGCTGTATCTCAAGAATTTACCTCCTCGCAAACTCTCATTTCCATACCTTTATACACTACCACAATCTTGTGTAGTTGCGTAGTGCCAATAGCGTTCTTCACCCTGTCGGTGTCAGCATAGCGGTTGGTCTGGGCAATAGCTTCCGCCCGCAATTCCTCCACCCGGCTTTCGGGGTCTTTGTATCTGGCATACTTCAGCTCGATGATGTAGCTATGGCTCATGTCAGGGTAAATCTCCAGCATGGGAGACAGGAAAATGTCAACATATCCGGATTGCGTGTCTGCTTCGGAAATGGGACGGTAGAAACGGTTTTGCGCTGTCATGGCAAGCGTGAAGCCATGTACGAAGGACTCTCCTTTCTGCTTGTCGCGCTGAGAGGCGTAGCGTTTCAGGCAATCGGCGATGTAGTCGAAGTAAGATTGCCATGCGCCATCGTAAGCCAAAGCAGAGGATAACTCATCTTTTTCATGGTTGTTGAAACTGAGGTCGGCTTCATTGTATGTATTCAGCAGATAAGTATAGAGTTGTTCACGCACCACTTGGTTGGGAATGATAAGTTTAGTCTTACCTTTGTACGTTCCGCTCACGGTGAGCATGCCGAAGTAATAGAGCAGGCTCACGAAATTATCGGAATCTACAATGTTGGCAGCTGGGAAACCGTCTTTCAACTCGCCGGTGATGTATCCCTGGCTCACTAAAGTCTGGATAATGGAGGCATCGTGCGCAAACTCTTTATCCTTGCGGATAAGCATACGCAGTTTCTCGTAATCGATACGAATGTTACTTTCTATCATATTTCGCGGTGCCTTTCCGTTATTATCAATATAGTTCTTAACGAAATAGAGCACCATATTGGAGTTGTACAAGGTTGGCTGATCATAACACTCCTGCGCAAAGCAATAGTTGTCATACCACGGTTTCATAAGTTCTATCAACTCATCTACAGTGTGATGGAATGGAGCTTTAGTAGAATAATAAGTCAGCATTTCGCGGACTTCGTCCTCGGTGAAACCCATCATTGCGTTGAATTTCGGTGTGAGGGAATAGTTGGTGCCAATATTAAATCCACTGGTGAGGTCATCCATCGTGACGGGACTCACTCCGGTGATGAAGCAACGCTTGATGCTGGAATAGGTTCCGGCTTTCACCCTATTGAAGAAGGCGCGCAGGTAGCCTTCCTTGTGGGTCTCTTCCGTATATCGGTGAATGCTTTCGGCATCCGAGAGGATGGCATTGGTGAAGTGGTCATATTCGTCAATGAAAAGATATATTTGCTGCCCGGCAAGTTCACACTGATGATATAGATAATCCAACTGCTCAACAGCTCCTGCTTTTTCATTCAAGACTTCCTTAATGCCTTTCGGCAGGTATTCTGCATAAATATCACAGAAATAATCGAAGCTGGTATTGCAATGTGCATCCAACCCTTGACGGTAGTTGTGCAGTTCTCCACTAATTCCTGAGAAATTGAGATACAGCACCAGATAACTGTTACGGTCTCGTGTGGGATGCTTTCCGATATAGAGGTCGCCAAACAGGGCATCGAACTTGTCACGTGTACGCACATCATAATAGTGTTGCAACATGTTCAGCGTAAGGCTCTTGCCGAACCGGCGCGGGCGGATGAAAAAGAAGAATCTGTCCGATTGTTCTATTACAGGGATGAACGAGGTTTTATCCACGTAATAATAATTATCAAGACGAATATCCGCAAAGTTCATCATGCCGTATGGCAGCAACTTTCTTTCTGATGATACATATTCCATAATCCGGTGTATTTATGAGTTCACTTTTTATCAGTGCAAACAAAGATACGCTCTTTCCGCTACTTTCACAAACAAATGATTTTAAAAATGTTCTCTGCCCTGATACTCTTCCATGAGTACTGCAAGAAACAATAGATCAAAATGGACTCATCATCGTTGCTTTCTTACACACCTTATCTATAAACATGTTCATTGGGGTCGATATTGCAATGAGGTCCTTATATGCTTCGGCATATAATTCTTCCCGGCTCATACCTGTCAGATACATACTTGTTTTTATATAGGAAACAAAGGTAGTATTTATCTCCAGACCGGACATCATCCGTCGGAGTGTTTTTCTTTGAAAATTGGATATACTGAATGTAAACCAGACCCGGTTCTTCATTAGAAACATCTTACCAAACCCACAAAGAAGCACTTTTAGCGATTTTTAAAAGCCTATTGGTAAAAATTGAAACCAACCCGCTAGACAGAATCTTAAAAAACAAGTACCTTTGTATCTCACATTCCTTTAAACAACACATATTATGAAAAAACTCTGCCCTCTTATTCTTTGCACACTTTTTTCTCTTTCCGCAGCGTCCATAGAGACGGTGGATTATACTCAAGGACTTTCCGTATGGTTCGACACTCCCAACAATCTTGATGGGCAAGCTATCTGGCTACGTGCCAACGGCACAGGGGCGAATCCGGACAAAGCATGGGAAAGCCGTTCGCTACCTATCGGGAATGGCAGCCTGGGAGCGAATATCATGGGCTCCATATCCGCAGAACGAATCACACTGAATGAAAAAACTCTCTGGAAAGGGGGGCCGAATACCGCCAAAGGCGCCGAGTATTATTGGAACGTAAACAAACAGTCGTCAGGTGTACTGAAAGAAATCCGGCAGGCTTTCCTGGACGGGGATTCTAAAAAGGCGGGGTATCTCACGCAGGAAAACTTCAACGGGCTGGGAGCTTATGAAGAAAAAGACGAGACTCCGTTCCGCTTCGGTGCTTTTACCACGATGGGAGAGCTTTATGTGGAAACCGGACTCAGCGAAATCAATATGAGCAATTACCGCCGCATCCTGTCGTTGGATTCGGCGATGGCTGTGGTGCAATTTTACAAAGACGGGATACGGTATCAACGTAAATACTTCATATCCTATCCAGACAGCGTTATGGTCATGAAGTTTACTGCCGACAAAGGCGGAAAACAGAATCTTGTACTTAGCTATTGTCCCAACAACGAAGCAAAAAGCCATCTGGAAGCAGATGGAAACGACGGATTAGTATATACCGGCGTTCTCAATAACAACGGAATGAAATTCGCTTTCCGAATCAAAGCTATCCACAAAGGGGGAACACTGAAAGCAGAAAACGACCGGATTATTGTGAAGGATGCTGACGAAGTGGTATTCCTGCTTACGGCAGATACCGATTATAAGATGAACTTTGCCCCAGACTTCAAAGACCCGAAAGCCTACGTCGGCAACGACCCGTCACAAACGACTCTGGCTATGATGGACAATGCCCTGAAAAAAGGTTATGACGAGCTTTATCGTAATCACGAAGCCGATTATACCGCGCTGTTCAATCGGGTACGTTTTGAAATCAATCCGGAAATCGGCACTCCCAACCTGCCGACCTACAAACGACTGGCTAGCTATAAGAAAGGCGTGCCGGACTATCAGCTCGAACAATTGTACTATCAGTTCGGACGCTATCTGCTCATAGCCAGTTCGCGCCCCGGCAACATGCCAGCCAACCTGCAAGGATTGTGGCACAACAATACCGACGGCCCGTGGCGGGTAGATTACCACAATAACATCAACATTCAAATGAATTACTGGCCTGCGTGCCCCACCAATCTCTCTGAATGTACATGGCCTTTGATTGACTTTATACGCAGCTTGGTAAAACCCGGCGAGAAGACAGCACAAGCCTATTTCAACGCCCGCGGATGGACAGCATCCATCTCTGCCAATATCTTCGGATTCACAGCTCCCTTATCCAGCAAATCTATGGCATGGAACCTGAATCCTACCGTCGGTCCGTGGCTGGCAACGCATATCTGGGAGTATTATGATTATACCCGTGACACGAAATTCTTAAAGGAAATCGGCTACGACCTTATCAAAAGCAGCGCACAGTTTGCGGTAGACCACTTGTGGCACAAGCCCGACGGGACTTACACCGCCGCTCCTTCCACTTCTCCCGAACACGGCCCGGTGGACGAGGGAGTCACTTTCGCGCATGCCGTAGTACGTGAAATATTACTGGACGCCATCCAGGCAAGCAAGGTGCTCGGAACGGACGCCAAAGAACGCAAACAATGGGAAAACGTACTGACCAAACTGGTTCCGTACCGTATAGGACGCTACGGTCAGTTGTTGGAATGGTCTACCGACATAGACGACCCGAAAGATGAACACCGCCACGTCAACCACCTGTTCGGATTGCATCCGGGGCATACCATCTCTCCCGTGACTACCCCCGAACTTGCACAGGCAGCCAGAGTGGTACTGGAACATCGCGGAAACGGCGCTACCGGTTGGAGCATGGGTTGGAAGCTCAACCAATGGGCACGACTGCAAGACGGAAACCATGCGTATAAACTATACGGCAACTTATTGAAAAACGGTACACTGGACAACCTCTGGGATACCCATGCGCCTTTCCAGATAGACGGAAACTTCGGCGGTACGGCAGGAATAACCGAGATGTTATTGCAAAGCCACATGGGATTCATCCAACTTCTTCCCGCTTTGCCGGATGCATGGGCAAACGGCTCAATAAGCGGAATCTGCGCCAAAGGAAATTTTGAGGTTTCCATCTCCTGGAAAGAGGGACAACTGGAGAAAGCTATCATCCATTCCAAATCCGGAATCCCCTGTAACGTAAGATACGGAGACAAGACGCTCAAGTTCAAGACCGTAAAAGGGAAAAAATACGAAATCACCTTAAAAGGGGACAAGTTAGCCGTATTATAAAGAAGGCATCTGTCCTCATAAACAAACCTGCTTTACATGAAAACCAAATACGCTGTTCTGTCAAGCCTTTTCTTTATCATACAGTTAGTCGGTGTTCTCCCTCTCCGGGCAGAACACTATTACTTTAAACAAATCTCTCTGAAAGAAGGGCTGCCTTCCAACGTGCGCTGTATTCTCCGGGATGAGCAAGGTTTCGTATGGATAGGTACCAAATCGGGACTGGGAAAGTTCGACGGGCACGAACTGAAAAGATACAAACACCAGGCAAACGACCCGAACTCGCTTCTCCACAACCTGATTTATCAGATTGCCGAAGACAAGCAACACAACATCTGGGTACTGACTGAAAAAGGTATTGCCCGCTACCAACAGCAGAGCAACGACTTCACGTTCCCCACGGACGAGGACGGGAAGAATATCACCGCCTATTCCTTCTGCCTTGTCTCGGACGGAATCCTCTTTGGCGGCAAGGACAGGATTTACAAATATAGTTATAACGATTCTTCTCTCCGGCTTCTGCAATATTTCAACGCCAACTCTTTTAAAATCAACGCTCTCAGTATGTGGGATTCAAAGACGTTGCTTTGTTGCAGTCGTTGGACAGGCATATACCTCGTAGACCTGCATACCGGAGAGCACAGACGCCCCCCTTTCGACTGCGGGCCGGAAATTACCACCATGATGACCGACAGCCGGAAAAGAATATGGATTGCCCCTTACAGCGGCGGACTTCGTTGCTATTCATACGACGGCAAACTACTGGCTTCGTACTCCACCCGCAACTCCGCCCTCAGCAACGACATCGTCCTAAGCCTCGCTGAAAGGGAAGGGCAACTGTGGATAGGAACGGATGGCGGCGGAATCAATATCCTCACCCCCGAAACCGGGGAAATCTCCCAACTGGAATATATCCCGGGACGTGAAAACTACTCTCTCCCCGCCAACTCCATTCTCTGCCTGCACAACGACCACAATAACAATATATGGGCAGGAAGCACCTGCAACGGATTGATCAGCATCCGGGAAGTGTTCATGAAAACCTACACCGACGTAGTCCCCGGCAACGACCGCGGACTAAGCAACAGCACCGTGCGAAGCCTTTACCGCCAATCGACCGACAGTATCTGGATTGGTACGGACGGCGGCGGTATCAACCTCTTTAACCCGCGTACCGAGAAATTCACCCATTATCTTTCTACCTGGAACGATAAAATAGCGTTTATCAGCGGATTCACTCCCGGAAAACTACTGATTTCCCTTTTCTCCAAAGGAGTATTCATATTCAACCCCGCAACCGGGGAGAAACAGCCTTTTACCATTGTCGACAAAGAAACTACGACACAACTTTGCAACCGGGGTAAATCGGTCAACTTATATCAGAACACCCCCAACACCGTGTTATTACTGGGCGACCATGTCTACCAGTATCACCTGAAAGAAAAGAAATTCGACAAGGTCACCGGAGAAGAAGGGAAAAGTATTGTCGGTACGCTCGTCCCCTTCAAGCACGAGAACAACCGGACTTACATCAACGATTTCAAACATATCTACGAACTGCATGACGGGGATTCCTTGCTGCAAACAACCTTCGAATGTTATCAGGATACCGTAATCAGTTCGGCATCACACGACGAGCACGGCGATTTCTGGATAGGAAGCAATTTCGGCCTTATCCACTACAACCCCGTTTCCCAAAAGCAGACGCACATCCTTACCAACCTGTTTACCGAAGTCAACATGGTGCAATGCGACCAGAGGGGCAAAGTATGGATAGGTGCGGATAATCTGCTTTTCGCCTGGCTTATACAGGAACAGAAGTTCGTTCTCTTCGGAGAGTCGAACGGAGCTATCCAAAACGAATATCTGCCCAACGCCCGGTTGGTAAACAATGAGGGGGATGTCTATATCGGCGGTGTAAAGGGTATGCTGCGCATTGACGGCCAGCTGCTGCTGAATACATCGGAAATGCCGGAACTGCAACTGTTGGATATTATCATCAATGGTGAGCCTGCACAGAACAAGCTATATAGTCATCCGGCAGCAATCTCTGTCCCATGGGACAGCAATATCATCATCCGAATCATGTCGAAAGAAGAGGATATCTTCCGTAAGAAAGTCTACCGCTATCGGATAGAGGGGCTGAACGACCAGTATATCGAATCGTACCAGCCGGAATTGGTAATCCGGTCGTTACCACCGGGCAATTACAAAATTATGGCTTCATGCACAGCGAAAGACGGCAGCTGGATTCCCAACCAAAAAATACTAGAACTAACCGTACTTCCGCCATGGTATCGCACGTGGTGGTTCATTCTCGGTTGCACCATTCTCATTGCCACCATAATCATCGAAACTTTCCGCAGAACATTGAAACGTAATCAGGAAAAACTGAAATGGGCGATGAAAGAGCATGAGAAACAGATGTACGAGGAAAAGGTACGCTTTCTTATCAATATCAGCCACGAGTTACGGACTCCGCTGACGCTTATTCATGCGCCACTCAATCAGATTTTGAAGTCGCTCTCTTCCGGAGACAGCCAATATCTGCCGTTAAAAGCCATCTACCGGCAGGCACAACGGATGAAGAACTTGATTAATATGGTGCTCGACGTGCGGAAAATGGAAGTAGGGGAGAGTAAACTGCAAATTCAGCCTCATCCGCTCAATCAATGGATTGAACACGTTTCGCAGGATTTTATCAGTGAGGGGGAAGCAAAGAATGTGCATATCCGCTATCAGCTCGACCCACGGATAGAGAAAGTCAGTTTCGATAAGGACAAATGCGAGATTATCCTAAGTAACCTGCTTATCAATGCTTTGAAACACAGTCCGCAGGACACGGAAATAACGATTGCTTCGGAACTGCTACCTGAAGAAAACCGGGTGCGTATCTCCGTCATCGACCAAGGATGCGGACTGAAGCAAGTGGATACGCACAAGCTCTTTACCCGCTTCTACCAGGGAACGGGAGAACAGAGCGGAACAGGAATCGGCTTGTCTTACTCCAAGATTCTGGTGGAACTGCACGGCGGCTCTATCGGCGCACAGGATAATGAAGAAACCGGAGCCAGCTTTTTCTTTGAGTTGCCGTTGAGGCAGGAACCGGAAGAAATCATCTGCGAGCCAAAAGCTTATCTGAACGAGTTGATGATGGATGATAACAGCGGGCAGCCGTCCGCGAAAGAGGTATTCGACACCACTCCATACACTATTCTCGTAGTGGATGACAATCCGGATATGACAGACTTTCTGAAAAGAACGTTCGAAGGATACTTCAAACGGATAATTATCGCCGGAGACGGGGTGGAAGCCCTTCAACTGGTCAGAAGCCATGTCCCTGATATTATAGTCAGTGACGTGATGATGCCTCGGATGAACGGGTATAAACTTTGTAAAACGATTAAAGAGGATATCAATATCAGCCACATCCCAGTCATTCTGCTAACTGCCAGAGATGACAGGCAAAGCCAAATAAGCGGTTATAAGAATGGAGCGGACGGCTATTTAAGCAAACCTTTCGAAGTGGAAATGCTAATGGAACTTATCCGCAACCGGTTGAAAAACCGGGAATATACCAAGAAAAGGTATCTGAATGCAGGATTAATCCCCACACCGGAAGAAAGTACAATCAGCCTGACAGACGAAACATTCCTGATTAAACTGAATAGTATCATCCAGGAAAATATAGAAAATTCCAATCTGGGCATTCAGTTTATTTGCCAGGAAGTAGGATTGGGCCGTTCTTCGCTTTATAACAAACTGAAAGCACTTACAGGCATGGGAGCGAACGAGTATATCAGTAAGCTCCGTATAGAAAAAGCTATTACATTGATATCCGGCACGGATATGCCCTTCTCTGAAATTGCAGAGAAAACCGGGTTTACCACTCCAAGTTATTTCAGTACGGCTTTCAAGCAATATACCGGGGAAACACCCAGTCAATATAAAGAAAGAAAAAAGAAAGGTCTGGCTGGTAAATAATACCATCATTATTCTTTATGCTGGCTGAAGTTTCCGGCTGCAAGCCAATTCGCCGCATATTGACCGATATTGACCGATTAACAAACGGGCTGCCACAGAATCACTTCTCCGGCAGCCCTTCTTTCATTAAATTAGAAAACAGAGAGTATGATACAGTTTATTCCTGACCTCCTCCTAAAGCACGGTATAGGTTAATTAAACTTTGTATTTCAGTAAAATGATTGGCCGTCTGCGAGAGTTGCGCACTAAGCAACGACTGCCGGGAGGTAAGCACTTCCAGATAGGTTGTATTACCATGCTCCATCAACAGAGTAGTGCTTCGCAGAGCCGTTTGCAGGGAAGTGATCTGTTTATCCAGCAAGATTCTTTTTCCCTGACTGGTTTGATAGGCAATCAACGCATCATTCACCTCACTACCGGCATTGAGCAACGTTTGCTGAAAACCGAGAGCCGCTTCTTCCTGTTGCGCACGGGCAATGCGGTATTGTGCCACCACCTGTCCTCTGTTAAAGAGCGGCTGCGTAAGCGAACCTACCGCCGACGCGAGAAACTTGCCCGGATTGATAATCATCGCCCCGGCGGAGTTTGTCCATCCGGCACTCCCGCTCAAAGTGATGGAAGGATAGAAAGCCGAACGTGCCGCATTGGTGCCATAGAACGCCGCTTCCAGCGTCCGCTCTGCCGAGCGGACATCCGGACGGGAAGAAAGCATCCGTACAGGAATCCCTATCGAGAAGTCGGCAGGAAACTGTTGCTTTGCCAATACACCACGCTCATAGTTGCGTGGCGTCTCCGCCAATAATAAGGCAAGACTGTTCTCCACCTGATTGATCTGCTGCTGCAAATCGAGAACCGAACCCTGCACCTGATAATAGGCCGCCTCCATCTGCGACACAGCGGATTCGTTCGCCAGTCCGGCATTCATCAGAGCGCGGGTGGAGGCCACGGTTTCTTTCCATGCCGTCTCCGTCTGACGGGAAAGGTCGAGTTGCTCATCCAGCATCAGCAGGGTATAGTAAGTATTGGCTATGCCTGTTATCAACTGGGTACGGACAGCCTGACGATAATCCTCGCTTTGAGCATAAAGTGCTTTCGCCTGTTTTTTGGCATTGCGCATACGCCCGAAAACGTCCAACTCCCAACTGGCAGTAACGGGCAACGAATAAGTCTGCGTAGCCTTCTGCGTATCGAAACTGCTCACTGTTCCCTGCGGAGCAAGCGCAAAAGCGGGCAGAAAAGCAAGTTTGGCGGACATCAGTACGGCCTGTGCTTCTTCCACACGGAGCTGGGCAGACTGATAGTCGGTATTGGTCTGCAATCCCACTTCAATGAGGGATTGCAGATAAGGGTCGGTGAAGAGTTCCCGCCAGTCCATATTCCCCAGACCGGCAGTGTCTTCCGTCACCACTTCCCCGCCGTAAAGATCGTCGGGAACGACAGTGGCGGGTTCGTATTTGGTATAGATGCCACAACCGCTCAACGACAGACTGATGGCAACTAATGTGATGATATTCTTCTTCATTCTTTCTTTCATTTATTTACGTTCGCGTTCAACTTCACTCTTTTCTTTCTCTAAAAGCACCTGCACATCTGGTTCCTCTTCCATCGGTTTACGGATTTTCTCCTGCAAAAACTCAAAGATGATGTTACAAACTTTATCGGAAACAAATTTACGGTTTTAACAGAAAAAGAAAGGAATATGATAAAAGAAAACTTGGTTCGTTTGTATGAGGAAACACCTGACTCAGAGTTGAGTGTAAAAGAGCAAACTGTATATTATATTACTAGATTAGGAATTGATGTTTCTGGTTTCCTGGAGAAGATAATTAAACATAATCCTCAAAATCCTATTATGAGATTGACTATTGCATATGGATGTGTTTTATCTGAAAATCCAATTGCCAGAGTTTTTGCTCTTGAATATGCAAAATCAATTTCGGAAAATTCAATCGATGCGATAACCAATCGTGCTTGGACTGTAATTTATTTTGGCGATGTAAATGACAGAGACCCTTATACATATGTTGATGATGAAAAACGAAGCTGGAATAATGCACGAAAAGCTAGAATAAAGAGATTTACAACGAAAAGTCCCAGAAAAAAAGATTATAGGTTCAGATTGTTTGACATTCCTCTCTACTATAATTTTTTAAAAGACCGTGGCTGGAACGATATTACAGTTGAAGAATATAACATTTTACTCAAGACAGACTTCCCTGAAAATGTTTTTAATGATGAAGAAATTTTATTTTTAGAGAATGAAAAAACAAAGTTGTTGAATGATTACAAAAAACACCTGAATTTATAAAATATAATATGCAGAAGATGGTTTTTAAAAACATATCTATTTTGGCACTCAATTATATGGAGGGTTGATATGGAC
>ERZ827186.2691-NODE-2691-length-11568-cov-3.985060_pt1 | contig 11568 bp, 12 predicted proteins | sample MGYA00519918_ERZ827186 | MGnify/ENA primary metagenome ERZ827186 (study PRJEB31778, sample SAMEA3449275) | human gut metagenome | biome: human gut; feature: human-associated habitat; material: faeces | place: United Kingdom | collected 2010/2012 ... | reverse complement strand
CCGCCCGTTTCTGTTGCTTTGCTTTGCTTATCGTGTGCCGCACGGTCCGCGGGCGCAATGCCCGCCGCACAGAGCGAGCGGTAAAGATCCGCCTTTACCTCGCCCATTGACGCGCCGGCTATCGCCGTGCGCGCCGCTATGACCACGAGCCAGCCGTGAGATGTGCCGCCCTCCGCCTCGATAAGGCGGTATGCCTCGCGCATAAGGCGCTTGGCGCGGTTGCGCTCGACCGCTCCGCCGAGCTTTTTTCCTACGGTGAGTCCGACACGGTTGCGCAGTCCGCGCCTCGGATCGGCACGCGCTATTTTGCCTGCCGCATAATCGCGCAGCACATATACCGCGGTATACCTGCCCACGGCACGCTTGCCGCGGCGGTATGCCTTGGCGTAAAGATGATTTTCACATATAGCAGTGTTCTTCATCGCACGTGCACCTTTCCTGTCCCTTTCCTGTCCCTCTCCCGTCCTTCTCCTGCTTTTCTCCTGTTTTCTTATGCCTTTTCGGACGCTCCTGTCGGATAAGCGAAGAATCCCCGCACGGCTGCTTCCCCATCCGCGCGAAAATTTTCAAAAAAACGGCGACCGACAGCGTAAATGCAAGGTCCGGTCGCCGGGTCCCGGGGTAAAACGCCCCGGCTATTCTGCTGATTCTCTGAAAAAATCAATAAGAAAGACGTTTTCTGCCTTTGGCGCGTCTTCTTTTCAGTACGTTTCTTCCGTTCAGCGTTTTCATTCTTTTTCTGAAGCCGTGCTCCTTCTGACGCTGACGCTTTTTGGGCTGATAAGTTCTGAGCATTTCTTGCACCTCCCTCGAATGTGATATCCGGAAGCATTGTCGGATCCTGTCGGCAATTATCCCGACACACAATAACACCTTATATTATAATCTAAACCGGGGTGCTTTGTCAAGGGCTTATTAAAAAATTTTCCGTCCGGGAGATGTTTTTATTGAAAAAGCGCCGATTTTTGCCCTCTTTTCGCCCTTCTTTTGCCCTCTTTTCGCCCTCTTTTCACTCACCGCCGCCCGATTTTATACGTTGCGCGGGATTTTGGCGGCAAGTTCACGCAATGTTCTTGACTTATCCGATTTTTGAGGTTATAATATACACAGATTACCGTGACCGGAGGATTGAAATGCAGCTTTACCATAAAATGAAGATAGCGGGGCTTGATCGCGCCCTGCCGCTCTGCCCGCTGAACGAGCACGTCTACATAGGCGCGTTCATCATATTCGGCGATCCCGAGCTTACCACCGCATGCGCCAGGGAGCTTCTTGACCGCGCACCGGAGTACGATTACATCATCACCGCCGAGGCAAAGGGCATACCGCTCGCACACGAAATGGCTCGCCTTGCCGGAAATCAGAGATATTTTGTCGCGCGCAAGGGTCCCAAGCTCTATATGACCGGCGTGCTTGAGGTCGAGGACCGCTCGATCTCCACCGCGCACGTGCAGAAGCTCTGCCTTGATACCGCAGACGCGGAAATAATGAAGGGCAAACGCATTCTTGTGGTCGATGACGTTATTTCGACAGGCGGCTCGCTCCACGCGCTTGAAAAGCTCGTGACCGAGGCGGGAGGCATTATCTGCGGCAGAATGGCGATACTCGCCGAGGGCGACGCGCAGCAGCGCGACGACCTCATATACCTTGAAAAGCTCCCCCTCTTTAACGAAAAGGGCGAAATAATAGGCTGAACCAATAGGGCGTTAAAAAACTCAAAATGAGTTTTTTAACGCCCTGTTTTTCTTTGGTCCCGCGCCCGGCGCGGAATCGCTCCGACTCAAAGAATTTTTTGATATCACAAAAAACAGTTCCAAATCATGCGTAAATTTTCGACATATATTTATGAGAGCGCTTTCAATGCCGAAGGAAAGGAGGCAACATGGGTAAATGCAGGAATGACCGACAGGCGATCATCTCAGATGAGCAGATAATCGATCTGTATTGGGAAAGAGAAGAACGTGCGATACAGGCGACCGACGACAAGTACGGGCATTTTCTGTATGGGATAGCATATAACATTCTCCACGATCACAGTGACAGCGAGGAATGCCGGAACGACACATACCTTGATATATGGAACGCCATCCCGCCGACAAGACCCGTTGTATTTCCGGCATTTATATCAAAGATCATGCGCAGGATCGCAATAGACCGCTACAAGAAAAAAACAAGCAAAAAGCGTATACCGTCCGAAATGACAGTGTCGCTTGAAGAGCTTGAGGGCACGCTGCACGGCGCCGATACAGTCGATCCGGAATACGAAACCCGGGAAGTCGGCAGGCTTATAAGCGACTATCTGAGAATGCTTTCAGACAGACAGCAGTTTATATTTATCGGCAGATTCTATATCGCCGAGCCTGTTCAAAGCATCGCAGACGAGCTGGGCGTTACAGCCTCCGCAGTGTATAAGGAGCTTGAAAAGCTCCGGCAAGGCTTAAAGGCTCATCTTGAAAGGAACGGGGTGTATATATGAATAATATTCTGATCGACGGGATCACAAATATCGATGACGAGCTTATCGAAAAGTATTTTGCCATAAAAGCAAAAATGGCAGACGAGCGGGCTAGGAAAAACAAAACTCGTCTGGCATGGCGGACGATAGGCGCTGCGGCGGCGTGCATATGCTTAGCCGTCCTAATCACGCTTCCGTTGATACTCCGGGGAAATGACACGGAATATACCTCATACCGGACATACGAAGAGGTCGCTCAAGTGATAGGTCCCGACACGTTATTGAAAAATATTGATTTTTCGGGCATAAAAAATCACTCAATAAAAGTATTTCACAAGAGCGGCGATGCCGGGCAGCATAAAAAGCTCGAATTTATTGCAGATGCGGCAGAGTACAGCTACGAATTGGACATCAGCTTTGACAAGGATGACGATAACTCCGCTCATTACAAGGGCGGGTTAGTCGAAGAGATAAAGGGCATCCCCGTGGCGATCGTCAGGCGCGAAGCGTCAAACGATACGGTACAGTACGTTGCCGTATTTGAATATAACAACTGTAAGTATGTCCTTAGATCGCGTAGCGGCATCTCGGAAGACGGTTTTTATGCCTTGCTGAATGAAATATTGAATTGAGTTCGATATTTAATTAAAAAACAATAAAAACGGAGGAAATTTTACGATGAAGATCACGTCCATTATTTTCGCGATCCTGATCCTTATTATGTCATGTTTGCTCGCGCCGATCGAAACAAATTCGGATGCCGCGTGTGCGTCGGAGGATGTATTTTATACATCTTGTCAATCATTTTATTTAAGACCTCTCGGATACTCTGAGCATGCTTACGCAGACGGTGAAACGATAACTCAGGGGTATGAGGTAATAGGTCCGGATTTTGCAAGCAAGATCGTTATAAGCATAGAATCAGACAATGTAACACTGCTCAACGACAGTGAAATTATAATTGATGATCTGGAATCTCAAAAATATCTGAATATCTCCTTCAAAAACTCCGACGAGCAAATAGGTTGGATCAGCATTTACCTGTCCGCCTATATGGATGATGGATCGGTCATTACGGGAAAGCGAGCGCGCATTGATGTGGTGTCGCATAATAATAAAGTTTATTATAGCTTATGTGGTCTTGAGTACGCAAAAAAGCTGGCAGGAATCGAAATTCCTAGTTTTGGCTGAGATCGTAGACATAGACGTTGAATTGGATGACGTACGCGCATTTCAAGCTCCGTTGTTCTTCAATTCGCTCGGCGACAATGTGGCATTCAGTACTGCCGGCAACAACTGTATACATAAATAGTTTTCCTACACAAATAGCCCGTCAGCTTATCGCGGACGGGCTATTTGGTATACACCTTCGGTTTCGGCGCATTATCTGCGAGCTAAATGCGCCGGTAGGGGTCCATATGTGATTCCTTTTCAAACGGTGCGGCAATGAAGACAAGCGCCACGCTGAGCGCAAGCCCGATCATCAGCATTGCAAATGACGGAATGCCGTGATATCCGAGCGTAACATCGTAAAGGTAGTATTTACGGTAGAGATGCGCAATGAATTCCGCCATGAACGCATACGGCGTGCATAACAGCGGCACGAGCGCCATGCACCACCTGCCCGGCAGGACGATGCGCAAAAGGAACTTACTGTTGAGCGCCGCCTCGCTGCCTGCGGGGGCGCTGATCCCTGCAACGGCAAATCCCGCCGACCATACTCCGAGAAAGAGCGCAAGCCCAAGCCCCACACGCGATATGACGACCCACGCGATAGCCCACCGCGCAAAGCCGAGGTCGGTCGGGTCCGGCTTCTCCTCGCCCGAGAGCTTGTCAAGCCGCTCGGCGGCGGTGCTGTACGTCGCCTCGGCGACGGTGCGCGGCGACTGGCGGCGCTTTACCTCGCCTTCAGTCACAAAAAAGACCGACTGCTCCGTGAGATAAAACGCAAATATTACTACCGCGATCAGCGGCATGAGATTTTTAAGGTAAATTACGGCTTTCTTCATTATGGCTCCGGATATGTTTTTCAACGCGCCCGAATATCATTTCAAGCGCAACAAGATTTTCGCCGCCCTCGGGTACTATGAGGTGCGCGTATTTTTTGGATGGCTCAACATACGCCTCGTGCATCGGCTTTACCGTTTCGACATTACTGGCAAAAGACCGAATCAATGCTCCGTCCGCGCTCCTTCACGTCGCGCGAAAGGCGGCGCAGGATGCGTATGTCGGCGTCGGTATCCACAAAAATGCGGATATCGAACATATCGCGCAACGCGGGGTCGGCAAATATGAGTATTCCCTCGACCACGACAACACTTGCGGGAGACACCCGCACGGTCGCCTCCGAGCGGTTGTGGACGGTATAGTCGTACTGCGGGCAGTCGATAGCCTGCCCGTCGCGCAGACGCGTAAGATCGCGCACGAGAAGATCCGTCTCGAACGCCTCGGGACAGTCGTAATTCTGCCCGGCGCGCTCCTCAAGAGACAGCCCGTTCTGCGCACGGTAGTACCAGTCGTGGCAGACAACGCTCACGCTGTCGCCGAACCGCAAGCCCAGCTTGCGTACAAGTGTCGTTTTGCCGCTTCCCGTACCGCCGGCAATGCCTATCATAAGTGTTTTGTGATCCATCGGTATACTTTCCTTTGTTTTTTGCCTTGGCTGTGCTGACTTATCTTGCGCCCTTGTCGTAGGGGATGCCCTCCGCCTTCGGCGCGCGTGACTTCCCTGCCGTAAATGCAAGCACGATAAGCACCGCCACGTAAGGGATCAGATTGTAAAAATACATCGGCATATTAAGATTTTTGAGAAAATACACCTTCTCGCCGCCCACGGTGAGGAAAACCTGATCGTATATAACGCCGAGGCATTTGAGGAAGCCGAAGAGGAGCGCTCCCAGCGCAATGCCGAGCGGCTTCCAGTTGCCGAATATCATAATGGCGAGCGCCAGAAATCCCATTCCAGCGACCGCGCCGGACGCGGTGCCGTTGGCTACCGTGGCAATGTAGACATAACCGCCAAAGCCCGCAAGAGCGCCGGAAACCGTTGTTCCGATATAGCGCATGCGGTAAACGTTGATACCAACGCTGTCCGCCGCCTGCGGATGCTCTCCGCACGCGCGCAGACGCAGACCGTATTTGGTCTTGTAAATGAATATCGAAAGAATGATAAACAGTGCGGCTGCAATGTAGGTGGAGATATACACGCGGTCAAACAGCACTCTCGCAAGTCCCGTAGCCTTGTCGTTGAGTATAACATACCCGAAATCGTGCAGTTTGCCGTCGCCGCCCATGTTGCGCGCCATTTCAAGCTCGTCCTTTCTGAATATCAGCTTGATGAGGAAAAGCGACAGCGCGGGCGCCAGCATATTCAGCGCCGTGCCGCCTATGGTCTGATCCGCCTTCAGCTTTATAGCGGAGAAGGACAGGAGAAGCGAGAACAGCGCGCCGCCGACAGCCGCCACGAACATAGCGATAATGAATGTGATCTGGCTGTGGTCCACAAAGAACGGCGCCTTGCGCAGAAGCGTGGTGCAGAGCGCGCCGACAAACGCGCCGAAGATCATGATACCGTCAAGCGCGATATTGATGATACCGCTGCGCTCGGCGTACATTCCCGCAAGCGCCACAATAAGAAGCGGGATAGCATATACAAGCGTTTTCTGAAGCAGGAATACCATCAGATCCCACCTCCTTCCGTTTCCTCGCCGTCATCATCGGCGGAAGAATCGCCGGCATCGGCGATATCAAGCCCCGCAGGGCTGTTTTTCGATCTGCCCGCACGCGCGGCAGCAAATTCCTTGATGAATTTTGAAAAGCCCGAGAAATAGATTATCATTGCCACGATAAGCTCGGAAACATACTCGTTGAACGGCGTCTGCGCCGAAAGGTTGGAGCCGCCCATGCTTATGTAGCGCAGGAATATCGAGCTGAATATAACGCCTATCGGATTATTTGACGCCAGCAGTGCGACCGGAATGCCGTTGAAACCGTCCGCCGGGAGCGAAAGGTAGGTGTTCCAGCCGAAATCCTGATAACCGTTGAGGCACCACAGCGCCGCGCCGCCGGCGGCAAGACCGCCCGCTATCGCCATTGAAAGCACTATGTTGCGCCGCTCGTTCATGCCCGCATATTTTGCCGCGCTGCGGTTGAAGCCGCATGCGCGAAGCTCAAAGCCGAAGGTCGTCCGGTTTATCATGATGTAGGTCCCGACGGCAAAAAGCGCGGCGATGAATATTCCGATATCCATATACGACTTTATCGTGCCGTTTGAAAACAGCCTGTCAAGTCCCAGAGTCGGCGTGCTGACGCCGTTCGTTACCGTTTTGCGGATGAAGTTCATCTTTGTTTCGGCAACATTGATGTATCTCTCGCCGGTCGAATAGAACACCCAGCTGACGACGTTTGCGGCGATCCAGTTTGACATTATGCAGACTATGACCTCGTTCACGCCGAGGAATGCCTTGAAAAGTCCCGGTATGCAGCCCCATATCACGCCCGCGGCAATGCCTGCGATAAAGGCGAGCAGCCATACTATCCCCATCGGTACCTTATCGGTCGGAATCGACAGCGCAACCAGCAGCGTGGACATGGCTCCCATGAGATACTGCCCCGGCGCGCCTATGTTGAAAAGTCCGGTCTTGAAGGCTATCGCGACCGAAAGCCCCGTCATTATGAGCGGAGTTGACTGGAAAAGCATATTGCCGAACTGGAACATAGAACTGCCGAGCGATCCGCTTGAAAATGGTCCGCCAAGCACCGTGACAAGTCCGGTAAACGCGTCGCCCACCGAAAGACCGTCCATAAACACCGAAAGGAGCAGCAACACGACAAATCCAACAAGCACGCCGCCGAGTATGCACACGACCGACGCGATGACAGAGCGCGGTCCCTCGCGCCCGAGAAGCGGCAGCTTTGCGGCTCCCGCAGCCTTGATCTTTCTGTCCTTACTCATTTTCCTTTTCCTCCCCGGCGCCGCGGCGCTTTGCGCCCGCCATGTAAAGTCCCAGCTCGCGGACATCGGTCTTGTGCGGGTCAAGCTCGCCAACGATCTCTCCCTCGTACATGACCAGTATACGGTCGGAGACGTTCATCACCTCATCAAGCTCAAGCGAGACGAGAAGCACCGCTGCGCCCTCGTCGCGCGAGCGGACTATCTGCTTATGAACGAACTCAATTGCGCCGACGTCAAGTCCGCGCGTAGGCTGAACGGCGATAAGCAGGCGGTGGTCGCGGTCAAGCTCACGCGCGATTATAGCCTTTTGCTGGTTGCCGCCCGACATTGAGCGCGCCACCGTAACGGCGCCCTGTCCGGATCGGACATCGTACTCGCCTATCAGTCTGTCGGCATATCTGCGCACACTGTCGCGCTGAATGAATCCACGCTTCTGGAATTCAGGCTCAAAATAGCGCTGAAGCACCAGATTCTGCTCAAGCGTGTAGTCAAGCACAAGCCCGTGCTTGTGGCGGTCCTCCGGGATATGGCTGATCCCGTGCGTATTTTTATATCTTATGCTTTTGTGCGTCACATCCGCGCCGCAAAGGGTTATCCTGCCCTCGTGCGGCTTCTGAAGCCCGGTAAGCGCATGAACAAGCTCAGTCTGACCGTTGCCGTCGATACCCGCGATACAGACTATCTCGCCGGCGCGGACCGTAAACGAAACATCCTTTACAGCATCCTTTTTGTGTATCGGACTGTGCACCGACAGCCCGTTTACCTCAAGCACCGTCTCGCCGGGCTTTGCCTCATCCTTGTCCACAACGAACTTGACGTCCCTGCCCACCATCATGTTGGACAGCTCCTCCTTGTTCGTTTCGGAAATATTGACCGTGCCTATGTATTTGCCCTTGCGCAGCACGGTGCAGCGGTCGGCGACCGCCATTATCTCGTTCAGCTTGTGCGTTATGAAAAGGATCGACTTTCCCTCCGCCGCAAGCCCACGCATGATGCCCATCAGCTCGTCTATCTCCTGCGGCGTCAGCACCGCCGTAGGCTCGTCGAATATAAGGATCTCGTTGTCGCGGTAAAGCATTTTCAGTATCTCGGTACGCTGCTGCATACCGACGGTGATATCCTCGACCTTTGCGTCGGGATCGACGCCGAGACCGTATGCCTCGGAAAGCTCGGTCACTTTTTTTCTCGCCTCACGGCGGGAAAGAAAGCCCGCGCGGCAAGGCTCCACGCCGAGAATTATGTTGTCAAGCACCGTAAAGACATCCACCAGCTTGAAATGCTGATGGACCATACCGATACCGAGCGCGTTCGCGTCGTTGGGGTCGTTTATCTTCACCTCAACGCCGTTTTTGAATATTTTCCCCTCCTCGGGCTGATAAAGACCGAAAAGCACGCTCATAAGCGTGGATTTTCCGGCTCCGTTTTCGCCAAGCAGCGCGTGTATCTCACCACGCCGCAGGCAAAGGTCTATCTTGTCGTTTGCAATAATGCCGGGAAAAACCTTGGTTATCCCCCGCATTTCGATGATAGCATCGTTTTTTTCCATAGCTTTACCGTTACCGTTCCTTGCAAGACTTTGTTTTTGTATCCTGAAGCCGTCTCCCGTGCCGCGCGGCGGCTTCAGCGTGCAAAAACGAAAAAGAAAGGGACTCTTGCCCTTTCGTTCATCAAATGCGGGGCGGCGGGCAAGCCGCCGCCCCGTTGAGGTCAATATGTATCGGAATTATTCAAATTCCACAGTCGTGTTGGTGAAGCCCGCCTTGTTGAGCCAATCTGCGTTGTTGGCGTTTTCGGGGGTCTCGGAGTTGGGTACGATCTCACCATTCTTGATCTTCGCAAAGAGAGCCTTGTACTGCTCAATGGTAAAGTTCTTCATCGACCATGTGTCGGTGGGCAGACCGGTGGAATCCTCGGCGGCGCCGAGCTTCTGGGTCTTGGCGGCAAGTTCGGAATCCCACTTACCGGAGTAGAACTGATTGAGAACGATCTGAACGGATGCGGAAAGTCCCTTTACGGCGCTGGTGATGACTCTGTCGGACTCGACGGACTGGTCGTTGTCAACGCCTATGATCTTTGCGCCTTCATGCTCGGCAGCAGCGCTCTTTACGGACTGGAACATGGAGCCGCCGCAGGAGAATACGACCTCGGTTCCGCTTCCGTACCAGCCGGAGATCTGTGTCTGAAGCTCGGAGGATGCGTTGAAGTTGGTGCCGTACTTGTAGGAGTACTTGACGGTTATGTTGACGCCCTTTTCCTTGGCGGCAGCATCAGCGCCCTGTACAAAGCCGAAGCCGAAGCGGTTGCAGGCGGGGTTTGCTCCGCCGCCGCCACCGGTGTAGCCGAGCTTTGTGAAGCCTTCCATAACGGCGGCATAACCGGCAAGGTAGCCGGATTCTTCTTCCTTATAAACGATAGCGGTAACGTTCTTGAGCGGCTCGCCGACATCGGCGCCGTTCTCGTCAACCTTATCGGTGAGGGACCAACCGTCAACAAAGATGAACTTTACACCGGGGTTTGCGGTAGCAACGGTACGCATTGCCGTCGCCTGAAGGAAGCCGGGAGCAACTATGATCTCGGCGCCGTTGGTGATGGCAGCCTGCATTGCTGCTATACGGTCGTTGTCGGTAGCGTCGGAGCCGTTACCGGGCTGGTAATACTTATAGGAGATGTTGTGGTCTTTGCCGTATTTCTCTGCGCCCTCCCAGGTACCCTGGTTGAAGCCCTTGTCGTTAAGGGTTCCGACGTCGGTGACTACGGCGATCTTATAGGTCTTCTTGGTGCAGGATGCAAGTGTCAGGACAGACAGAAGCATGGCAAGGCAGATGGCGATGCTTAAAAGTTTCTTCATTTCCTTTTCTCCTTAAAATCTTTTACGGGAATTTCCCGAATTTCGGCGTTTGCATACGCGCACGCTCTGCTACTATTATATAATAAAAACGCACAAAAATCAATACCGTACGGCGAGTTTTTTTACATTTACGTCTGTTTTTTTGTTTGAAATGTGAAGTTTGCCGCACCACTTGACAAAGCGCCCGCCGCGTGGTATCATTAGATTGAAAATTTTTTTGCTAAAAGGCAGGGCTTTATAATGATCCGTCATATCGTTATGTGGAAATTCGCCGACAACGCTCTCGGCAAAACCAAAGAAGAAAACATGGCTCACATCCGTTCCTCGCTCATGGCACTCCTCGGCGTTGTTCCGGGGCTCACCCGCATGGAGATCGGCTGTGACATTTCACACACCGACATGTCCTACGACATGGTGCTTATAACGGAATTCGAAAGCGCGGAGGCACTTGAGGGCTACCGCGTATTTCCGGCTCACAAGGAAGTCCAGGCATATGTCAAGCAGGTACGCACCGCACGCGTGACCGTTGACTGCGAGATATAAGGCGGTCGGAATGGATTTCAAGGTCGAAATACTCAAGCACCCCACCGACGCCGACTGGCTCTGGTGCAAGACCTGCACGCTCAACACGGTCGGAAAATCCTCCGCAAAGCTGCCGACCGACGAGTGGAAGCGCCGTCTTCTTGCCGCCGAGCACAGCCCGCTGCGCGAGCTTTGGTTCGGCATCAAAATGGAGATCCCCTACTGGGTCTCGGTCCACTTTGTGCGCCACCACATAGGCGTGAATCACTATGTGCAGTCACAGCGCAACGATCGCCAGGACAGATACGACCGTAACTCGGCTCCGCAGGACGCCCCCGTATCTCACATCATGTCGATAAACGCGCAGGAGCTGGTATTTATGTCGCACCGCCGGCTCTGCAATCAGGCGTCGCCCGAAACACGCGCCGTCATGCAGGAGATCGTGCGCCAGGTGAACGAGCTGAACCCCGAATTTGCGGAATTTCTCGTTCCCATGTGCGTTTACCGCAACGGCAAATGCACCGAATTCACCCCGTGCTATCTGAACCGGGAAAACAAGGAAAACGGCTGAGGACAAGCCGTATTATACAGAACGCATACAGCCGCGCGTTGCGCGGCTGTATGCGTTCTTATATGATATGCGCCGGATCACGCGAAGATCAGCCTTGCGACTATGCCCGCCACGACGCCCGCCGCCCACAGAAAGGCGGTAAAGGCTGCATTGCGGCGGCGGTCGCCGCTCATGCGCCAGAGCACTATAAGTCCCACGCCGCCGTTGGCGCACAGTCC
>ERZ827186.2688-NODE-2688-length-11577-cov-6.523347_pt1 | contig 11577 bp, 7 predicted proteins | sample MGYA00519918_ERZ827186 | MGnify/ENA primary metagenome ERZ827186 (study PRJEB31778, sample SAMEA3449275) | human gut metagenome | biome: human gut; feature: human-associated habitat; material: faeces | place: United Kingdom | collected 2010/2012 ... | reverse complement strand
CCACAAAGTTAGAAAATGTTTCTTAAAATACAACGCACTCGCGGGGTATTGCAGATGCAAATTTCAGCTAAAAGTTTCTGAAAATCAAGATTGACCTTATAGAATGTTTATCATAACTTTCGGGGAAGTGTTGACTATGGATATTCATTAAAAAAACTCGCCAATTCTGACAAGTTTTTACATGTAAATACTCACTTAGTTTGATGTATAATTAGAGAATAAGTGAGTGAAATTTTTCATAAAAATCAAGTTTCCTATCATAATGGATAAGAATATGGACTTGTTATTAGGAATATAGGTGGTTATATGTGATTATGAAAATTTTGGTACATTTTCTTCGCACCATATCTCCACGCTCAATTTCGGAGCAGTTCCGATATGCTTTATAAATTCATCTATCATTATGGCGTACACGTAGTCCTGATATGCCCGGGTTGTTACGATGGAATCGTGTATCGTGAATATGGGTACGCTTTGTTTCCGTTCCTCCCAAATCCGCAGGCAGCACCTGTGCAATATGATTGTGCTTTCGATGGATTGCAAGGCCCGTGACAATCTGCTGTTGGGCTTCTCCATCTCGCAGTCCGGATATTTCCGCTTGATGATTCGGAATAGTTCCGCCACTTTCGGATATAGCTGGGTTGAAAATACCCGCTTCAACTCGTTTATCATGGGGTTATCGTGCTGTCCCTGGTTGCCGGAGAATAGCATGTAGAACATCAGTATCTTGGCATCTTTACGTTCTATGGGTGATTGCCCCTCCTGTAAATTCCGGTTCGCTATGTCCCGGATTTGCTCGTAAATGGTACCCTCCGATACCAGCCGTATGTACTCTGCAATATCCCTGTCTGCGAGTGTTTCAAAGAATTTTCTAATCTTATCTATCAAAGTCGGGGATTGGAACAACTCCCGGATATTTGCAGGCAGGTCATACAAAGTCAGCGGCAGTTCCGCGCCCTCCTGCCAAAATCGTGGATTCAACAGCAGGCAGGATAGATAAGGCTGGCAATTCTTGATGTCTATGCTCACCAATGGCTGACCGTCGTAGGTGATGAAGTTCCGCAGGTCTTTCTGAATATTGGTGAGCACGGAATGAAGCCGATGTACGTTCTCGTCTATACTCGGCCCGTATTCCTGCTCCGTAATCAAGTTGATATTCCGCAGGGCCGCCATATATTGCGTGCGGGGATTCTTGGGGCAGTTCTTATCCCGGTTCCAGTCCCACGATTTATGCGAATCGTCCTGCATTTTAAGCCTGCATATCGCTTCTGCATAATCATAAGCCTGTGGATTGATCCTAAGTTTACGCTGGTCATACCAATAGAACAGGTAGGGATAATTTTTCCGGTCTTCGGCATTGTTCCGCTTGGAATTTTCGTAGTTGCCGATCTCTGATTCTATGGAATGAAACGTTTTGCCCGTATATGGGTCTGCCCACTTGTACCATCTCGATTTCTCCCCGATGATATGCTGCCCGTCGCAGACCAATACACCCGTATTGACCAGATAGTCTATGTAGTATTTACAGTCCTTGAGGTGATTGCGAAGCGTCGGAGTATGGATAGGAACAAAGCCGTCCTCACGGATTAAATCCGAGTTCCGGGCGGGAATCTCCGCAAGCAGATTCAAGATGTAGAGAGCCTTGAAATCCCGAAATGCTATGTGCTTGAATCCGTACTCCTGCGGGGGATATTGTTCTTTGTGGCGTTCCAAGTCGAAATTCTCGGGCAGGCTTATATGGCTTTTCTTGATTTTGCCCAGACACAGCAGACATAACGATACGCCCTTTTGCAAGGCTTTATTGGGCCTGCGGAACAGATTTTTAACCCAATCCACGAATCTAATCCATAATTTATTCATACCCATTATGATAGGAAATTTGATGCGTTGTATTACATTAGTTCTAAAATACGGTTGACCGTTGTAGTGGCTGCGATTCGTTGTAAGGGCTCGAATCCCATATCCCTGACGGTTCCCACCGTTCGAAAATTTGTCTTGTTGTGCGAGCGTTTCTCCTCGAAGAAACAATGATATAGCTTGATGGCTTCACGATTGCTTTTCAGCTCCCGGGCTTGGATATTTATCAGTACGGCATTCATCTTTTCCCGGATTTCATCGCTTGTCATACGGCTCTCTTGTGGGAAATAATCCCTCAATAGGATTCTGAACGGATGGTCGTCTGCAAGGCATGCGAAGAATATGCTCCTGCGCAAATTCCGATACCATACTGCATTCCAGTTTATTCCGCCTTTCGTCAGCCGGGGTGTCAGCATGTCTATGAGTTTATCCAGCGGAACGTAGGAATATAACTCCTTTACCCGCTTCAAAAACGTGCGGCCATGCCTGTTATCCCGCGGTTTGCGAATCATCCGGTCCAATACATCGTCCGTTATGGGGCCTTGCGATTTGGCCCGTAATAGTTCGTCAATCGAGGACTGCACGTATTGTATGATGGCATTTCTCTGATTTTCTGAGTTTTCTTTCTCAATATCTTTTTGTATCTCGTCTTTCTGGAATTTATCAGGAATAGGGTCTCTGTAAGCACAAATTTTACAGGTTGTGGCTAATGCATCTAAAAATGAACTTTGGGTCGCATAGGTCTCGGTGCATAATTGCTGGTATTCTCCCAGCGCATCGATATTCAGATAGGCAGGTACGACCTTGCCATGAATGTTGCGGCGAATGATGCTGATAGGCTGGCTTCCGAATACGCTGTGTTTGCTGCGTTCGACGATGGCGTCTTTAACGTCCGCAAAGTTTGCGGGCAGGACATTTTCGCAGGATTTCTGTATATCTTCCGAGCTGTTGGCGAATTGGCTCAATATTTCGGCTTTGCGCTCGTATTCTTCAAGTGGTATTGCTTCTGCCGGGGTCTTGGGCTTGTAAAAGGCGTATATGATGGTTTCGCTTAATAACCCCAGTTCATCCCTGCATCTGCCCGAAATCTGATACATCCTTTCCGGTGATAACAGCGTTTGAATGCGTCGCGGGTCGGAAACTGTCAGCAGATGAAACCGCTCCTCAATATCCACCCCGACAAAGTAGGTGCTTGTGATAAAGGTGATCGGGGTTGCCAATTTTCCGGAGTGCAGGGACCGATAGTATTCTCCGACCATCGTTTGGCTTTGGGAACTGCATGCTACCGAGCAATCCGCCTGCAATTCAACGGGCAATAACCGGATTACGGTGTTGATGGAGCGTATGGAGTTATAGGCGACAACGATTTTGTCGTTCGGATAACGCTCCCGGTAACGGATCAGCGTATCCGCGACCTCTCGGTGCATATTATTCGTCCGAATGACATCCACGGGCCGTTGCTTCGGATGCTCGTAGTTGATTTCCAACAAAGGCTCCTCTTTCAACTGCGGATGGGTGAACGGGCGTATCGTCGCAGATACAAGGCATCGTTTGATCGGCGGGAATTCGAGGTAATAGTCGATGACATTCTCCATCGCTTCACGGAACTTGCCATCGGACTGGAACGTGTCTATTTCATCGACCATGATATACCAGTCCATCTGCGGTTCATGCAGTTTTGTGATAGGAATATTCAATGGCGGAAGCGAGGGATCATGCTTTAACTTTTCGGCGTATTCTTCGAGTTTTTTTCTCACAAATCTTGTAGGCTCTTCTTTGATGTATTTGATCTGCTCCATCACACGGCCTAAACTGTCTGCTACCACGAGGATTTTCTTGTAAGGGAAAGTACCCGTTCGCTTCTCCGCGATATAGCTGCGGATTTGTTCATCCGTAGGACTTTTGCAATTCTCCTCCGGAATATCGCTTCCGACATAGAGGAAGCGGTTCGATGTCCGCTCCTTGTTATAGCCCCGCAGGTATTTCTGATAGGCCAGTTTTTTGGTCGGGAGGACGATGATTGTATCGCGCAGTTGATGCAGTGCCAAGGTTGTGGCTCCGATACCCGGAACGCTTTTTTTGACGATGCCATAGGGCAGGCTGTTGAAAATCTCACCCAACTTGGCCTGCGGATAAAGCAGCGTCAGCCGCATGCAGTCTATGCGCTTATGCGTATCGTTTTGATAGTCGATTTCATACCGGACCGGATTCTTCTCGTTGTCAAATGTGTTTATGGAAGCTCCGTTGTACATGTAGCTCCGGTAATAGCCTATACCATCGCAGTAACCGCTGATATTCGGATAGAAGATTTCATAGCGAGGGTCCTCTATCTTTACGGTATTGGCTGGGAGTTTCTCCCATACAGAGGGCTTGGGTTCGACCTTATCGTCATTCATACATGGAACGCCTTTTAGAAAAGACCGCCTACGCTCTCACCATAGGCAGTCATGTAAAGATACAAGATGTTATTGAGATTATCAAGTCACTATTCGCTAATCGTTCGTTTCCTCCAAAACTTTTTCCAGCCGCCCGATATGATTGCTGATGTTCTTGTTCAGAACCTGCGCATAGGACTGCTGGGTAACTGAAATATTAGAGTGTCCGAGCAGTTTGCTCACCACCTCGATAGGCACATCGTTGTAGAGCAGAATAGTCGTGGCAAAGGTTTTCCGGGCCGTGTGGTGCGTCAATTTCTTGTCGATACCTACGACATCCGCAATTTCCCGCAGATAGGAATTGACCTTTTGATTGGAGATGCGCGGCTGGATATAATCGTCCGTACTACCGAATTCCCGGAACCAGGCTATCAGTTTCTCTGCCTGCGGGAGCAACGGAACGGAAACCTCCCGGTCCGTCTTTTGACGAACAAGCGTTATCCAATTCCTGCCGTCAAATCCTTTCGTGATATGCTTCGGTTGCAACGCCTGCGCTTCATGGTAGGCAAGCCCCGTATAGACCGAGAAGAGGTAGATGTTCTTCACCGTTTCCAGCCGTTTCTGAGCAAAATGGTGATGCTCCAGCTTATGCAGTTCCTCCTGCGTGAGAAATACCAGCCGTTTACGCTCTTTTAAGGGCCTGTATTCGACGAACGGGTCCTGCTGGATATAGTTGCACTTGAAAGCGAAAGTGACCATCTGACGCACCCGCTGCATGATTTTATTGATGGTGATGGCTTTCAGACCTTGCACTATGAGTGCTTCTTCGAACTGCTTCACAAAGCGATAGTCCACGCTTCGGATGGGAATGTCCTGCATGTTATACGAGGTGCGGATATACCGCTCTACATGGGCGAAAACCTCCCGGAATTTTTGCAATGTGGCAGGTGAATACTCTTTGCCTACGAGTTGCTCCATCTTGTTCAGACGCTCCCGGAAAATCCCGCACAACGTATGTTCCTCCACCGTCTTGTGCTTGTAGATCGAGTAGATTTCAGCCAGCGAGACATTCCCGTCAGCTTCGTACAATTTACGCTCTATACCTTTGAGTTCGATGGTGATGTCCTGCAAGCGACGGTTAATCAGCACGGCATCTTCCGAGGTTCCACGGACACATTGAGCGTCTTTGTCCCACAAGTCAGGTGTTACATAAAGTCCCGTCGAAAATTGCTGGCGTTCTGCACCGTCAGTCGTTAACTTGCAATAAATCGGGGCTGTACCCCGTCGGTTTCTCTTAAATTCGTAGAGATAATAAGTGATTCGTAATATTTCAACCATAGTCAGCAGATCGTTTTCATAACCCGCTGGAATACTTTTCATTACAAGTCTGGAATACAACTTTTGCCCGAAAGCGAATTGTATTCCAACGAACCCCTAAAATGGCCCGATTTTGGATGATTATTAAAATATCTTAAAATATGGCGATTTTGTTTATTTGCTGATTATAAGATACTTAACTATTTTACAGGGCATAAAAATAGGGGCCAGATTTTGCAATCTAACCCCTTTCGTAGCGGGTCCGAGACTTGAACTCGGGACCTCATGATTATGAATCATGCGCTCTAACCAGCTGAGCTAACCCGCCATTGCTGAAAGCGAGTGCAAAGGTAATAGAAATTTTCAATCGTGCAAAATCTTTCGGCAAAAAATCGCATGAAAAATTCACCGCGAAATGCTGTGGCATTGATTTTGAACCTCCTGCATGAAAATTTCAAACCTATGTCCCTTACCGATACCGCCCGTGACGGGCTTGCCGATACGCTCGGCGCCGTCAAAGTCGCCGCAGGACTGGTGCTTCTCGCAGCTCTCTCGTGGGAGATCATCGCCGGAGACCATGTCCACATGTCCGGAACGTACCTGACCATTCAGTTTATCGTCTGCCTCGTCTTTCTGTGCGATTTTTTCGTCCGCTGGACCGCAGCCGAACGCCGCACCCGTTTTTTCTGGCGCAACCTGCCGTTTCTGCTGTTGTCGGTTCCCTACCTGAACATTCTCGCGTGGAGCGGCCTGCGCATGACCCACGACTGGGCGATCCTCGTGGGGCTGATTCCGTTGCTGCGGGCTTTTCTGGCCATGATTATCATCGTGCGGTGGCTCGTCCGCGGCACCAAGATGCGGCGGCTGTTCGTCGCCTATATCTTTACCGTGGTGGTCTTCACCTATATCTCGGCCCTTGTCTTCTACGACTACGAGGCGCTCGCCAACCCCAAGCTCCACGGCTTCGGCAACGCGCTCTGGTGGGCGTGGATGAACGTCACGACCGTCGGCGCCGAGATCTTCCCCGTCACGGTCATCGGCAAGATCTTCTGCGTGCTGCTGCCGTCGCTGGGCATGATGTTCTTCCCGATCTTCACGACCTATGTTTTGCAGGAGTATGCCCCGGACGAAAAGTCCGGCCAGTAGGCCGGACCCTTCGTGTCATTGCTGCGGTTTGGCGTCGTAGAAACTCTTGTAGTCGCCGTGGCGCGGCGCCCCGGGTTTGTCCGGATACCATCCCGGCAGTTCGTCAACCCGGGCTTTCAGCCGTGCGTGGAGCGCCTGCACCTCGGGCGTGCAGTCCGCAATGTCGAGAGGATGCTCTTCCAGCGGGTCTTCGGCGTAGTGGTAGAACCGTCCGTCCCAGTAATATTTGTACTCCTTGTCGTAGGCGCACCGTGCGGCCCGCGGGTAGGTCTTGTGGGGCCACAGCGGGTTGAAGTGCAGCAGCGAGAACTCCCTTTCGAGCGGCTCCTGCCCACAGAGTTCCGGGTAGAGCGATATGCCTTCCGCGCCCCACTCCTCGGGAATCTCGATCCCCATGGCGTCGGCTATCGTCGGCATGAAGTCCGTCAGGTCCACCAGCCGGTCGCTGACCCGTCCCTCGCGGATCTTGTCGCCCCATGCGATCAGCAGGGGCACATGCGTTCCGTAAACCGTCGGAGAGCCTTTTCCGCCCTCTATTTGCCGTCCGTCCTCCATCTGCGACGTGATGAGGTGGCAGGTGCCGTTGTCGCCGACGAAGATCAGGATCGTGTTGTCCCAGATGCCGCGTTCCTCGAGTTTCGCCACCAGCTGCCCGACCTGCTTGTCGAGATAGGCGACCATGTCCGGAAAATGGCGGGAGTCTTTCTTGAACCGTGTGTCCGGATCGTCGGTCCAGCACTCCGAATCGGGTGTGGCGACGTGCGGCGTGTGTACCAGCGGGGTGGGATAGTAGAGCAGGAAGGGTTTGCCGGCTTCGGTCTGCCGGTCGATGTATTCGAAGGCGTAACGCTGGAAATCGTCCGGCGCATAGTAGCTGAATTCGTAATGGCCGTTGTCATCGACGTAGGAGAATGCGTAGCGGTCCGTCGCCCGCTCTCCGGCCAGCTCCTTGTAGATTTGCAGCTGGGTGAGGCACCATTCGTCGAATCCGAACTTGCCGACCATTTCGCGCGACCGTCCGAGCTGCCATTTTCCCACCACGGCCGTCGAGTATCCGGCCTGTCGGGCCAGATGGGCGAACGTGTGGTCGTCGTCGTTCATGTATCCGAAATTGACATAGTTGCGGTCGTTGTAGACGCCCATCATCAGCTGCACGCGCGACGGGGTGCTGAGCGGTGTCGCGTGCATGTTTTCGTAGCGGATGGCCCGTTCGGCCAGCGCGTCGAGGTGCGGAGTGTTGTAACTGGTGCCTCCGTAGCATCCGAGACATTCGGCTCCCATGTCGTCGGCCAGTACCAGGATGATGTTGGGGCGCGTTTCCTGCTTCGGGGCGCATCCCGCGGCGGCGACCGCCAGCAGACCGAGCCCTGCCGTTCTGAGTTCCCTGTTCATGGTGGGTTTCGTTTTTATGGGTTTATGTTTCGCAAAAATAATAATTTTCGGCAAAACGACAACTGTTTCTTTCGATTTTGTGTTTCGTTTTGTTTTGAACCCGCTCGCATACATCGAAAAATCCGGCTCCCTCGGGGAAGCCGGATCGCCGCAGGGCCGTTGTCGTGCGTTTATTTCTTCTGCTCTTTCAGCAGGTCGCGGATCTCCGTCAGCAGCAGCTCTTCCTTCGACGGTGCGGGCGGTTCGGGAGCGGGTGCCGGAGCCGCCTCCTTTTTCTTCATCAGGCGGTTCATCAGCTTGACCATCAGGAACACGCAGAGCGCCAGGATGGTGAAGTACACGCACTGCTGGATGAATGCGCCGTAGTTCCAGTAAATCGGTTCCGCGGCGGCCGCAGCCTGCGCGGCGTCGCCTTGGGTCACGATGCCCTCCACGGACTGCACGGCGCTCGACGTGATGTCGCGCACTTTCGAGATGTCGAGCCGGAGTTGCGAGAAGTCGGTGTTCCCGATCAGCGCGCCGATCGGAGGCATGAGAATATCGTTTACGAGCGACGATACGATCTTGCCGAATGCGCCGCCGATGATGACGCCTACGGCCATGTCCATTACGTTGCCTTTGAGGGCGAACTCTTTGAATTCTTTGAGAAATGCCATGTCTGTTACGGTTTTAGTGTTTTAATTGAGAACAAAAATAGGAATTTTTTCCGGTTTTCCAATAAAATATACGATCTTCTGCCGGACCTATAAAATCGGCTTCGTACGTCCGCTGTGTTCCTATTTTTTGTATCTTTGGGGGCGTAAAGAGACTTTTTTTTCCGCAATTATGACTCCTGCTGCTGTCATTGCCGCCGTTTTGGGCTACATAGCCGTCCTGTTCGTCGTGGCGTGGGTTTCGGGCCGCCGTGCCGACAATGCCGGGTTTTTCACCGGAAACCGCCGCACGCCGTGGTACATGGCGGCCTTCGCCATGATCGGAGCCGCCATGTCGGGCGTGACGTTCATCTCGGTTCCGGGCTCCGTGGCCGTCGATTCGTTCTCCTACATGCAGATGGTCGCGGGCTTCACGGTGGGGCAGCTCGTCGTGGCTTTCGTGCTGATACCCACCTTCTACCGGCTGCGGGTGGTTTCGCTCTACGAGTACCTCGACGACCGTTTCGGCGTCGCCTCGCACCGCACCGGGGCGTGGTTCTTCTTCATCTCCAAGATGCTGGGGGCCGCGCTGCGGGTCTATGTCGTCTGCGCCGTGATGCAGCTGCTGGTCTTCTCGCACTACGGCATTCCGTTTTGGGCCAATGCCCTGATAACGATGCTTTTCGTGTGGCTCTACACCCAGCAGGGCGGCGTGAAGTCGCTGATCTGGACCGATACGCTCAAAACCCTCTGCCTCGTGGCGAGCCTCGTGCTGTCGATCGTCTTCATCATGCGGGGACTCGGACTTTCGTTCTCCGATACGGTCCGTGAGGTTTCGGCCTCGCCGATGTCGCGGATTTTCTTCTTCGACGACCCTGCTTCGGACCGCTATTTCTGGAAGATGTTCGCCGCAGGCATCGTCCTGCTGGTCGCCATGACGGGACTCGATCAGGATATGATGCAGCGCAACCTGAGTTGCGCTACGCCGCGCGATTCGCAGAAGAACATCGTGCTGACGGCCGTGAGCCAGATCTTCGTCATCTTCCTTTTCCTGGTGCTGGGCGTGCTGCTGTACCTCTACATGGAGTGCAGCGGCCTGACGCCGCCCGCCAAGAGCGATCAGGTCTTTTCGCTGGTCGCCGTCGATGGCGGACTGCCGCTTGTCGTTGGCATCCTGTTCGTTGTGGGACTTATCTCGAGCACCTATTCAGCCGCCGGATCGGCCCTCACGGCCCTCACGACCTCCTTTACGGTCGATATTCTCGAAGGCACGAAACGCTGCGGCGAGGAGCGTCTCACGCGTCTTCGCAAAGGGGTTCATATACTGATGGCGCTGGGCATGGCCGCCGTGATCCTCGCTTTCGAATACTGGGCCGACGACAGCGTTATCAACCTGGTCTATAAGGTCGCCGGCTATACTTACGGCCCGATTTTGGGTATGTTCGCTTTCGGGATGTTTACGCGCCGCAAGGTCCGCGACCGCTGGATTCCGCTGGTCGCCGTCGCGGCTCCGGTGCTGAGTGCGCTGGTGCAGTGGTGGGCCCGCGAGGCGTGGGGCTACCGGATCGGGTTCGAATTGTTGATTTACAATGCCGCATTTACGATGATCGGCATGTCGTTGCTTGTTGAACGAGATGAAAAATAGAATTTTATACCTGCTTATATCAATCTTTGCTTTAGGCGTTGTCTCTGCCGCCGAAGTCGGAACGGCCTCCCGTGCCGAAATCGCCCGGATGCTGTTGCGTGTCGTTTCCCGCGAGATCACGGGCGGCTATCAGAAAGCCGAACCGACCACCGTGCGGATCGAGGCCGTGAAAGCCTCTCGCAGCCGGGTGCAGATCTATGCCACGGTCGGATTGTCCTACTATCCGTTCCGCGAGGACAATGTGCGCGCCCTGCGCGATTCGGTGCGCGCGCTGCTGCCGCGGGAGTTCCGCAAGGCCCGCATCGAAATCTATACCGACCGGCGCGAGATCGGCGAACTGGTGCCGCTGGCCTGCCGCAACGCCGCACAGCTGAAGAAGCAGATTGCAAAACGGCAGATCGTGCCGTTCACCAACCGTTCCGAACGGCCGCTGGTCACGCCGCTCTCGGCCGCCGCGACTCCGTCGAAAGGACTTTCGGGGCGTCATATCGCCCTTTGGCAGAGCCACGGACGCTATTTCGACCAGCCCGAAAACTGTTGGAAATGGCAGCGCGCGATGCTGTGGCAGACCTGCGAGGACCTCTATACGCAGAGCTACGTGCTGCCGTATCTGGTCCCGATGCTCGAAAACGCCGGGGCCTGCGTGATGCTGCCGCGCGAACGCGACGTGCAGAAATTCGAGGTGCTGGCCGACAACGATGCCGCAGGGCAGTATGTTGAGACGGGGAGCTGGGAGACTGGCGGCCCGGGCTTCGCACACCTGCGGCAGGTCTATCATACGGGTGAAAATCCTTTCCGCGAAGGTACGACGCGCCGCACGCGGACCGTGTCGGACGATGCGACGGACCGTGCCGTCTGGCGGGCCGACATTCCCGAACAGGGCGAATATGCGGTCTACGTGAGCTATGAATCGACGCCCGAAAGCGCCGACGATGCGCATTATACGGTGCACCACCTCGGCGGCGAGACCGAATACGCCGTCAATCAGACGATGGGCGGCGGCACGTGGATCTACCTGGGGCGCTTCGCCTTCGCTCCGGGGCGCCAGGAGGTCGTGACCCTTTCGAACCGTTCGCGCACGGCGGGCCGCATCGTTTCGGCCGATGCCGTGAAGATCGGCGGCGGTTTCGGCAACGTCGCCCGCACGCCCTGCGACTCGCTGCGACTGCCCGACACGGAGTATGTCGAGGAGACCAGCGGCTATCCCCGTTTC
>ERZ827186.2685-NODE-2685-length-11594-cov-3.036485_pt1 | contig 11594 bp, 10 predicted proteins | sample MGYA00519918_ERZ827186 | MGnify/ENA primary metagenome ERZ827186 (study PRJEB31778, sample SAMEA3449275) | human gut metagenome | biome: human gut; feature: human-associated habitat; material: faeces | place: United Kingdom | collected 2010/2012 ... | reverse complement strand
TCTCGGTCGACCGCCTCGGCAACAAGGCGCTGCGCATGGCGCTCCAGATGCGCGAGCAGCACATCAAGCGCGAGCGGGCCACGTCAAATATCTGTACGGCTCAGGCGCTGCTGGCCACGATGGCCGGCTTCTTCGCCGTCTATCACGGAGCCGAGGGCATCCGTCGGATCGCCCTGCATGCCCACAGCCATGCCGTCGCCGTGGCCGATACGCTCGAAAAACTGGGCTACGAGCTGAAAACCAAAAACTTCTTCGATACGATCGAGGTGGCTGCCGATGCGGCGAAAGTGCGCGAGGCCGCGCTCGCCCGCCGGCTGAACTTCTTTTATCCCGACGAGGGCCGCGTGCGGCTGTCGTTCGACGAGCTTTCGACGCTTGCCGAGGCGAATGCCGTGATCGCCGCGTTCGCCTCGGCGGCGGGCAAGAAAGCTCCGGCGCTCAAGACGATCGAGGAGCAGGACCGCCTTCCGGTCGGGGTACGCCGCTCGTCGGCCTATCTGACCGAGCCGGTATTCCGCAACTACCGCAGCGAGACCGAACTGATGCGCTACGTCAAGAAGCTCGAGCGGCGCGACATCTCGCTGGCCGACAGCATGATCTCGCTCGGCTCGTGCACGATGAAACTGACGCCCGCCGTTGCGATGATGCCTTTGAGCCTGAGTGAGTTCGCCGATATTCACCCGTTCGTTCCGGCCGATCAGGCCGAGGGCTACCGCGAGCTGATCGACGCGCTGTCGAAGGACTTGGCGACGATCACGGGCATGGCGGCCGTGTCGTTGCAGCCCAATTCGGGCGCGTCGGGCGAATATACGGGCCTGATGGTGATCCGAGCCTATTATCAGAGCCGCGGGCAGGGCTATCGGAACGTCGTGCTGATACCTGCTTCGGCTCACGGCACGAATCCCGCCTCGGCCGCGATGGCCGGCATGCGGACGGTGACCGTGGCCTGCGACGAGCGCGGCAACATCGACGTCGACGACCTGAAAACCAAGGCCGAGCAATACGCCAGCGAGCTTTGCTGCATCATGGTTACCTATCCTTCGACGCACGGCGTGTTCGAGAGCCGCATCCGCGAGATCGTCGACATCGTGCACGACAACGGCGGACAGGTCTATATGGACGGAGCCAACATGAATGCGCAGGTAGGGCTGACCAACCCGGGTTATATCGGTGCGGATGTCTGTCACCTGAACCTGCATAAAACCTTTGCGATTCCCCACGGTGGCGGCGGTCCGGGCGTCGGCCCGATCTGCGTAGCCGCACACTTGGTGGAGTTCCTGCCGGGCCACGCGATCGTGAAAACAGGCGGCGACAATGGGATCACGTCGGTGGCGGCAGCCCCGTTCGGCAGCGCGTCGATTCTGCCGATTACCTACGGTTATATCAAAATGCTGGGCGCGAACGGGTTGCGTCGTGTCACTGAAATGGCGATCGTCAATGCGAACTATATGGCATCAGCTTTGAAGGGTGAGTACGATGTGGTGTATACCGGCGAAACAGGCCGCGTGGGGCACGAGATGATCCTCGATCTGCGGCATTTCCGGAAAGAATACGCCGGCGTGGAGTGTGCCGACATTGCACGGAGGTTGATGGACTACGGGTTCCATGCTCCGACGCTGTCGTTCCCGGTGCATGAGACGCTGATGGTGGAACCGACCGAGAGCGAACCGAAAGCCGAGCTCGACCGCTTTATGGAGGCGTTGGTACAGATCAAGCGCGAATGCGAGGAGATCCGCGACGGAAAGGCCGATGCGGAAGATAATGTTGTGAAAATGGCGCCGCACACGGCAGCCGAAGCGGCAGCCGATGTTTGGCTCCACGGCTACGGCCGCGAAAAGGCGGTCTATCCGCTGAAATGGATCCGCGAAAGCAAGTTTTTCCCTTATGTGTCGAAGATCGACGGCGGGTATGGAGACCGCAACCTGCAATGCACCTGCGGTGTATTGTATGAAGAATAGGGATTTGTGACTGTCGTAACCTGCCGGAACTTTCTGCGGGAGAGGGGCGTTTGCGCGGATTATATGTATATTTATTTTAAACAAGCATAGAACAGATGAAAATCGGAGAAAAAGAGAAAACGTTTGTGGCGCTCAGCTATGAACTGACGGTCCACGGCGAGCTCGTTGAGAAAGTAACGGCCGAGAGTCCGCTGCAATTCGTATATGGTGCAGGATTCCTGTTGCCCAAATTCGAGGCGCACCTCAAAGGATTAAGCAAGGGCGATGAGTTCGCTTTCCATCTCGATACCGACGATGCCTATGGTCCGGTGATCGGCGAAGCGGTGGTAGACCTGCCCAAAGAGGTGTTCATGGTCGACGGCAAGGTTGAAGACGGCCTGCTCGAGATAGGCAACCAGCTTCCGATGAGTGACAACCAGGGTAATCGTTTGGTAGGCGTAGTCAAAGACGTGAAAGATGACGTCGTGACGATGGATTTCAATCATCCGATGGCAGGCAAGTCGCTCGATTTCAAGGGGCAGGTCGTAGAAGTGCGCGAAGCGACTCCGGAAGACCTCGGCCCGATGAATGCCGGTTGCGGTTGCGGCGATGGCTGCGGCGACGGTTGTGAAGATGGCTGCGGCGATAAGGAGCACAAAGGCGGTTGCAGCTGCGGCTGCCACTAGGCCTGAGCGTTAGGGGTATTCGTGAAGCGGGGGATATAGAGGTCTCCCGCTTTACTGTTTTCACGGGCAATGTTTCTGAATGTTTTGAGGCAGGAAGCCTGTCCGTTCATCAACCGGTCGGATTGATCAGTCGGTCGATAATTCAATCGGTAAATCAGGTTAACCAGATTCGGAGGCATGTTACTTATCCTCCCGTCAGGAGGGTGAAAACAACGGAGGCGGCCTCATTGGCCGCCTCCGTCATATTGAAAATTGATTAAATTGGCTTTAATCAGTCAGTTGAGATGGATAATCATTGATTAAGCGAGGAATGCGAGCAGCACGCCGGCTGCTACGGCGCTGCCGATCACACCGGCCACGTTCGGGCCCATCGCATGCATCAGCAGGTAGTTCGTCTTGTCATACTTCAATCCCATTTCCTGCGATACGCGTGCGGCGGCAGGTACGGCCGATACGCCGGCGTTGCCGATCAGCGGGTTGATTTTCGCATCCTTGGGCAGGAACAGGTTGAAGAACTTCACGAACAGCACGCCGCAGGACGAAGCCACGAAGAACGCGCAGGCGCCCATGATGAAAATGTAGAGCGATTTGGGCGTCAGGAACGTGGTGGCCTGTGTCGATGCACCGACGGTGAAACCCAGCAGGATCGTCACGATGTCGGTCATCGAACCGCTCGCGGTGTTGGCCAGACGCTTCGTCACGCCGCACTCTTTGAGCAGGTTGCCGAAGAAGAGAGTACCCAGCAGCGGAATTGCCGACGGAACGACGAAGGTCGTCAGCAACAAACCGATGATCGGGAAGAGAATCTTCTCGGTAGTCGATACCTGGCGGGGCGGTTTCATGTGGATCAGGCGCTCCTTTTTGGTGGTGAACAGGCGCATCACGGGCGGTTGGATTACCGGGACGAGGGCCATGTAAGAGTATGCCGAGATCGAGATGGCGCCGAGCAGGTCGGGTGCCAGCTTACTGGTCAGGAAGATCGCGGTCGGGCCGTCGGCGCCGCCGATGATACCGATGGCACCGGCTTCGGCGGCGGTGAAGCCCAACGCGAGCGCCCCCATGTAAGTGGCGAAAATACCGATTTGTGCGGCAGCGCCGACCAGCATCAGCTTCGGATTCGAAATCAGTGCCGAGAAGTCGGTCATAGCGCCGATGCCGAGGAAGATCAAAGGCGGGTATATACCTTTAATAACGCCGAAATAGAGGTAATTCAGTACGGAACCGTCTTCGTAGATGCCGATTTCCATACCGGGAGAGAATGGGATGTTACCCACCAGGATACCGAATCCGATCGGGACGAGCAGCATCGGCTCAAAGTTTCTGCTGATGGCCAGGTAGAGGAAAAACAGACCTACGCCGATCATGATCAGGTGTCCTGACGTGACATTGGCAAACCCGGTGTTTGCGATGATCTGATGCAGGTTATCCCCCAAAAATGCGAGGAATCCTTTGCTTGCGGTGGTTACTTCTGCCAACATAAGCCTATCCGATCGTTAAAAGTGTGTCGCCCTCCAGCACTGAGTCGCCTTTGTTCACCTTCAGTTCGACAATGATACCGTCCCGGTCTGCGTCGATGTTGTTTTCCATCTTCATCGCTTCGAGTACCAGCAGGTGCTGGCCGGCTTTCACCTGGTCGCCTTCGCGTACTTTCAGGTCGACGATAACTCCCGGCAGCGGGCTCTTCACAGCCGTACCGGCGCTCTTCTTCGCGGCAGCCTTGGCCGTCGAAATCACCTCTGCGGTCGTGGCGGCGGAGCTCGTCGACGGAGTGGGTTTGGTGATCTTGCTGACCTTCGAAGCTTTACCTTCGATCTCCACTTCGTACTGCGTGCCGTTCACGGTTACGTCCGCGATGTTGTCCTCCACGCTGTTGATGGAAACCTCGTATTCGTTTCCGTGTATCTTGAATTTATATTCCTTCATTTTGTAGTTAAGTTTTTCTGATTAGAACTGTTACACACAGGCTTATTTGCGAAGCGGCTGCGAGAGGCCGTAAATCTTAGAGCTCCACGGCGAGTAAGCTTTGGCCACGCGGTTGATCGTCAATACGTGCGACTCAATGTCGTGCATTTCATCCTGGTACATTTTCAGCGCCATGCCGATCGCTGCGATTTCAGCTCCCACGATCGCTCCTTCATTCTTGATCTTCACGGGAGGTGCAACTGTGGCGGTACCCGAGGCTTTCTGCTTGTTGCGCTTTGCGATATGGATCATGAGTTTGCCGAGAGCCCAGAAAGCGAGGTAGAGCAGGATCAGCGCGGAGAATACCACGGCTACCGCAGTCACCGTCATGCTGATGCCGTGAGGGTCTGCCAGACGCATCTTCTCATGTTTGGGCATGGGAGGATTGGTGATGTTCGTTGCGAAAGGCGTAGTGCTGGTCAGCTTGGTGAACAGGATTTGGCCGGGATCATCGTCTGCGGGGATGCGTCCGATCGAGATGTCGGCCTGCTGGTCGGCGAGGTTGTAGGTCACCTTGTCGATCGTGTCGCGTCCGTTCGCATCGAGGAAAGAAAGTGTAACGAGCTGGTCCGGGAGCGGCCGGTCGACCGAATCGGGGACATACCCCGGAAGCGTGGCCGGGTCGGCTGTTTCGCCGGTCAGCGTGAAGTTTGTGTGGAACGTGCCCTTGGTTTCGGAACCTTCACAGAAAAATACGGTGTAGGAACCGGGATCGAGCCACGTGCGGGCGTCGCCTTTGGGAATCCTGTACGAATAGCTTTTGCCGCCCGTTTCGAGCACGAGGTAGCAACTGGAGAGATTCACTTTCGAGTATCCCGAGTTGCACAGCTCGATCCACGAGACACGGTGGCCGTAGGCATCCTGGTAGTTGTTGCGGTTTTTGATTAACAACTCGTTGATAACTACGTCCTTGGCGCCCTGAGCGAAAGAGGCAGGAGCTGCACCCAGCAGCAAAAGCATTCCCGTCAATAAAAGTCTCTTCATCTTTACAACGGAATATTTGAGTGCTTCTTGGCAGGGTTTGACAATTTTTTGGTCGAGAGCGACTGCAGCGCGCGGATGACGCGGAAGCGCGTGTTGCGCGGTTCGATCACGTCGTCGATATAGCCGTACTGTGCAGCGACGTACGGATTTGCGAATTTATCGCGGTAGTCGGCTTCTTTTTCGGCGATGAACTCGGCTTTTTTCGAGTCGTCCTCGATGGCGGCGATCTCCTTTGACGAGAGCACCTCGATAGCGCCTTTGGGACCCATCACGGCGATTTCGCCGGTCGGCCACGCGTAGTTGATGTCGCCGCGCAGGTGCTTCGAGCTCATCACGCAGTAAGCGCCGCCGTAAGCCTTGCGCAGGATTACGGTCACCTTGGGCACGGTCGCTTCGCCGTAAGCGAACAGCAGTTTCGCACCGTGGATGATGATGCCGCCGTATTCCTGGCCTGTGCCGGGCAGGAAGCCGGGAACGTCCACGAGGGTCACGATAGGAATGTTGAACGCATCGCAAAAGCGCACGAAACGGGCCGCTTTGCGCGAGGCGTTAATGTCGAGCACGCCGGCCATGTATTTGGGTTGGTTCGCGATGATGCCGACGCTCTGGCCGTTGAAACGGGCGAAACCGGTGACGATGTTCTGCGCGAACAATTTCTGGCATTCGAAGAAGTCACGGTTGTCGACGATCGCTCGGATGACTTCCAATACGTCGTACGGCTTATTCGGGTTGTCGGGGATGATCTCGTTGAGCGTATCCTCCAGCCGGTCGATCGCGTCGTTGCAGGCCATCATCGGGGCCTCTTCGAGGTTGTTCGACGGCAGGTAGCTCAGCAGCTTGCGCAGCGTCTTGATGCCGTCCTCCTCGTTATCGACGACGAAGTGGGCCACGCCGCTTTTGGCCGCGTGCACCGAAGCGCCGCCGAGTTGCTCCTGGTTGACCTCTTCGCCCGTCACGGTCTTTACGACTTTCGGTCCGGTCACGAACATGTAGCTGGTGCCCTGGTTCATCATAATGAAGTCGGTCAGCGCGGGCGAATAAACGGCGCCGCCGGCGCAGGGACCCAGGATCACCGAAATCTGCGGGATCACGCCGCTGGACAGCGTATTGCGGAAGAAAATCTCCCCATAGCCGGCCAGCGCGTTGACCCCTTCCTGAATACGCGCTCCGCCGGAGTCGTTGATTCCGATCAACGGAATGCGCATGTTCAGGGCATAGTCCATGATTTTGGTGATCTTACGTGCATGCATGAAGCCGAGCGAACCGCCGGCAACCGTAAAGTCTTGTGCGAATATGGCGATCGGTTGGCCGCAGATCATTCCGGTGCCGATAATCACGCCGTCACCCGGAAGCGATTTGTCCTGCATACCGAAATCCCGGCCGTCGTGTTCCACGAAAATGTCGTATTCATGGAACGATCCCTCGTCCAGCAATGCGATGATACGCTCACGCGCGGTGAGTTTTCCCATCGCCTTTTGCTTTTCTATGGCTTTGGCTCCGCCGCCATAAAAAATTTTCTCTTTCCGATGCTGGAGTTCGAGAACTTTTTCATCCTCTACTGACATAGAATAATTGATTAGGTTAATACTGTAAAGTCTCTTTCAAAATAAACCAATTCGTATGTTTGGGCGTGGCAAGTTTACGAATTTTTTTCCCAAATCGAAAACTTATCCCCGCTTTTCGCATTCGCTCAGATCATATCTTCCTGATATACAAACATTCCTTCGAATGCCGGTAGATCCGGCGTCCGCTCTTCGAAAATTCCGTAGACGGCAGATCCCGAACCGGACATGGAAGCATAAAGAGCCCCCGCCCGATAGAGTTCTTCTTTGATCGCCGCGATCGTCGGATGAATGCGGAAAACGGATGTCTCGAAGTCGTTGACGATGCGTCCTTTCCATTGCCGGAGCGGCAGCCCGAACAAATCGCCGAGCCGGCTTTCGGGCCGTGCGGGCGCGACGCCTGCGTAGGCTTCGGCCGTACTGACCGATTCGTCCGGTTTGACGATGACCAGCCTGTGTCCGATCGGCGAACCCGCTACGGGAGCGAGGATTTCTCCCCGGCCGGTAACGAGCGTCGGCCGGCCGTCGATAAAGAACGGAACGTCGCTTCCCACCTGCGCCGCCAAACGGATCATCTGTTCGGCCGTCAGCGGAACGCCGAACAGTTCGGCCAGCCCTTTGATCGTAAGAGCGGCGTCGGCCGAACCTCCGCCGAGACCCGCTCCCATCGGGATCGTCTTGTGTAGGTGCATTCGCACGCCGCCGATCGGACAGGCTTCGCGGAATGCCCGGTAAGCCCGGACGCAGATATTGCGTTCGGGATCGACGCCCGTTTCCAGTCCCGACGAAGTGAACGAAATGTCGTCCGTCGCATCCGGCAGTATTTCGAGGGCGTCGCACAGTCCTCGCACCGGGTACATGACGGTTTCGATATCGTGATAGCCGTCGGTCCGTTTCGCAACGACGCGCAGGCCGATGTTGATCTTACAGTTCGGAAAAAGTAGCATATCCAGACATTTTGGGGTAAAAATAGGGAAAAGTATCCGGAAACGGGCATTTCGTCCGCCGTTTTTCCTACGGAATTTTGCTATCTTTGTAACACGATTGTCGTACTATGCAGTTTCGTACACCTATAAATATAACACCGTGCGGTTTCCGAATCGGGTATGCGCAGCGGGGATTGTTGCTCGGCTCCTGTTTTGCGGAAAATATCGGGATGCGGATGAAACGTTATAAGTTGCCCGTCGTCTTCAATCCGTTCGGAATCCTGTTCAATCCGGCTTCCGTGGCCCGGACGCTGACCCGTCTCGATTCGGGGAAGCTTTACGAAGCGAACGACCTGACCCGAAGCGGCGACCTGTGGGTCAGTTTCGATCATCACGGTTCGCTGGCTTCGGTCGACCGGGACGAAGCGTTGAAAACGATCAATCAGGCGGTACAGTCCGGCGCCCGGGCGCTGCGCGAGGCGGGATATCTGATCCTGACGTTGGGTACGGCATGGGTTTACCAACTCCGGGAGACCGGAGAAATCGTTTGCAACTGTCACAAACGACCGTCCGGCGAATTTTTACGGCGGCGATTGTCGGTCGACGAAGTGGTCGGGGGGTTCGTCCCGTTGCTGGAAGGGCCTTTGAAAGACAAGCCGGTAATCTGGACGGTCAGCCCGGTGCGTCATCTGGGAGACGGCCTGCCTGAGAACGCGCTGAGCAAATCGACGCTGATCGTGGCCATTCACCGGTTGATCGAACGTTATCCGCAGTGTTGTTATTTTCCGGCTTTCGAAATCATGACGGACGACCTGAGGGATTATCGTTTTTATGAAAAGGACATGGCCCACCCTTCGGAAGTAGCGGTCGATTATATCTGGGAACAGTTCTGCTGCGCGGCGCTCGATCCTTCCTGCACGGGGGTGTTCCGGAAGATCGATGCGCTGAATCGAGCGCTCGCACACCGTCCCTTGAACCCGGAAAGCCCGGCCTATCGAGCCTTCCGGCATCAGAAAGCCGCGGAAGTCCGCGCATTGCAGCAGGCGTATCCGGATCTCGATTTTTCCCGCGAATTAAACTTTTTCGAATCATGAAACGCAGCCTGACATGTCCGCAGTGCGGCGCCAGGGTGCGCATACCCTGGTTCTGGGCGATCGGGATCGAAGGAATTTTCCGTTGCCGGCAGTGCCGGTTGCCGTTCAAGACCGGTTACAAGACGGGCGCTATCCTGTCGGCGGTTTCGCTGAGCCTGAGCATGGCGCTCGTACAACTGATGGTATACGTATTCAGCATCTATTCAATGATTTTTTTCGCGCTGCTGCTGATTCCGTTGTGGATTTTTATCGCATTTCACCTGCGCCGCGCATATATGATCCGCAAAATAAAAAGAAGGATTAAATCGATTGAAAAACAGAGTGTTGATGCTTCCGAAGCGTCCGGCTTCGAATAAACGCCGCATTCGTGCGTAAGACAGCGTATCCGATTCGGAAACTTTTTATACTTTTGTGAGTCTAAACGATTTTCCGGAGATGAAATTAAACCGATTTTTTATTCCCGCCTGCCTGATCCTGTTGGTTCATACCGGTGCCGCCGCCCAGAGCGTCGGAAAACCCAAATTAGTGATCAATATCGTTATCAGCCAGATGCGGTACGAATACCTGGAACGTTTCCGCGATAATTTCTCGGAAAACGGCTTCCGCACCTACCTCGACAGCGGGGTCAACTTCACCAATGCCCGTTGCAATTACATGCAGACCAATACGGTCGCCGGACTCGCCACGCTTTCGACGGGCACCAATCCGGCCGGGCACGGAGTCGCGTCGGAAAGTTGGTACAACTATACGACCAACGACAGCATTAACCTGATTGCGGACGACAAAGTGAAGGGATTGGATTGCGGAGAGGGCGAAAACCGCTTTTCTCCGTTGAACCTGACTGCCGCCACGTTGGGAGACCGCCTGCATGAAAGCGATCCGAAATCGAAAGTCGTGGCCGTTGCCGAAGATCCTTATTCGGCCGTAATCAGCGGCGGTTCGACCGGGAGCGCTTTCTGGCTCGATCCGGGAAAGGGGCAATGGGTGTCGAGCAGCTATTATTTCGAGAACCTGCCTTTCTGGGTCAAGAAATACAACGAAAAACGTTTCGCGTCGAGCCTGCTCGACCGGGAGTGGGTGCCCGACAAATCGTTCGCCGCATATAAGAATACCGATACGACCGTGCTCAATTTCAGCGCCCGGCCGTCCGGTTTCAAGAATTTCTTCCGCAGCATCTTGAAGATATTTAAAAAAGAACCCGAAAAGTACGATCTGGCCTCGCTGCTCTATACGCCGTTCGGCAACATGTTGGTGACCGATTTCGCGCGCGAAGCGATCATCCTGGAAGAACTGGGCAAGGACGACCATACCGATCTGCTGACCGTTTGCTACGATTCGCCCCGGTTGATATGCGAGTATTTCGGACCGCAGTCCATCGAAGTGGAGGATATGTATTACAAGCTCGACCGGGAAATCGGCGAACTGACGGGCTTCGTACAGGCGCAGTTCAAGCCGGGAGAGGTCGTGCTGGTGCTCACTTCCGACCACGGGAGCAGCAATACTTACCGGGAGCAGAGCCGGATCCCCGGGGGACAGTTCAATGTCGATCAGTTCAAGCTGATCATGAACGGTTTCCTCAGCGCTCAGTACGAACCGGGCAACTGGATTCTCGGATACAGCAGCAGGCAGTTGTACCTGAATCGAGAAATGATCTATAAGTACGGATTCAATCTGGCGGAAGTCCAGGCGCGCGCGGCAGCGTTCGCCCTGCAGTTCCGGGGCGTATCCGGCGCGCTGACCTCGACCGATCTGCAGAGCGGCGCGTTCGGGAGAGGATACGGCGAAAAAATTCAGAACAGTTTCTACCCGAAGCGGTCGGGCGACGTTGTGATCAACTTGATGCCGGGCTGGATCGAACAGCGCGAGCACGCCGTATCGTTGTCCGGATCGCTTTATGAATACGATACGCACATTCCGTTGCTGTTTCTGGGTAGCGGCGTTCCGGCGGCGGCTGTGGAACGGGATGTGGAGTTGTCCGACGTCGCGCCTACCCTGGCACGCATCATGCAAATTCCGCTTCCGGACGCCGTAACGGGAAAAGTGCTCGAAGAAGTTGTTAAATAGTTTGAAGAGATGACGATTAACGAAATGCAGGACGAGATCGTCGAAGAGTTTTCCGTATTCGACGAGTGGCTCGACAAATACGAGTACCTGATCGAACTGAGTCGGGAGCTGCCGGCGATCGACGAGAAGCACCGGATCGAACAGTATCTGATAAAAGGATGTCAATCCAGGGTGTGGGTCGACGCCGAGTTGAAGGACGACGGACGGATCTATTTCACCGCCGACAGCGACGCGATTATTACCAAAGGGATCATCGCGCTGCTGATCCGGGTGATGAACGGCCGGACGCCGGATGAGATCATCGACGCGGATCTTTATTTCATCGACCGGATCGGGTTGCGCGAGAACCTGTCTCCTACCCGGGCGAACGGGTTGCTGG
>ERZ827186.2684-NODE-2684-length-11595-cov-2.704679_pt1 | contig 11595 bp, 10 predicted proteins | sample MGYA00519918_ERZ827186 | MGnify/ENA primary metagenome ERZ827186 (study PRJEB31778, sample SAMEA3449275) | human gut metagenome | biome: human gut; feature: human-associated habitat; material: faeces | place: United Kingdom | collected 2010/2012 ... | reverse complement strand
ATCGTAAAAGGATTCACTGTCAGATCATTAATCTCAAAAGGCTCATCTTCGTGTATCTCACGAAAAATCCCTTCCGGCATTTTTCCAAGATTCATGTGAGATAAAGCTTCCACAGTTCCTTCTGTCGCATAAACCGGTATCTGATGTTTCCTTGCGATCACGCCCAGACCTTTGATATGATCCGAATGTTCATGTGTAATCAAGATACCATCAATATCTTTTCCTGTCAATTCCAGAGAATTCAATCCCTGTTCTACTCTTTTTCCGCTGATGCCTACATCCACCAGAAGATGGGTATTATCTGAGCCCACATAAATACAGTTTCCGCTGCTTCCGCTGGCAATGCTACAAAGTCTCATATTTTCTGATTCCTTCCTCAATCTGCCGTCTGGTCTGTGCAAAATCTCCGTTATTTACCACAACATAGTCTGCATTTTCCCGAAAAAAAGTCTCCGGTGCCTGACTGGCAATGATACTGACTGATTTCTCTCTTGTATAACCGCGGTTCTCCATCAGTCTCCTGATACGGATCTCTTCATCCGTATGAATATACCATATCGTATCGCAAAACTCCTGATAATGATCTTCCAGAAGGAGTGCAGCTTCCACCACACATATCTTCTGTCCCTGCTGTTTCTTTACAGCTAACTGCTCTCTGATGTACTGTTTCACAGCCGGATGGATGATCTGGTTTAATTTCTCCAGAAGCTCTGGATGTGAAAATACTACATCCGAAACCTGTCTGCGGTCAATAGTTTTATTATTTTTTATGATTTGTCTTCCAAATAGTGCAATCACCGGTTCATAACAGGACTGCCCCGGCTCCATCACCAGATGCCCGATCTCATCTGCTTTCATCACATATGCCTGATACTTTTCTTCAAGAAAATCAAGCACTGTACTTTTTCCGGCACCCACTCCGCCGGTAATTCCTATTGTTATCATCATCACTTCGCCTCATACCAGTTATTACCCTGATGCATATCGACTTCCAGTTCTACGGAAAGCTTTGCGGCACCTTTCATCTCTTCTTCAAGAATAGCAGAAACCTGCGGGATTTCCTCTTTACAGGTCTCTATCAGAAGTTCATCGTGTACCTGAAGTACAAGACGGGATTTAAGATTCTCATCCTTTAATCGTCTGTACACACGGTTCATTGCAATTTTAATGATATCCGCCGCAGTTCCCTGTATTGGAGAGTTCATGGCTACTCGCTCCCCAAAAGACCTCTGCATAAAATTACCGGATTTCAGTTCCGGGATCGGCCTGCGTCTGCCAAACATGGTAGTCACATATCCTTTTTCTTTTCCCTCTTCCACCAGTCCGTCAAGAAATCCTTTGATCTTTGGATAAGTTTCAAAATATCTTTCAATATATTCGGCTGCTTCTTTTCGTGTGATACTTAAATCCTGGCTGAGCCCAAAGGAACTGATCCCATAAACGATTCCAAAATTTACTGCCTTGGCATTTCTCCTCTGCAGATCTGTCACCTCATCAAAGGGCACATGGAATACCTCTGATGCTGTATGTCTGTGGATATCCTGGGCTTCTTTATATGCCTGGATCAGTTTCTCATCCCCTGACATATGCGCCAGAACGCGAAGCTCGATCTGGGAATAGTCCGCATCCAGAAATACATATCCCTCTTCCGGAACAAATACCTTACGGATCAGTCTTCCAAGCTCCATTCTTACAGGGATATTCTGAAGATTCGGCTCTGTGCTGCTGATCCTTCCTGTTGCTGTAATTGTCTGGTTAAAAGTAGAATGAATCCTGCCGTCCTCTGCGATCTCACCAACAAGCCCGTCTGCATAAGTAGATTTCAGTTTCGCAAGCTGACGGTACTCCAGAATATCCTTTACAATGGGATACTCCGGTGCAAGCTTTTCCAGAATATCTGCCGCTGTGGAATAACCTGTCTTTGTTTTCTTTCCACCCTTAAGGCCAAGCTTTTCAAACAGGATCACTCCCATCTGTTTCGGAGAATTGATATTAAACTCTTCCCCTGCCTGCTGCCAGATCTGCTTCTCCAGTTCTCCAATACGTACACTTAGTTTCTCACCGTAGCTTTTCAGTTCTTCACTCTTCACGCTGATTCCCCATTTTTCCATGGAATCAAGAGTAAAGATCAGCGGAAGCTCAATCTGTGTATATACATTCCACATACCTGTATCACGCAGTGCTTCACACATGGGTTTCCGACAGGCAAGTGCTGTATAGGCCATGTAGCAGGCCCATGCTGTAAGCCCCTCTGCACTCTCCTCCCATGCTTTTTCCACTGTTTTCTTTCCAAGAAGTTCCTCTCTTGCAGGCAGGATACGACCATTCAGATATTCCTTTGCCATATCATCGTAAGTATAGGAGGATTTCAGAGGATTCAGCAGATATGCAGCCACACCTGCATCAAATACAGCCATCGGATCATCAGATTTTATATGCTTGAGTAATGCCTTTACATCCAATGCACATACACATTTTTTATCATATTTCAGAGTACTGTCTGTATTGACATCAGATATCTCATTTTCCGGATCCTTCTTCACATCATCTGTATTAGATTTCATAATGTTCTCTGTGTTGGATTCAGATACTTTATGAAGGAGCCCTTCCAATTTTCCGCAGAGATAACCTTCTGTGATCATCCCTTCTACAGGAATATAATAAATTTCCTCTTCATTCAGCGCAAGTCCTGCACCAAATACCCTGCCATTCTCTGTAACCAGAGAAACACCCGCTGTCTTTCCTGCTTCCGCTTTCGCAAACAGCGCTTCACAGCCTGCCAGGTCTGCACATGTGAAAAACTCCTGTTCCAGCGTATCTTCCTGTACTGCTGCAGAGTCAAAACGGTTAAGCAGATTCTTAAATTCCAGCTGTCTGCAGAGAAGGAAAGCTTCTTTTGTATAAAGATTTCCCAGTTTTGCCTTTTCATACGAAAACTCTATGGGACTGTCCGTACAGATCGTAGCCAGAGCCTTGCTCATCTGCGCCATATCATAATGTTCTCTCATTGATTCCCTGGCTCTGTTTGGCTTCAGCTCTTCCAAATGTTCATGAGCATTCTCAATACTTCCATACTCCACAATAATCTTTGTGGCAGTCTTCTCACCTACTCCCGGGATTCCCGGAATATTGTCAGCACTGTCACCCATCAGAGCCTTTAACTCAATGATCTGGGGAGGTGTCACCTGATATTTCTCGATCACCTGCTGTGCATGATAATCCTCTATGGTGGTCTTGCCCCTTACAGTCTTTGGCAAACGGATCATAACCTTATCTGTCGCAAGCTGAAGCAGATCTCTGTCACCGGAAAGGATTGTCGCATCCATTCCTGCCGCTTCGCTTTTCCTGGCCAGAGTTCCCAGAATATCATCCGCTTCGTAGCCTTCTTTTGTCACAACATTCACACCCATTGCAGTAAGCATTTCTTTAATCAGCGGTACCTGCTCTCTCAGTTCTTCAGGCATGGGTTTACGTGTTCCCTTGTATGCTTCAAACATCTTATGGCGGAAAGTCGGTGCCTTCAGGTCAAATGCCACTGTCAGATACTGAGGCTTCTCTTCCTCGATCGTCCGAAGAAGGATATTCAGAAAACCATATACTGCCCCTGTGTGTTTTCCTTCTGAATTTGTAAGATCCGGCAGACCATAAAAAGCTCTGTTCAGAATACTGTGTCCGTCAATCAGTAATATTTTTTCGCTCATAAAATCCTCCAGTGTCTTTATAGAATGTAATTTGTCTCCATCATTACAAAAATCAATATTGCCGCAATCGTAGCGATCAGAAGGCATATACTTACTCCAAACATCAGCCAACTGGCTTTCTTCTTGCGGATATATCTTCTGGATTTCCGGATATCCTGTTCCAGCAGTTTTTTGAAATCCAGAACCGAATCGCTGCTGTCATCATCAAGCTGCTGTGTTACCTCATGTACAATAAAATATGTTTCCAGTTCATCATAACAGGAAGAACAATTCTGTACATGATCGAGAAACTCTTCCAGTTCATTTAGTGGAAGATCATGTTTAATATAACTACTCACCATTCCTTCTGCAGTTCGGCAATCCATCTTCATTCCCTTCTTTCTTCCAAAAAACATCCAGGATGCTGCGTTCACTATTACGAATTATAACCGAACCGGAGTTAATTGGCAAGGAAAAGCAGCAGAAGCTCAAATCGCCTCTGCTGCTTTCATTGCTGTTCACTCAGTTTTCAGTGACATAACCAAATTTCCGGATTACCTGCGGCAATGGACTTTTGGCTTGTATATCTTGAGAAAATATCACTTCTGCAAATTCACTTTCCCGGAAGATGTATCTGCATCAGCTTCTGTACTGTTTTCGGATTCTGCATTGTTCTCAGACTCTGTATTACTTTCAGATTCTGCCACTGCAGTGGGAACCTGTACAGGTGCATTTAGGATCTTCATAAATTCCTCACCTGTAATTGTCTCATGCTCATACAGATATTTTGCAAGTTCATGGAGCTTTCCGATATTGTCCTGAAGGATTTTCAGTGCTTTCTGGTGTTCCATCCTGACAAGCTCCACAACCTTCTTATCCAGAAGAGTCTGTGTCTCAAAAGAACAGCTTAAGCTGGAGTCTCCGCCCAGATACTGATTTGTCACATTCTCCATGGCAACCATATCGAAGTCTTCACTCATACCATATCTGGAGATCATTGCTCTTGCAAGCTTAGTCGCCTGTTCGATATCATTGGATGCTCCGGTTGTAATAGAGTGGAAGATCAGTTCCTCAGCGGCACGACCGCCTGTAAAGGTCGCTATCTTATTTGCAAGTTCTTCCTTTGTCATCAGATAATGATCTCCGTCATCCACCTGCATGGTATATCCGAGTGCTCCTGATGTACGCGGAATAATAGTGATCTTGTGGACCGGTGCAGATTCGGTCTGCTTTGCTGCAACCAGCGCATGTCCGATTTCATGATAAGCAACTATCAGTTTTTCTTTATTGGAAAGAACTCTGTTCTTCTTCTGATATCCTGCGATAACTACCTCAATACTCTCCTCAAAATCTGCCTGAGTGGCAAATTTTCTGCCGTCACGTACTGCACGAAGTGCTGCTTCATTGACAATATTTGCAAGTTCTGCACCGGAAGCTCCGGCTGCAGCTTTCGCAATCTCATCAAAACGTACGGAATCTGCAATCTTAATCTTCTTTGCATGGACTTTAAGGATTTCCTCACGTCCTTTTAAATCCGGAAGTTCAACAGGAATACGTCTGTCAAAACGTCCGGGCCGAAGAAGTGCGGGATCAAGGGAATCCGGTCTGTTGGTTGCCGCAAGGATCACAACACCTTTGGAGCCGTCAAAACCATCCATCTCTGTAAGCAGCTGGTTCAGAGTCTGCTCGCGCTCATCATTGCCGCCTGTAAATCCGGCACCATCACGTTTCTTGCCAATTGTGTCGATCTCATCGATAAATACAATACATGGAGCTTTCTCATTCGCCTGTTTGAAAAGATCACGCACCTTGGCAGCGCCCATACCAACAAACATTTCCACGAATTCAGAACCGGAAATGGAGAAGAACGGAACTTCCGCTTCACCGGCTACCGCTTTTGCAAGAAGTGTTTTACCTGTACCCGGAGGGCCTACAAGAAGGGCTCCTTTCGGCATAGATGCACCGATTTCTCTGTATTTCTGCGGGTTATGAAGATAATCTACGATTTCTGTCAGAAGATCCTTGGCTTCGTCCTCTCCCGCTACATCTGAGAATTTGATTCCCGTAGATGATTTCACATATACTTTCGCATTACTCTTTCCAAATGACATTGCCCCACCGGGACCTCCGCCCATGGAACTCATCATCTTCTTGCTGAGCCACCTTCCAAGAAGGATAAAGATGGCAATCGGCAGTACATATCCTGCGATCAGACTGATCCAGATAGATGTCTGCTGTGGTGCTGCTGCCTGCTGTGGTGCTGCCTGTGGCTGTGTTCCTGCCATGCCTGCTGTCATGGCGTTCAATCCTTCCATGGAAGTGTTAAACTGCTGCATTCCCATGCCGACGCCCATGAATCCTGTCATCGCACCGCCTGCATTGGAACCTGCGTCACGCACACCTTCTGTTAAATTCTTAACAGCCATACCACGGAGCACACTTGCATCTCCACCTAACATTGCACCTTCATTTCTCATGTTGATGAGCTTCTGGGATTCCTCATCATAAGAAACGCTTGCAATACCGACTGCCTGGATCTCCATACCACGTGTCTGGTTCCACTCTTCATCGAGTGTAGTAGACATATATTTTCCAAGTTCTCTTGCTTTGGATGTCACATAGGAAATACGTGTTCCGTCTGCGGACATCTGGTTGATGGAGGACTGTAATGCCTCTAAGAACTCTGACAGATACTGCTCGTTGATCTCATCGATCTCCACTCTGTCTGCGTTTCTCGGAATTACTTCTGCATAGAACTGGAGTGGATTGGTAATCTTAACGGAATATGTACCATGCGCTCTTAAGAAAAGCTCGGCATTATAAAAATTATCAAAGTAATTGATCGGATTTCTCGTGCCAAACTTGATCCCTTTAATTTCCTGCAGATTGATAAAAAATACTTTCTGCGCAGTTGGTGTCTGACCGCCATATTTAATACGGTTAAAAGAATCCTTTAATGAATCTCCAAACTGTCCGTTAAACAATGATGGCAGGGAAGAGTTATCCACTTTGTAATATCCCGGTTCTGCCGTGTAATCAACTACCTTGCCGCCATCCACTAACATCATGAACTGATTGTCATAAACATGGATGATCGAACCATTGGAAACTGTGTTGCCTGTTCCCTTGGTATTCTGTCCTTTGCGGATCAGCACACCGCTTGTAAAGACGGTTTTGTCGCTCATGTCATCTGCTTCGATGACTTCTAACCACTGATCTGCAAGTGTTCCTCCGATCGCCTGTCCAATTGCCTTAATAATTCCCATAACATATCCTCCTATACGTGATTGTAATCTACTTCATAAAAACGATGAAGCGTCCAAACTTTTAAATTGATCGGTGTGATTGCAAGCCCGCAGTACTCGCAGTACATTGCCCCCAGATTGGTGACCGGTGCACCGCAATGCGGACAGGTTGTTCCGACAGCATTGTCGATTTTTGCTATCTTCTCATCCTGAATATACATGACCTCAACATTATACTTTGTCTGCTCCAATCGGTTTTCATCCCCTGAAACCACTGTTCCATCTTTCTTTTTATAATGAAGATGTTCCACAGCACTCTGAAATGTAATGATACATTTTCCCTGTTTTTTTTCATAGTTGGAAATCTCCGTCCGGTGAATCCGGATCTTTTCGTATACTTCCCGGATTCCTTCCGACCGGTTCATTTCAATTCTATTTTCTACCTGCGCTTTTAATTCCTCTGAAGCATCCCGGATCAGCGAAACATTCCCGGAATCAATTGCCTGCAAAGCGGAAACCAGCATATTCTCAGCCTTATTCTTAAACTGCACCAGATTAAAATCCGGAAAATCCCTCTGGATCTGCGGTTCAAAGATCCGCGTCATCCCGGACACGGATTTCGGGGTGGCTGCAAGCTCATCTGCCTGCTTATTCCATCCCTCCACCAATGAATCTGTCCCGAATAAAGCCTGGGAAACATCCTCTACTTTTCTTTTGATTTTCCGGTATGCATAATAACCGCCACCTGCGAGCACCGCCAGTATGACGATCACCGGAATCCAGTTATTCATCGTCGCCACCTAATCCCTTCGGACATCCCAAAGATAACCACTTTAAGTATCCGTTGATAAATAAATCTATTTTTCCATCCATTACGCTGTCCACATTTCCGGTTTCCACACCTGTACGATGATCTTTGACCATCGTATATGGCTGCATGACATAGGATCTGATCTGGTTACCCCAGCCGATCTCTGTGACCTCACCGCGGATACCGGCTGCCTTCTCTGCATTTTCCTGTTCCTTCAACAGATACAGTTTTGCCTTTAACATCTGCATTGCCTTATCCTTGTTCTGGTGCTGGGAGCGCTCATTCTGGCACTGCACGACAATTCCGGTCGGAAGGTGCGTGATCCGGATTGCAGAGGAAGTCTTGTTGATATGCTGTCCACCGGCTCCGCTGGAACGGTAAGTATCAATTCTTAAGTCATCTTCATTGATCTCAATGTCGAGATCTTCCTCGATATCCGGCATAACATCACAGGATACAAAAGATGTCTGGCGCTTTCCAGCCGCATTAAACGGAGAAATACGGACCAGACGGTGTACGCCTTTTTCCGATTTCAGATATCCATACGCATTCTCTCCATTGATCTGGAATGTGATGGACTTGATGCCTGCCTCATCTCCATCTAACGAGTCTAAGACAACCAGCTCATATCCCCTGCTGTCTGCCCATTTGGAATACATGCGGAACAGCATCTGTGCCCAGTCACACGACTCGGTTCCACCAGCTCCGGCATGTAATGACAGGATCGCATTATCCCCATCATATTCACCGGAAAGCAGTGTCTTAATACGGATATTGTCGAAAGTCGTAACAAATTCACTCAACATCTCCTCGATCTCCGGGATCAGGGAAGCATCATTCTCCTCATACCCCATCTCGATGAGTGTCTCTATGTCGTCAAACTGTGTTGCAAGCTTCTCATAAGTTGCAACATCATCCTTCATACTCTTTAAGGTTTTCATTTTATTCTGGGAAACGACCGGATCATTCCAAAAATCGCCGTCTTCCATTTCCCGCTCTAATTCCTGGATTTTCTGCTCTTTGTCAGCCAGGTCAAAGTGAATCCCTCACTTCCTGCAGCGGTCCTCTGTATGAATTCAGAGTCACTTTAAATTGATCAAGTTCTACCACAGTATCACCTCTTTCATTTTTTATCTGACAGACTCTTTTATCTGTCTGTTATTTTTATTGTAAAGTAAGCTTTGATTTTTGGCAATGTTTTCGCACTACTTTTAAGGTAAAAAAAAGAATTGCAAGTCCGATCGACGCGCCGAGCGTGTCAATGCACACATCCATCACCTCTGCCGACCTTCCCGGTATAAAATACTGATGAAACTCATCTGTAGCCGCATAAACTGCCGCCGTGAGCAGCGCCGCAAGAAACTGTCGCTTTTCTTTTTTCAGGATTCCGCGGTAAAATGCAAAAGAAAGCAGACCTAATATGGCATACTCTGTCATATGGGCTGCTTTTCTTACCGGATATTCGATTTTTTCTGCCATGGCCAGCTGCTGTTTTTCGGTCATATCCAGATGGAGCGTATCATTGGCACGCTCCACCAGACGATGACACAATCCGCCACTCACTTTACTCGATTCCGTCGCAGGCTGATTGGAAAAAGAAAAAATCAGACACATCCATGCTACTGCCAATATCCCTGTAACGATCCGATAAAGTTGTTTTTTCATGCTATTCTCCTGTTATTTACTGGATTTTATCCTTTAAAACCTCTATCGCCTTCTGAATCTGGTTCAGCGTGAATTTATCCTTCGTGAGCCTGTAGGAGCAGATAAGGCTCCAGATAGACGAAGAATGCCGCAGGATATTGTACCCGGGTATCTCCTTGTGGAAGATCGGGTAGTATCCGTATTCAAACTTTCCGTCCAGCCCCACCATATTTTCAAGGTACTGCGACGCCGTTTCAATGACCTCGAGCGCGGCCTTGTCGTCGAATTTCGAGATGATACGCCTGCCGCAGTTGTTCCCGCTTTCGTAGAGCGGATATCCCCCGCCGCCGTCGGTGAAGAAGCTGCGGCAGTCGAAAAGCCGCACCTCCTCCGGGAAGGCAGTGAGCGTCCTCAGACCGCATGCCGAAAGGCGCTTGTTGACCCTTGTCAGCTCTATTTTATGCTCCTTGTATGTAATGACCCTCGAGCCGTTTATCTCGCCTTCGATGAGCGCAGTATGCATGCCCTCGTCGAATGAAATACCGCGCCGGAAGAACTCATTGCGGCTCTTTGCGATAAGCTCCTCAAGCTCCGCGAACGAAACCCTTTCGCTTTTCACCGTGACATCCGACTTCACCCATGCAGGCATAAGCCCGCTTTTCCTGACGTACTCCCGGGCCGCACGGCAGGCGCTTTCCCATGCCTCCTCCGGTGAATCCCCGGCTCCGCGTAACACGGAGGCGCGTGTATTGATATCGCATACGGATATGAACGCGGCGTACTTCCCGCCGTTCATGGCTTCCGCGGACTCCGCCGCGAGTTTCCCGAACCCGCCGTCCTGCACGTAACATTCCCGCAGGATATCCAGCTTTTTTTCAAGGCTGTTCATGAACTCAGCGATAACATGTGAATCAGATACTGCCATAGACACCTCCGGAAATTACACCTGTGATTTCTTTGATTATAGCATATCTGCACTTATTTGTAAAGAATAAATTAGCTTAGATATCTATTATATCCTCGTCGCTTTCATTTTTGAACTGCTTGACGAGCTTATCCGCAGCCCTAACGCCGATGATCACCGCCGCAAGGATAGCGGCGCTTGAAATCAGCCTGAATACTTCCTTTACCATGAGTTGCCTCCCATATACTCAAATCGTTCTGACATTTCATCTGCGCTGTCCACCGGATAATGGTCGGAAAACTGCGCCCACCAGTAATCCTTGTTATCGCTGATATCCGTGAAATGAATATCCACGCGATAATACTCCAGCCCCGAATCCGCCCAAGCCCTGTAGAACTCATACATCGGATAGTCCTTCCATGGCTCCTGCTCGCCTTCCTCCGCCGGAAAAGTCAGCACACAGCGGACCTGCTCCACCGGCAGCCGCACGTCATGTATGTATCCCGGCTCGAGGTGCTGGCAGCTATGCTTCATCTCGATTTTCGCCGGGGAATCCTCGAAGAACGGCTCGACCAGGTTCTTCCTTGCCTCAGACAATGCACAGGCGATATCGTGGTCGTCAGAAACGACCTCACCGCCGGAAGCCATCACGGTGAACTCCACGCCGTCCAGCGAAAAAACAGCGCCATTATCGCCGGTCACGCTGAGGAAATCCGGAGAATACAGCTCTTCCGACAGCACCGCGCCGGAATAATTCGCGTCAACGTAAGCCTGAGCGGCTTTTATGTCCCGCTTTGAACCAACCTGCCCGAGCATTGACGGAAACACAACCGCCGCCGTTATAACGACAGCGCCTGCCGCAAGCACGCCAACTTTCACCCATAGCCTGACCGAATTTTGCTTCTTCAGCTCGCCGGAAAGCTGGTAATTAATGTTTCCGCACTTCCCGCACGCCGCCGACCTTTTAAGTTGACAGCCGCACTTTTCACAATAGTATTTTTTCATAATACCTCACAAACCATTCCAGAGGAACCTGTCCAGATCAACGAATCCGTCCTCCGAAACCTCGACTCCCTCCGCCCTTAGAAGCTCAGCCTGACGGTCAGCGCCGCCAAAAGCGAACGCCGGAGCCGTCTTGCCGAACCGATTCAGCACGCGGTGACATGGGATCACACCCGGCTCCGGATTCGCATGAAGCGCATAGCCGACCGCCCTCGCCCAGCGCGGATTCCCGGCGAGCATGGCTATCTGACCGTAGGTTGCGACCTTCCCGCTGGGGATTCTCCTGACGACTTCGTAAATTCGTTTAAA
>ERZ827186.2679-NODE-2679-length-11604-cov-5.820764_pt1 | contig 11604 bp, 8 predicted proteins | sample MGYA00519918_ERZ827186 | MGnify/ENA primary metagenome ERZ827186 (study PRJEB31778, sample SAMEA3449275) | human gut metagenome | biome: human gut; feature: human-associated habitat; material: faeces | place: United Kingdom | collected 2010/2012 ... | reverse complement strand
CATTTTTCACAGCAGAATAGGCAATGTATTGGATACGGGAATCAATCGAAAGATGCAGATCCTGACCTGGCACCGGCTCCTGCGTCCACATTTCTTCAATGACGTGTCCCAAACGATCACGGATTACCCGACGAGCACCGTTTTTGCCGGTGAGGGTCCTGTCGTTGGCCAGTTCCACCCCTTCCTGACCATGGTCCTCACGGTTATTAAAGCCCACGATATGCGCGGAGACTTCTCCACCCGGATAGTGGCGTTTCACGTCGGGCGAATAGGTGAGACCCTCCAGATGCATCGCCTGCACCTGACGAACAACGTCCATATCGACCTGGCGAGCCAAGTTGACAAAAGCGTCCTTACGTGACAAACGTTTTTTAAGCGTCGTTTCGGAAACGCCCAAAAGGTCAGACAACTGGCTTAATTGCGCAGGCGTTGCCGTCACCAAATTCGTTGTCGCCCAAATACTTCGTGCGGGCAGCGTTGCAGCCAACACTACACCGTTTCGGTCAAAAATCTGACCGCGGCCGGCTGCAATCTCAAGCGTTCTGGCATAACGAACTTCGCCTTGTTTTTGCAGGAATTCCGTATTAAAGCACTGTAAATACCCAGCACGCAGGAAGCAGACGACAAAGATCCCTACCAACACTCCCAAAACCACGTGAGAGCGTTTTTGAGAAATTTCCAAAGCCAACCACTCTTTTTCTCTTTCTTTCGAGCGCTTGGGCATACGGGGAGTCGTATCTTCGCTCCAGAATTCGTGGAAACGCTTTCTCAAGAAGTTAAAGACCCGAGTGCTTAAGGGTTCACGCATCGTCATGACCGATCCCCCTCTTTACGGGTTACAAAGCGCGGAACAGGTTTGGGCTGCAAAATGACGGTATTTTCATTTCGCGCAGGCTCAAGTCCCATATCACGTGCTCGCGAGGCAATGTAACCGGGCAACGTTACTTTGGCCAATTCAATATTGATTTCACGCTGCTCATCCAAAAGCCTTCTGTATTGTTCCTGCTCCTGTTCAATTTCTGAAGTGAGTGCCCTGACCTTGTATTGGTTATTCACAATCAAGAGCGCAACCCAAACCACGGCCAATGTCAGCGACACAATGGCAATCAGATTGGCGTTTTGGCGAAGAAGTCGCAGCATTTCAAAACGAATCATGCCGGCCTCCCCGTGCGCACACGCGTGGCCACACGCAAAATAGCGCTTCGGGCACGCGGATTAGCCGCACACTCTTCTTCGGTGGGAAGGATGCGCCTGATATCGGTTAATTCAGGCGCAGGCAATTCACTCGCGCGCAGGGGCAGGCGCGAATCAAACCGTCTTTCCGGATGAGCTTTTTCATCGAAAAAGCGCTTAACGATTCGGTCTTCTAGCGAATGGAACGTAATCACGGCGATTCGACCGCCGTCTTCGACCAAATCCATCGCTGCTTCGAGCGCCTGCGAGAGCTCATCGAGCTCGCTGTTGATGTGAATGCGAATTGCCTGGAAAGTTCGGGTCGCCGGATTTTGAGTGGGATCTTTCTTATTGGCAGGAACGACCTGAGCCACCAATTTAGCTAATTGTTGGGTGGAGACAAGGGGATCAGTCACGCGACTTTGAACAATCGCGCGGGCAATCTTTTTGGCAAAACGCTCTTCGCCCAACGTGTGAATCACTCGGGCAATTTCTGTTTCCGAGGCACTTGCAAGCCATTCGGCTGCCGTCTGACCGCAGGAGGTATCCATGCGCATATCAAGCGGCCCGTCCATACGGAATGAAAAACCGCGAGAGGCATCATCGATTTGCGGACTCGACACGCCGATATCCATAAAAACACCCGCTACACGATCGACATTTTTGAGCGAGAGCTCTTCACGCATGTGGGAAAAAGGAGCATGAATAATGCTGAATCGTTTGTCGTCGATTTCTTTTGCGGATTCAATGGCCTGAGGATCTCGATCGAAGGCAATGAGTCTGCCTTCGGGGGAAAGAAGCGAGAGAATACGGCGCGAGTGACCTCCGCGGCCAAACGTCGCGTCAACGTATGTCCCGTCAGGATTTGTTACCACCAAGGGCGGCGCCACCTCTGCCATAACGGAGAGGTGAGCGAAGCGCTTTTCCATTCCCCTCTCCTACAGCACCAGGTCAAACACTTCGGGCGGTAGTCCTTTCTGTAATTCAGCTTGTTCAAATTGCATGTACTTCGCCTGATCCCATAATTCGAAGTGATTACCCATACCGATTAACGTCACTTCGCGATTGAGTCCGCACAAACTTCTGAGATCACCGGGAACGAGAAGTCTGCCGGAGCCGTCGGCATTGACATCAATGGCGCTACCCAACATCACACGCTGCAGCGCACGAGCCGAGTATGGTAAAGAGGCAAGCTTGGATCGCAATTCAACCCAAATAGCTCGGGGATAGATCAGCACGCAACCGTCCGGATGGCGAGTCAGGGTCACCTCTCCCTGGCAGGGTACAAGAAGGCTCTCCCGATACTTTGACGGTAACGAGAGACGGCCTTTTGCATCGAGCACCAGTAAAGATGTGCCTTGAAACATCAGTCCACCCAGAACAATTCAGACAAAAAACGAAAGGCTGTTTGCACCTTTACGGCACAAACCTCCACTTTTTCCCACTTTCTTACACTGCAATTTAAAAGGATCGGCGGACTAAGTCAAGAATTTTTCAATAAATATTTCGTAACTTAATGGGGTGCTTGAAGTGAAAAATCCAAAACCATACAGGATGTAGTTGGTTTCAGTTAAAGAAGAACTATAAGTGGTTTTTATAATTATTTTGTTATTCACTCGATTTCAAAAAAGGGCGCCGATTCCGACGCCCCTTATGACGGTTAAAGTTTCTTGAGATTAACTTTGATGCGACCGTCTACCGCAATACCTTCTCCGTTTTTCTCACTGATAATGAGCGGATTGATATCGAGCTCAGTGATTGCCGGGAAGTCGCCCACCAATTGAGAAATTCTCAAGAGACACTCTTTGAGTTGATCCATTTGAGCAGGAGTCGTGCCGCGGGCGCCTTCGAGCAACTTGTAGGCCTTGACACCACGAATCATCTCATCGGCATCCACATCGGTCAATGGCGCCATGCGGAAGGTGACGTCTTTCATCACTTCGATGAAAACACCGCCTAAGCCAAACATCACCATATGACCGTATTGAGGATCGGTAGCGACACCGCACACCATTTCTCGAGAACCCTTCACCATTTCCTGAATGATGACGCCTTCTAAACCCTCAAGAAGGTTCTTTTCTTTAAGTTTGGCAATCAAGTCACGGTATTGAGCGCGTAAATCGTCCGCATTTTGAATATTGACCCGAACGCCACCCACATCGGTTTTGTGAGACGTGGTCTTCGAAGTCATCTTCATCACAACGGGGTAGCCCACTTTTTCGGCCACTGCAACCGCTTCTTCTTCATTGACCGCGAAACCTGAGCGGCAGACACGAATGCCGTAAGCATCCAAAACGTCAATACTTTCACGCGTCGTCAACTGCTCACGCCCCTGAGAGGCACTTTGCATAATGATTTCACGGGCGCGTTCGCGATTGACTTCAAAAACGGGACTCGTACCGATCGGTTTTTCATTCCAGATACGTTGCTGATTGAGGCGGTTTAAGCCGTCAGCAGCCTGCTCGGCATACATGAAAAACGGGACATTGACCTGCATATCCGACAATTGAGAGAAGAATTCACTCTTTGTCATGAATACACCCACAATCGGTTTTTCCGGATGTTGGGCTTTGATTTCCATGACCGCACGGGCCACATCAATGTCTTTTAAGCCAAGGAAGGGCAGATAAATCACGATGACCATGTCCACATTGTCGTCGGCTAAAACCGTCTCAAGCGTTTGCTTGTAGTGTTCAATCGGAGCCGAAGCAATCATGTCCACAGGATTTTTAACGGAGGCCGCTGCAGGCAGGAATGAGCGCAACTTTTCTTTCGTAGCGTCGCTCAAAGGTGCCATCTTCATACCGTATTCACTCACGGCATCCGTTGCCATGATGCCGGGACCGCCGGAATTGGTGATGATAGCCACACGATCACCCTTCGGAATCGGGCAGTTGGCAAACACCTTAGCTGTCGCAAAAAGATTTTCAAGCGAATACTCACGAATCACACCGGACTGGGTCAAAAGAGCATTGGCAGCTTTATCGGCTCCGGCCAATGACCCCGTGTGAGAAGAGGCAGCACTCGCACCGGCTGCGCTTCGCCCAGCCTTAAGAGCCAGAATCGGTTTTTTCTTTGAAACACGAGTAGCCAATTCACGGAAATTGGCAGGATTCTGAATCGATTCCATGTAAAGCAAAATCTGCTTCACATCCTCTTCATTTTCCCAATATTCAATAGCAGTTTCTGCATTCACATCGGCTTGATTACCGATAGAAATGAACTGAGCAAAACCCAAATTCAAGTCTTTCAAAATATTGAGAATGCCGCCCCCTAAAGCGCCGGACTGAGACACAAAACCGATGCCGCCGCGCTCGGGCAAGCTTTCAGCAAAGCAGCCGTCCATGCGAATATCCGGATGGGTGTTCACCACGCCCAGGCAATTGGGGCCGACGCAGCGCATTCCATAGGCACGAACCTTTTCCAGCAAAGCCTTTTCAAGTTCCGCCCCGTCTTTCCCGGTTTCTTTAAAACCGGCACTGATCACACAAAGACCGCCCACACCCTTTTCGTGGCATTGATCAATCGTTGAGAGCACAAACTTGGCATTAACCACCACAATGGCTAAATCCACTTCACCGGGAACGTCCAAGACCGTCGGGTAGGCCTGCAGACCTTCAATCACTCCACCCTTGGGATTGACGGGATAGATTTTTCCCTTGAAACCGTACTCCTGCAATCGCTTCATGATGTCAGAACCGATTGTGTGAGCTTTAGTAGAGGCACCGATCACAGCGATGGCGCGCGGCTTCATAATTTTGTCCAAGTTTTGCATCTCGTATCCTTTTTTCAAAGCGTAAGCATTAAAAAAACACCCTTATCATACAGAGGGAATTGGGAAAATTTAACCCCTGAAAAGTTATCCTTTTGAATAGATGGAGTCTTATTAAAAATAATTTGAATTTTTAAAGAATCATCAATCAGTTGTAACTTCCCTAGCGTCTAACTACCCATAAAAAATTTACCGTGATGGCTCCTTCTTTTTTTGGGGAGTTAACGTATCTTGTAATTCCAAGGTAGTCAGACGCTAAAGTTAAAGTCATAAGCCAGTTCCAAAAATCCCTCTGCACAATTTTTTCAACTGATCCTTGCCATCTTATAAAGTTCATGTCCAGCCTTTTGAGCAGTATTTCTTAGACAGAGCACTAACCAATATTCTCTATGTAACGGCGCCAACCTCCGTATTGAGTGATTTCTTTTTGATCCACGATCGACCAAGGTTCCGCCAGTACACCTAAAACCAAAGTTTCATCATCAAGTTTTACTTTTCCAACACAAAGTCCTGCCGGCTCTTTCAATAAAATCGATGCTAAACCCTCAGGCGGCACAGCCCACACTTCTACGTCTATTTGTGCGCCCCCACCTGAACACTTGATCATCCCCGGGTGGTCATCTTCTATGCTCCAGCATCGGTAGGCTTTTTCTGTTTTGGCTTCTCTGACAAATTCTGCGCCTACATCTAACATATTTTGGTTGAGTTTTAACCCACGCATCAGAGTGCCGTTAACGGCTAGATAGATTTTGTCTGTCATTTCAGACCCCGATTTCAGATTGAAGGTTGGTAGTACCCGAAGCTTTATTTCGGGTACTACCCTTACTGTTAACCGTTAAGTTTATTTAAAGCTCCAACAAACACTGCAAAACCTAACGGCAGACTTTCTGTATCTTGAATTTCAAAGTCCGATTTATGATGCCCGTTGTGATTACAGCCGTAGTAGAAGAAAACCGCCTTTCCGCCGTGAGATTGAACTTTTTGAATCAAAAGCGAGCAGTCTTCGCTTGAAGTAATTGTGTCGTAATCAAATACACGATTGATACCCGGTACATTTGTGGCGATTTCTCGGATTAATTCACACATTTCCGGATCGGAAACAACGTTCGTAGCACGCCCCATGATCTTAATGTCGCACCCTACTTCGTAGCTGTCAGCGCTACCTTTGATCATTTTAAGAGCACGTTCCTGCATGTACTTACAAATTTCATCATTGGCGCCTCTGACTTCCAATTCCATTTTGGCATGAACCGGAACGACATTGCGGCCTTCTCCTGCATGAAGTGTGCCAATATTGACAGCGGTATTACCTTGACCGTGGCGAGCGATACCCATGATTTGCATTGATGCTGAGCACGCAGCCATCAAAGCATTTCTGCCTTCCTGTCCGGCGGCACCGGCATGAGCCGGTTTCCCGGTATAACTCACATTAATTTTGGTAGTAGATAAGAAGCCTTTTGTAATAATGCCCAATTCGTGAAGTTTCGGGTCCATGCCTACGTGACCGCCGACAAAATAATCTACATCATCGAGTAGGCCGGATTCTGCTATACCGCTTGCACCTTTAGTCCCCTCTTCGGCAGGCTGAAATATCAATTTGATGGTCCCGCGGAGACTATCGGCATGATCTTTAATCCAATGAGCAAAGGCAAGCCCCATGGCTGTATGCCCGTCATGCCCACATGCATGCATTAGACCAGGAAATGTTGAGTCGAAACCACCTACGTAGGCCTCATTGCTCGAATCATGATTTTCTTCTACAGCTATGCAGTCCATGTCAAATCGGAAGGCGGTAACGGGTCCTTCACGACCGGTTTCCCAAATGGCCATACAGCCGGTGTATCCCTGCATCTCTTTTAAAAGTTCGGGATCCATCCCCATCGATAATGCACGTTTCTGAGCATTTTCTATTACTTCAGGTTCACGCCCATAGGCGAACTCTTCATTAAATAAAGACTTCCCGATGATGGTTTTAAAACCCAGCTCTCGAACCTTTTTGATGACAATCTCTGATGTTAAAAATTCTGTCCAAGCAATTTCAGGAATTTTATGGAGTCTACGACGAGTTTCAATCATCTCAGGAATATAAGCAGAAAGGTCAGTCATGATAGTTCTCCTATATTGGCATGACTATAGCGGTTTTATACGCTTTCAAATAATTAAATACCTGGCGAGTGATCCTCTTCAATAGAGAAAAACCAGAAGGTATTTTTTTGAAATCGAGCGGGATCACTTGATCCTCAATTCCGATATTGGCAAGCGACAAGAGATTTAACCCTCCAAATGAACTGCCCCCTAGTACGCAATTGACGCTTTTCTGGGGGTCAGTTCATTTAGGGGATATTACTTTGTCGTCCAACATAATTTCGTTCGCTTGGAATTCAGCGTCGATGTTGTATGCCATAAAAGTATGCCTCCACATACTGTTGTATTCCTAATAAAATATGAAATATCCCAAAATTGAGGTAATAACTACTAGTATCACCACGTATTGTGTACGTAAGGTGTTACTTAAAAAAGGCAAATTTATTTTCAATGCTTCATGTACTGAAGTTTCTACCTGTATAGCTTTAAATAGGAGTAGTTAATACCTTAAAAATAGCTGTACCACTGCCTGGTTCATTCAAAATCGCGAATGAATTATTAAAGAGGTCAATAGCATGAGTTCAGTTTTGTACGGTCTTTCTGAAGAGGACACGAAAAATCGATATATCACCCCATCACTCCAAGCTGCCGGCTGGAGACGTGACCAGATGCTCATGGAATACTCACTGCGAAGTGATAAATATCAGATCATTCCCGAAAAAAACGAAGCCGTTAAAGTATCGCCATCCGGACGCAATCGTCCTGACTATCTTCTCTGTTACAAAGCCAATTATCCGATTGCAGTAATTGAGGCTAAAAGTTTTTCAAAAACTGCAGAGGACGGAATTCAGCAAGCACAAACTTATGCCAAAATGCTTGGATTACCGCTGGCATATGCGAGTGCTGGTGATAAATTTATTGAACTCAACATGGTCACCGGCGCTCAAACTGTTATTCCTCTAGATAAGTTTCCTGGTCCGTCCCAACTATGGGATAAGTATTGCAAAGCCAAGAAAATTCCCAATGAAGATAAGGGAAAATTGGAATCTGCGCTTTACTACACAACTAATGACGGAAAAATCCCTCGCTATTATCAAATGGTAGCTATCAATACTGTAGTAGATGCCATCATTGCTCATCATCGAAAACGTGCGCTACTTGTAATGGCTACAGGCACTGGGAAAACATATACGGCATTTCAAATTGTCTGGCGTTTGAAAAAGGCTGGCATTGTAAAAAACGTTCTCTATCTGGCAGATCGAAATCAACTCCTTGACCAGACGATTATTGGAGACTTTGCACCCTTTGGAAATCGTCAAGTAAAAATTACTAAAGGTGTAATCAATAAAAACTATGAAGTCTATTTTGGTCTCTATCAACAGTTGAAAAATAATCATGATTCTGAAGAAGAGGAAGAAGTATCTTTTGCTGATGCCTTTAAACAAGTTAGCCCAGACTATTTTGATTTGATTATTGTTGATGAGTGTCATAGAGGAAGTGCTAGAGAAGAAAGTAGTTGGCGTGAAATCCTTGATTATTTCTCTTCTGCCATTCAAATTGGTCTAACAGCAACTCCAAGTTCAAAAGATGGTGCTGATAATGCTGCTTACTTTGGAGAACCCCTCTACACGTATTCCCTGAAACAGGGAATTGAAGACGGATATCTTGCACCGTTCCAAGTTATCAAGGTACTGTTGGACAAGGATGAAACCGGCTGGGAGCCTGAACAGGGTCAGGTTGATGATACTGGAAAAGAGATTGAGAAAAAACTCTATACCCGTGATGATTTTGACCGAACAATGGTGTTGACAAAGCGTACAGCGTGCGTTGCCCGTGTTATCACGAACTTTCTGAAAAAAACTGACAGGATGGCTAAAACCATTGTCTTCTGTACAACTCAGAATCATGCGGCAAGAATGCGTGATGCTTTACGGGCCATTAATCAAGACATGATGGCTAAAAACGTGAACTATGTAGTCCGTATGACCGGAGATGATCCAGATGGACGAGCCCTCTACAAAGAGTTTTGTTCTATTCAACAGCCCTATCCCGTGATCGTAACCACTTCAAAACTTTTAACAACAGGGGCTGACACAAAATGTGTCAAGCTTATCGTGATTGACGCTCCAATTCAGTCAATGACTGAATTTAAGCAAATTATCGGACGTGGAACAAGACTGCGCGAAGACGCAGGGAAAACATTTTTTACTATTATGGATTTCCGAGGTGCTTGTAATTTATTCCAAGATAAAAACTTTGATGGACCTGCCGGTAATGAAGTTGTATTGATCCCTGAGACTGATCCACCTGTTAAGGACAAACCTAACCCAAGCCCTAAGCCGGAGCCGAATCCTGATCCACCTCCTCAACCTGAGCCCCCCAAACCTCCGATTGAACAGGTGCAAAAATACATTGTCAGTGGTGTTGAGGTTACTGTAAAAGGTCATGTTGTTAGCTACCGTGACAAAGATGGAAAACTAGTAACTCCGAAGTTCAAAGACTTTACGCGCAATAATATTCTTAAACTATTCAGTTCTCAGGCCGAATTTATGGAAGTTTGGAACGGCCCCAAAGAGAAACAACAAATCATTAAATATTTGGAACAAAATGGGGTCTTTATTGAGCACCTTCGAAAAGAAATGGCGATGCCTGATGCAGATGAATTTGATTTGGTCTGCTCCATTGCTTTCGGAGCAACGCCACTTACTCGTACAATGAGAGCCTCCAGAGCCGCCAGAAGTAAATTCTTAGAAAAATATCAAGGACTGGCAAGGGAAGTTATGGAAAAACTTCTCGATATCTACGCACATGAAGGCGTTTGCGAGGCTGCTGATATTCGCGTGCTCAAGAGTGAAGAATTCCGTAACTGTGGCGGAGCACTAAAAATCATAAGTGCTTTTGGCGGCAAGCCAAATTTTCTTCATGCCATGCGGGATATGCAAACTGAACTATATCGACCTGAAGGCTAACGCTAGAGACGAAAAATAAAAATGAGTATCTCAAATTTTATAAAGCGCGCACGAGATATTATGCGCATGGACGCAGGAATCAACGGTGATGCTCAACGTATTGAGCAGTTGACTTGGATGATCTTTCTCAAGGTTTATGACGCTGCTGATACAGACTGGGAGATAATGGAAGATGACTACGAGTCCATTATTCCTGATCAATTTCGTTGGCGTAATTGGGCTAATACTGACAACGAACATGGTTTAAAAGGTGACGAACTACTAAATTTCGTTAACAACGATCTTTTCCCTGCACTTAAAAACATTGATATTCCAGCCTCCTGTCCTGTGCGTAAAAGCGTAGTTAAGGCTGTTTTTACTGACATTCATAATTACATGAAAGACGGGGCATACCTTCGTATGCTTATGGAACTGATCAATGAAGTTAATTTCACTGACCCAGTTGAGTCTCATGCTTTTGGGGAAATATATGAAACTATTCTGAAAGGTCTTCAAAGCGCTGGAAGCGCAGGCGAGTTTTATACGCCCCGTGCACTCACAGATTTTATGGCAGAGCACGTAAATTTGAAGCTTGGCGATCAAGTCGCGGACTTCGCCTGTGGTACTGGTGGGTTCCTTAACTCTGCTAGAAAGCAACTGGAACCAATTGCTTTGAAAGGAACAGTTGGCGATAGAGAAATACTATCTCATTCTTTTCACGGTATAGAGAAAAAACCCCTACCATACTTGCTTTGTATTACGAATATGCTTCTTAATGGAGTGGAGTCTCCTGATATTCGTCATGGAAATTCTCTTACTAAGGATGTTGATAGTTACGGAGAAAAAGACAAATTCGATGTTATTTTGATGAACCCCCCTTATGGTGGCAGTGAACGAGCTGAAATTCAAAATAATTTCCCCTCGTCAATGAAAAGTTCAGAAACTGCCGACCTTTTCATCGTGTTGATAATGTATCGATTAAAGTTAGGAGGGCGCGCTGCTGTTGTTGTACCTGATGGTTTCTTATTCGGTAGCGGAAATAAAACAGAAATCAAAAAGGCTTTGTTTTCCAAATTTAACGTTCATACAATCATCAGATTACCGACTAGTGTCTTTGCACCTTATACATCAATTGCTACAAACATTATTTTCTTTGACAACACTGGTGAAAATACTAAGGAAATTTGGTTTTACCGAGTTGATATGCCCGAAGGGTATAAACATTTTTCAAAGACTAAACCAATAAAACTCGAACATCTCAACGAATTAAGAAATTGGTGGAATCACCGTTCTGAAAAACAAATTAATGGCTCGAATAAGGTAAAAAAATACACCGTAGAAGAAATTAAGGGCTGTGATTACAACTTAGATCTGTGCGGTTACCCTCAAGAGCAAGAAGAAATTCTTCCGCCACGGGAATTGATAGAACGATATCAAGCTGCAAGAACAGCTCATGAAAAGAAAATGGATGAGGCCCTATCAAAAATTCTTGCAATGATTGGAGAAGGTCATGAAAGCTGAACAATTATGGGCTTCAATCCTCCAAGAAGCGATTCAGGGGAAGCTTGTCCCTCAATTAGAGAGCGAACCAGAAGTTAATCAAATTGGAGAAGTTCCGGAGGATGT
>ERZ827186.2676-NODE-2676-length-11611-cov-2.273711_pt1 | contig 11611 bp, 7 predicted proteins | sample MGYA00519918_ERZ827186 | MGnify/ENA primary metagenome ERZ827186 (study PRJEB31778, sample SAMEA3449275) | human gut metagenome | biome: human gut; feature: human-associated habitat; material: faeces | place: United Kingdom | collected 2010/2012 ... | reverse complement strand
AGATATTATCGGAAAACAAAAAGTCATCTCTGGAAGATTTCAAAGTAAATTATAATTCAGACTATTATATAAATAAGGTGTAACAGAGATCTGCCACCTTCCCTACAAGCATCACAACAGGTATCGGGATAAATTCTAAAGGGTTTTAGACGATTTCAAAAGCCCTCTATCTGTTTTCAAAAAAAGGAAAAACAATACTAAAATAGTAATAGAAAGAAAAGCATCTATCTTTGCCATAGATTCTTAATCCAGAAAACAACGAATAGAATTGATATGAAAAACATTCAAAAACTTCTCTTTCTTGCGGTTTGCCTTTGCACCGCACTTACGGTCAAAGCACAAAACCTGACTGTCACCGGAAAGGTCATAGACTCGGAAGGTATTGAGGTGATCGGTGCCAACATTACTCTGAAAGGTACTCCCGGCGTCGGTGCGATCAGTGATTTAAGCGGAAATTACAAGATTCAGGTAAACAATGCCGCTAAAGACATTCTCGTATTCTCTTATATAGGAATGAAAACACAGGAAGTACACGTAAAAGGAAAAACGGTCGTCAATGTCACGCTGCAAAGTGATGCCAAAGCATTGGACGAGGTGGTTGTGGTAGGTTACGGAACCAGTAAGCGTAGTGACCTGACCGGTTCTGTGGTTTCCGTAAAAAGCGAAGATTTGATGAGAATGCCTACTTCCGACGTCACCCAAGCATTGGCGGGACGGGTGGCAGGTGTACAAATAACCCAAAGTGAAGGTGCCCCGGGTTCTACCATTTCCATACGTGTACGCGGTGGTATTTCCATTACGCAAAGTAATGAACCTCTTTATATTATCGACGGCTTCCCCAGCGAAGACGGAATGTCTACTATCGACCCTGCCGAGATTGAAACGATTGATATCCTGAAAGATGCCTCGGCAACTGCCATTTACGGTGCACGCGGAGCAAACGGGGTAGTGGTAATCACCACAAAGCAAGGAAACAAAGACGGTTCCAAGATGAGTATCAGTTTCGACAGTTATGTAGGCGTGAAGACTCTGGCACGCAAACTGCCGGTACTCTCTACCAAGGAGTTTGTCCTGCTGGATTATGAGCGCAGATTACAATTCAACGGTGAAACAGGAGTGAAAAGTTTCCAGTCTATCTACGGTTCTTTCCTGGATATTGATGAAAACTACGGCAACTACGCCGGAATCGACTGGCAGGAAGAGACTTTAGGAAGAGTAGCCACTTCACAGAATTACCGTGTACGCATCTCCGGAGGAAACAAGGAACTGCAATACTCCCTGAACTATACTTATTTCAAAGACCTTGGAGCTATGCAGTACAGCGGAAACGACAAGCATAATATTTCATTCAGCCTTTCCCACAAACCTACCAAGCGTATTTCTGTCAATGCCCGTGTAAACTACGACCAGACCTATATATATGGTATGGGGACTTCCGACCAGTCCACCCGTTTCAACAAGATGGAGCATATCCTGCAATATCGCCCCACCAAAGGGATCTATGGAGATGACGAGAGCCTGCTGAAGAATGAAGAAGACAATATCACCGACGAAGAAGGCAATCCGATGCAGAATCCGCTCACCTCTGCCGCCCAAGAAATAAACAAAAGGCAATTGCGTACTTTCCAAGCCAATGGAGGGCTGACTTTCAATATTGCCAAAGGATTCAGTTTCCGCAACAATACCGGTATGCGTTACCAAACCACGCGCTTTGATGTCTTTTATGGAGAGAAATCCAGCATCGGAAAACGTTCCAGCGCCAACGGATATATCCAATACGCGGAAAACAACAGCTTCCAGACTTCCAATGTGCTCAACTATGAATACAAGAAGAAAAAGCATAAATTAGTCGCTATGCTCGGACAGGAATGGGTATCACGATGGACACGCAATATGCGCGCCAGTGCCACCAATTTCCCCAATAACGATATTAACCTGGATGATATGAACCTCGGCATTCCGGGTTCCATTACTTCCAATGCCAATTACGATGACAAATTACTGTCCTTCTTCACCCGGTTCAATTACAATTTCGGAGAAAAATATCTGGTGACCGCTACTTTACGTGCCGACGGTTCTTCCAAATTCAGTGAGGACAAGAAATGGGGACTTTTCCCTTCCGTTTCTGCCGCATGGCGTATGGGCGAGGAGAAGTTTATCAAGAACCTGAACTTGTTTTCCGACCTGAAGTTACGTGTCGGGTATGGTATGTCGGGCAACAACCGTATCGGCAGCTATGCTTCATTGAACCTGCTCAACTCGGTGAAATACCCGAACGGTGAAAGCAATATGCCGGGATACGTGCCGACCGCTATCCCGAACGAAATGCTTCAATGGGAATCCAACAACACACTCAATATCGGACTGGATTTAGGTTTTCTGGAACAACGCCTGACTATATCCCCGGAGTTTTACGTGAACGAAAGTACCCACTTACTCCTGAACTCACGCATACCCAGCTCTTCAGGATACAGCAATATGATTCGCAATATCGGAAAGACGCAGAACATCGGCGTCGACCTGACCATCAGTTCCGTCAACATACAAAAACGCAACTTCACATGGAATACCAACTTCAACTTGTCTCACAACAAGAATACGATCAAAGCATTGTCCGGAGAGCAATACTTCCTCGAAGAAGCCAAATTCGGTTATAACCAAAAGACACACAAGATAGAAGTAGGCAAGTCAATCGGACAGTTCTACGGATACCGTACCCTCGGACTTTATCAGGTAGAGGACTTTGATTATGACCCGAACACTAAAAAATACACATTGAAAGAAGGAATCCCTTACAGAGGTTCCCGCAGTGAAACGCAACCGGGTATGTGGAAATTTGCCGATACCGACGGGAACAAAGTGATTGATGAAAACGACCAGACGGTTATCGGTGAAGCCAATCCGAAATTCTTCGGCGGATTGAACAACACTTTCACTTATAAGAATTTCGACCTGAGCATATTCTTTACCTTCTCCTACGGAGGCGAAGTATTGAATGCCACCAAACTGACCAATACCCAAGCCGGCAAATCCGGATACAACGTACTGGATGCAGTGAACAGCAGCAAGCGCTGGATGACCATCAACCGGAATGGTGACATTATAACAGACCCGCAAGAGCTTGCCGCATTAAATGCAGGCAAAAGCGCAGCCGTTGTCAACGATATGGAACAGGGAGACACCTATATCCACTCATGGGCAGTAGAAGATGCCTCTTACCTGCGGCTAAGCAACGTGACTATCGGGTACAACTTCCCCAGAAAATGGATACGGAAAGCCGGCATCCAGAAACTCCGCCTGTATGCGACAGGCAGCAACCTGTTTGTCTGGACTCCCTATACCGGATTCGACCCGGAAGTTTCTACCAAAGGCAGCAACCTGACTCCCGGAGTAGACTACGGAGCATATCCGAGAAGCCATTCCTACGTATTCGGTCTGAATGTGACCTTTTAATTCACCTTAAAATAACGGAAATATGAAAATCTATAAAACATATCTTTATGCATTCGGTATACTGGCAGGAAGTCTGCTCAACGCTTCCTGTATCGACATGCTGACTGAAGACCCCAACTCTTATTACGAGAAGAAGGACATATTTGCAACGAAGGCAAAGGCCGCAATGGCCGTTACCGGAGTATACGAGCAACTTCCGACGCTCTATGGCTCTATGGATATGGCATTTCCCTGTTCGGACGACACTTATTATGTAGCAGGAGTGACTTCGGACAAAGGGCGCCGAGATATCGCCCACTACAAAGTAACCAGTTCAAACACATGGGTGAATAGTATCTGGCAAGGCAACTACACCGGAATTGAACGTGCCAATTATACCGTTGAAGGTATTGAAGGCATGGCTGATTATGAGAAAGACAAAGAGCTGCAATCACTGGTCGGAGAAGCTAAATTCCTGAGAGCCTTGTATGCATTCAATCTGGTGCGCTATTGGGGAGATGTTCCTTTCAAGACAACCTCAACCAATGCAGATAAAAATGTCTTTCAGCCACGTTGCAGCAGAGAAATAATCTACGACCAGATTATTGACGACCTGAATTTTGCCAAGACTCATTTATCGTGGGCTACCCCGGCCGTTACCCCGGAGAAAATCACCCAAGGCGCTGCACGCGGATTGCTTATGCGCGTACTATTGCAACGTGCCGGATACAGTCTTCAAATGAACGGAAGCATTACCCGCCCGGACGATGCCAAGCGCAAAGAATATTTTGAAGCTGTCATCGAAGAGTGGGAAGAGTTCAAAGCAAACGGCTATCATGATTTCTATCCCGAAGGTTACAGAGAGCTGTTCAAAGGGTTCTCGGCAGGAACACTTAACTCTGTAGAAAGCATCTTTGAAATCGCATTTTATAGTCCGGACGGAAATACAGGAGCCAAAGGATACTGGGGGACTTACATCGGCCCGCTGGTTGCGCATCCCGGCATCTCCGTCACTGAAGTCAACCAGTTCATGGGACGTGCCAATGCGATGTTCCGGGTGGTTCCCGAATGGAAAGCATTCTTTGACGTACAGGAAGAAGACGCAGACGGTAATGTAATAACGGGGGACGAACGCCGTGACGTGATGATTTGCGACTACAAATACAACTGGGACAAAGAAATCTACAATCACGTGAAAGTGGTTAACAAGAACGGAAAAGACTGGTATCCCGGCAAATGGCGCCGCGAATGGATGCCTATCGGATACAAGAACCCGAACGTTACCGATGTCAATTTCTGCTATCTGCGCTATGCGGATGTCGTACTGATGGCAGCCGAAGCCTACAATGAAACGGGTGATACATCCGAAGCATGGAAACTGCTCAACAGCGTACGCAAACGTGCCGGAGCCAGAGAAATTACCACAGAAAATTACACCGAACTGATGAAAGAGAAAGTGTACAAACTCAACTTTATTTCCGATGCTGACGATGCCGGCAAGTTCCGTACGGCACTTTATTGGGAGCGTGGTTTTGAACTCGCTTTTGAAGGGCAACGTAAATACGACCTTATCCGCTGGGGAGTTATCAAAGAGGCATTAACCTTGTTCAGCAGCCGTTCATCAGTGAAGAGCTCTTATCCTGCCGGAGACAATTTCCAAAAGGGCAAACATGAGTTATTCCCTATTCCGCTGGACGAACTCCAGTTGAATCCGATGTTTGAAAGCAAAAACAATCCTAATTATTAAATAATACCATGAAGAAATTAATCAGCAGCATACTACTTTGTTGTCTGGTGTCCGGTGTACAGGCACAAGAGAAGCCGGCACGGATCAGACTTACGGACGTAACGCTTATGCACGAGATGCGTGCCACCCCGTCGCCGTTGGACAAAGCAACGGTGTCCGACCGTGCAGTCTCGTTCCAATGGCCTTTGCAGGCAGATATAGATACTTCCGAAGAAGTATTGGACGGAATGAAGTCCCGCAAGAAGAAAGTAGACAAGTCCCGTTTGAAATACCAGTTACGCTACTCGCAAGATGCAGCGTTGAAAAGTAATGTGATTCAGGAAGAGACCCGCTGGCCTTTCTTCAATCCGGAGAAAGATTTAGCTCCCGGTGTATGGTACTGGCAATACGGATATGTGAATGAAGGAGGAAAGACTCAATGGTCTTCCGTTTTGCAGTTCACGGTTGAAGCCCATCCGGACAAGTTCTGCCCGCCATCATTCAAGACGATGCAGGCAAACCTTTCCAAAAGTCATCCGCGTATATTGGTGCAGAAAGACCAATGGACGGACTTTATGAAAAACAGCCGGTCGAAACCGGAGTACCAGTGGTATTTGGAACAAGCCGATAAAGTATTGAAGACTCCGATGCAGTCTGTCAATAACATCAATACCAAACTGGCTGACGGTCTGGACAACGCCATGCAACGCAGTGCCATGTTAACCAGGGAAAGCCGCCGCATCATCGATCAGGAAGAAGCCAATGTAGAGCTGCTGATACGTGCCTATCTGCTGACACAGGACACGAAATATAGCAAAGAAGCTATAAAGCGTGTGATAGAAATGGTCGGCTGGGATGAGAACAAAAATGTCATGGGCGACTTCAACGCTTTTACCATGCTTTCGCTCAGTTCATTGGCTTATGATTCATTCTACGACCTGCTGGACGAAGGGCAGAAGCAAACTTTGCTGAAAGAGATTAAAAAACGTGGCAGTGAATCCTACAATAACTTCAACAACCGGTTGGAAAATCATATAGCCGACAATCACGTATGGCAGATGACCCTGCGCATTTTCACATTTGCAGCATTCAGCGTGTACGGTGAGCTCCCTGAAGCGGATACATGGGCGGATTACTGCTACAACGTTTGGCTGGCACGTTTTCCCGGTCTGAACAAAGATGGAGCCTGGCACAATGGCGACGGTTACTTTGCGGTCAATTTCCGCACGCTTGTCGAAGTGCCCTACTTCTATACCACCGTCACAGGATTCAACTTCTTCAACGACCCGTGGTATCAGGGTTCCGTGATGTACACCCTCTACCAGCAGCCCCCTTTCTCCAAATCAGCCGGCAACGGTAGCGGACACCAGGGAAATATGAAGCCGAACTCTATCCGTGTGGGATATGCCGACGCATTAGCCCGCATGACCGGCAATACGTATGCCGCCGATTATGTGCGCCGCATCGCCACTACTCCCGACTTCCACAAACGTTTCCTGACTTCCAAATCCGGCAGCCTGGCATGGTTCCGCCTGCAATGCGACAGACCGTTGCCCGAAGGCGAAGGGCTTGCCAATCTCCCGATGGGGTATGTTTTCCCGGAAAGCGGACTGGCTTCCTTTATGACCAACTGGGAGCGTGTGGGTGGAAACGCCATGTTCAGTTTCCGAAGCAGCCCTTACGGCAGTACCTCACACGCCATTGCCAACCAAAACGCGTTCAATACATTCTTCGGCGGAAGCTCGCTCTTCTACAGCAGCGGACACCACATCTCATTCGTGGACAAGCACAGTATGCTTTGCCACCGTTCCACCCGCGCTCACAACACTATTCTGGTGAACGGCATGGGACAGCGTATCGGTACGGAAGGGTACGGTTGGATTCCCCGTTACTATATAGGCGAAAAAATCGGATACCTCTTGGGGGACGCTTCCAACGCTTACGGCGAAGAAATCTCCCCTATCTGGCTGGAACGCGGAAAAGAAGGCGGAATAGAATACACTCCTGCCAACGGCTGGGACAAGAACCACCTGAAAACTTTCCGCCGCCACACTGTCGCCTTAGGCAAAACCGGATTAGTGTTTATCTATGATGAACTCGAAGCTGACGAACCTGTCACCTGGGATTATCTGCTGCATACAGTCATCAATCCGATGAATGTAACGAAGAAAGACAAGTTTGTACACATACAGGCCACCAACAAGAACGGAGCATCCGACGCTTATCTGTTCTCAAGCGGCACATTGAAGACCGATACCACCAGCCAGTTCTTTGTTCCGGCTGTCAACTGGTTGCGTGCGGACGCCAAAGGCAAGTTTGCCGCTTATCCCAATCACTGGCATTTCACGGCGACTTCCGAGAAACAGAAGACGTACCGTTTTGCCACCATTATAAACACACATCTTCTCTCCCGCCCTGTCGCCGACCCGGAGATACTTCCCGACGGACGCATCAAAGTGGGGAGCTGGATTATCAAGGTGAATGTCTCGGCAGAGGGTGCTCCTTCGTTTTTCATCCGCTCTACCCGGAAAGGGGAAGATGTAAACATCACCTATAAAGGCGGAGCGACGATAGTACGTGAAGACGGCTATGAAACGACTCTTGTAGACAAACGTCCGGAACTGGAAATCTAACCGATTATAAGAAACATATGAAAACAAAAAGATACTTAGTACAAGGATTCCTGCTGCTGTTCTGCTCCATGACAGCCATAGCCGGTTCTCCTTCCGAAGAACTGCAACATCCGCAGCATCCACAGAAACAGGAAGGTAAACGTCCGCGCATACAGACTTCCGCAAGCGAGAAAGAAATTGTGTTCAAACCCAATGCGGAAACGGGAAAAGTGGAGACAGCAAAGACCCAAGCAGTCAAAGCCATCGGGAAGGAGCGGAAAGAAACGGCAGCCAAGCCTAAAAAGAAGCCTCATCCGAAGAAAACTTCCGAACGCTACCGGGCGTTCAAGACCAATATTGCTTATGATGCAATCGCCGTGCCGAATCTGGCTTTCGAGATACAATGCAGCGAGTATATTTCCGTAGAGCTTCCCGTCATGTTCAGCGGCTGGGACATCAGTGACAAACACGCAGTCCGTACTTTTGCCGTTCAGCCGAAGGACGCTTGTGGTTGGAAAAAGCAGGGACAGGCCATTTCTTCGGTGTACACGCACACATGGCATTGTTCAACGTGAAATGGGACGAAAACCGTTATCAGAACACGGGGCGTCCGTTATTGGGCGCAGGTGTCAGCTACGGATACAAACTCCCTTTCTCCAAACATTGGGGAGCGGAATTTACCTTGGGAGCTGGCTATGCCAACATGAAGTATAATACCTATTATAATATAGACAACGGTGCTCTGATTGAAACAAAAAGCCGGAATTACTGGGGAATCACCCGTCTCGGTCTATCACTGTCCTATCATTTTTAAGTCTGTTTGATTATGAAAAAGAATACCTATATATCCATTATCCGCACGTTGGGCTGTTTGCTGTTACTGTCGGTTTTCGTAAGCAGTTGCCTTTATGAAGAACCGGAATTGACGGCCGACGGTGAACTCGGAGTAGACCCCACCGCTGTCAACATCATGACGAACCTGACACTGGAAACGTCGTTTGACCCCGTAAATGTGAATCGCGGTACACGCGCGGCAGCCACCACCTACTTGCATCGTTTTGTCGTTGCCGTTTACGAAGGCTCGCAAAAAGTAGCCGGTCAGGTTATCTATCAGGAGATGCAGAGCGGTGAAACAACTGTCAATATCCCGCTTAGCATGAAGTTACATGCCCGTAAGTATCAGCTTGCCGTATGGGCAGACTATGTGGAAAAGCCGGAAGAGGAAACTTATCAGACTTTCTATGATGCAACGGACATGGCATTCATACTACGTGCCACACCCTACAAGGGAAACTCCCGATACCACGACGCTTTCTACGGAAATACCCCATTGGATTTGAGTGCCTATCGCGACCAGTGGAACGTAACCGTTCCCGTAGATGTCAAGATGCTTCGTCCGATGGCATCGTACAACCTGATAGCAACGGATGTAGCCAAATTCCTGAAGAAAGTGACCGACAAGGAAATCACCGGAAAAAGATTTACCATGACTGTCAAATACAACTACTATCTGCCCACAGGGTTTGATGTGTTCACCGGCAGACTGAAAAACTCTTTGCAATATATAGAGTACAATAAGACGGTTGACCTGGCAACTCTCCAGAAAGAGGAAAACAAAGAAGAGTTCAACATCGGTTTCGACTATCTGCTTATCAACAATGAATCCGCATCGTCCATCCCGGTGACTATCGAGATAACGAATGAGAGTAAAACCGTGGTAGCCCGTTACCAGAATCTGAAAATCCCCTATCAACGGAACAAAGAAACAAACATCCGGGGATATTTCCTGACAGCCAGTCCGGGTATCAGTTTCGACCCTGATTTCAACGACGAGGACATCATCATAGATGTAACTCCTATTGTAAAAAACAACTAATAATTATTATACACTTTAATCATTACCATTATGAAAAAGAACTTTGCCTATTTAGCGATTATGCTATTCATGGGATTATTCGCCTCATGTAATCAGGAGAATGACCCAACTACTTCGGACAGCCGGAACAAGCTGGTCAATATCTCCGCCGAACTACCGAAGGAATTTGCCCAAACACGTACCGTTCCGTCAGCAGACGGACATTACCTGCGTTGCATCCTCGAAATAACGAATGAAAACGGTGACTGGGTGTATAGAGAAGAGAAACTGGGAACTGAAGGCAATGCGGATGGTAAACTCTCCTTTACTTTTGCCCTTGAAGAAGCTGGTACGTACAACTACAAGATGTGGGCTGACTTTATTGAAGCCAACGGACAGGAAAAAGATCCTGTGACAGGCCGCTACACCGACAAGTTTTATAACACGGAAGACCTTACAAAGATTACAATCAAAGATCCGGCTTTGCTTTATAACACCGATGCGTGTGACGCATTCTCCGGCAACGGAACTTTCGAGAAAAGTCAGGCAACGTTAGAGAATCCGCTTAGTGTCACATTGATTCGTCCGTTTGCCAAACTGATTGTATCGGACAAGAGTAAGGAGAATTTCGCTAAATGTACTTCTGTCAGTATCAGTCAGGAAATTCCTGGCGGATTCGATGTATCGACAGGTAAGATTTCTACGGAAACAGTGGAAGCCGTTCTTCCGGCTACTGCTCCTATCGGCACAGGAGAACAAGAAGGAGAAGGATTTGATTTAAGACTCTTCTCATGCTATATCTTTGCAGACAACGACGCTCTGGGAGAAATCGGACTGACTTTTGTAACTACCGACGGTGGCCGTACAGTCGCCATTCCCGCCAATGTGCCGGTGAAAAAGAACACACGCACACTGGTAAGAGGATACCTTGTAGCCGAATCACAAAACAACGGACAGATTGATACTGATTTCGGTGATTGGAATCCGGATATAAACGGAGGAGACGTTGAACCGACAGAACCGACTATCGACCCGAAAATTGGTGATTACTATTATAAGAACGGTGAATATTCTTCGGAACTGAGGACGGATGCCGAAAACCCATGTATCGGAGTTGTATTTGCCACTAAAGCTATAAACGGCGATGAAGCAAGCAATTATGGTGAATATACCCGTATCAAAGGATATGTGATGGCTTTGGAAAGCGCACCGATCAATACACGTAAAGAATTCTGTGATAAAGCTATGAATGGTACAATTGATTTCACCGGTATGGAATTGGTAAAAACAGGCTATGAAAATACGAAAGCCTTTTTAGCGGACAGTCGCTATACAGACAACAGTACCTCTTATCCACTACTTCTCGACTTTATCGCATTCAAAGAAAAAACAGCCACTCCCGAAAAGTCCAGTGGATGGTATATACCTTCTATCGAAGAGTTAAAAGAAACAATGATTAAATATCACGGTTTTGAGGAAACTCCAGCCAACAATGTATTCGTTGAAGCCGTAAATGCCATAGAGGGTGCCAACCAGTTTGTTCACACTACATCTGCACGTTACTTACTTTCCAGCAGTATCAGTAATAAAACAATTACCCCTGTAACGTTAACCGACGGTGTATTAGATACCAATACCAGAACGCAGGCAATATTTAATTCAGATCCGCAAAAAGCCGGTATACAAGGACAAATCCGCGCTATCCTCACTATCTTGGAATAAACAGCCAAAAGCGAAACACAATAGAAGAGCCAAGATAAGCAAGGCATCCCCTGCAAGCCTTGCTTATCGGCTTTTCCTCTTTATTTGCTATTTAATCTCGTTTTATTTCCGATTTATCTCCCAATCAATCTTTTATTTAATTCATCCTTATGAAAACAACTCTCCGCTTCAGCACTCTTTTCTTCATGCTTGCCTGCCTGTTTTTAGGCACTGCTTGCAGCGACGATGCACTTCCCGAACCGACAGACACGGGAACGGAACAGC
>ERZ827186.2675-NODE-2675-length-11617-cov-3.128265_pt1 | contig 11617 bp, 8 predicted proteins | sample MGYA00519918_ERZ827186 | MGnify/ENA primary metagenome ERZ827186 (study PRJEB31778, sample SAMEA3449275) | human gut metagenome | biome: human gut; feature: human-associated habitat; material: faeces | place: United Kingdom | collected 2010/2012 ... | reverse complement strand
GTCCCACCAGCACGATGTTCGACTTGTCGATCTCCACCTCGTCCTCCTTGGGGGCGTAGAGCAGCCGCTTGTAGTGGTTGTAAACGGCCACGGCCATATAACGCTTGGCGTCGTCCTGACCGATGACGTACTGGTCGAGGAAATCCTTGATCTGGGCCGGCTTGAGCAGCTCCTCCATCTTGAGCGGCGCAGCGGCTGCGCTGCCGCCGCGCTCCGAAGCCACGTCGTTCTCGACGATGATCCGGTAGCCGTTTTCGATACATTTGTTGCAGATGTTGGCGCCGTCGATGCCCTGAAACATGATCTCCACGTCGCTGCGCTTGGCGCCGCAGAACGAGCAGCAGTCGCCGCCCGCCCCGTTCTTATGGTTGTTGCCTTTTCCCGATGCCATTATTTCCCGCGTTTGGATAACACTTCGTCGATCAGCCCGTACTCCTTGGCTTCGCGCGCCGAGAGCCAGTAGTCGCGGTCGGCGTCCTTCTCGATCTTCTTGAGCGCGACGCCCGAATGGGCCGAGAGAATCTCGTACAGCTCGCGTTTGGTCTTCATGATCTCGCGTGCCGTGATTTCGATGTCCGAGGCCTGTCCCTGCGCACCGCCCAGCGGCTGGTGGATCATCACCCGCGAATGGGGCAGCGCCGAACGCTTGCCCTTGGCGCCCGCCGTGAGCAGCACGGCGCCCATTGAAGCGGCCAGTCCCGTGCAGATGGTCGCCACGTCGGAATTGACAAGCTGCATCGTGTCGTAAATGCCCAGTCCGGCCGAAACCGAACCGCCGGGCGAGTTGATATATATCTGAATGTCCTTTTCGGGATCGACCGATTCGAGGAACAGCAGCTGCGCCTGAATGATATTGGCCGCGTCGTCGTAGATCGGCGCGCCGAGGAAGATGATGCGGTCCATCATCAGCCGTGAGAAAACGTCCATCGTCGCGACGTTCAACTGGCGCTCCTCGATGATTGTCGGCGAGATGTACTCGTTGCTGATCGACCGGAAGTTGTGCAGTTTCAAACTGCTGATTCCGGCGTGCCGGAGCGCGTATTTCTCAAATTCATTCTTATTCATGGTTCCTTTGTTTTAGGATGCCGTTAGTCTTTGGGTACGACAGTGCAAATCATGCTCCAAAGGGGCCGACTGCCCGGTCGGTCGTGTCCCGGAGCCAAATTAACGCAGCAGCTCGACCTCTGAAACGATCGGACGATGGTCGGACAACGTTACCGGCAATATCTGCGAACGTTGCAGTTTCCAGGCCGAAGCGGGATAGCCCCACAGGTAATCGATCTGCATGCGCGGTGCATCGGCCGGATGAGTCGGGCCTGCCGGGCACAGTTTCGCCCAGGAACCGAACGTCCCGATCTCCGGCGAGCCGGGCAGCGAGTTGAAATCCCCTCCCACGATGACCGGATAGCGCTCGGCGCTCAGTCGTTCGGCCACCGTGCGGCATTGCTGCATGCGGGTCTGCGGGGTGGTAAAATCGATGTGCGTGCAGGCGAAGACGATCGTATCTGCATCGCCGAGCTCCACTTCGGCCAGCAGCAATGCACGGGCCTCTTCATTCCCGTCCGCTTTGGGAAGCATGGTCTTTTCCGTGCGGATACAGGGCCGTGAGCTCAGGATGCCAATGCCGTAAAAACCTCCGGTAAGCGGAATCGTCTTGCCGTAAAGCGGGAACATGCCGGTGAGCTGTCCCAGCTCGGTGATGAAATCCCTGCCGTGCTGGCGCGCGGAGACATACTCGCGGCGCGTTTTGCAGTCGACCTCCTGCAGTGCGACGAAATCCGGGTTTTGTTCCCGGATCAGCGCTGCGATCTCCTCGAGCGATGCGCCGTTGCCGTACTGGATGTTGTAGGTCATCACCCGCACGGCCGCCGGTTCGCGGCTTTGTGCCGGAGCCGCGCCTAACAGCATGCCCCACAGGAGCATTCCGGATATAAACCAACCGTTTCGCATGGTTCTGTCTTTTGAGTCTTTGCCCTTGCGGAATCCGCGACGGTGCGGAATGTAAGCAACACCGCCCGAACCCCGTTCGGGAGAATACTGAAGGGCCGCAGGAGGGTTTCCTGCGGCCCTCGTTCGGTTGCCAAAGTTAGGCCTGCTGCGGTCGCGGCGTTTATACGGTTTCCGACCGGGCAGCGGCGAGAAACCCTTACTGGGCTTTCTCGGCCAGTTTGGCGAACTCTTCGGGCGTCACGGTCGTGTCGGTGACGGTAATCTGCGGTACGACCGCGTCGATTACTTTGCGTTCGAAGAGCTTTTCGTATACCTTGCGGCTCTCCTCCTTGTTTTCGAGGATGCTTTTGGCGTAGTTGGCCAGCATGTCGTCGGCCACCTGGTTCATGCCGTAATAGGCGAACTGCTGCATGGCAAGCGCTTTGGCCTCCTGGGTCGCCTCTTCGGGCGTTACCTCGAGCTTCAGTTCGTTTACATAATGCTTCTGGATCAGGTTCCATTTCATCATTTCGAGGAACTTGTCGAAATCCTTTTCGATCTCTTCCAGCGAGAACTTACCCTCGTTGATCGTGAAAAGCCAGCGTTTGAGGAAGGCGTCGGGCAGTGCGAGGTTCGCCTTGTCGAGCAGCATCCGGCGGATGTCGAGCGTAAAGAGGAAATCGGATTCGCGGCTCAGGTCGCGGCTGATCTGGGAGTCGATGTACTGTGCGAACTCATCTGCGTTCTTCACGTTGCCTTCCGGGAAGGCCATCTTGAAAAACTCGTCGTTCAGTTCCGGCTCGGTGAAGCGGCGGATTTTGGTGATCGTCAGCGTGAATTTCGGATTGATTCCCTCCAGTTCATCCTCTTTGACCTGCAGGATCGCGGCGCGCTGTGCCGGGGTGGGATAGAGTTCGTTTACGTTCACCTCCATCGTGTCGCCGACCTTCTTACCGAGGAACGGTTTGCGTGCCGCATCGCTCATGCCGATCAACCCTACATAGGTCTCTTCGATCTTCATTTCGGGCTGGTCGAGGGTGACGTTCAGCGCATCTTCCTTCTCGACCGTATCTACGTCGACCAATTTGCCGAAACGGCGCGTGAAGTTGCTGCGGTAGCCTTCGCGCATCTTGTCTTCGATGGCGATCGTGTATTTCTTTACCTTATCTTTTTTGCTCAGCGGAATGTTGATCTCGGGAGCGAGTCCGACCTCGAATGCGAATTCGTATTCGGTCGAATTCTCGAAATCGAGCGGTTGCTGTTTCTCGCTGGGGATCATGTCGCCTACCAAGGTCAGCTTCTCTTTCTCGATATAGTCGAAGCAGCCGTTCGAAGCGGCGCGGTAAGCCTCTTCGGCCACGACGCCCTTGCGGTACATCTTGTTGATGATGCTCATGGGCACCATGCCCGGGCGGAATCCCGGCACGTTGGCCTTGCGCTTGTAAGTGCGCAGCGCCTTGTCCACGGCTTCGTTGTAGTCGGCTTCGGCCACCGTCGCCTTGAGCAGGGTGGTTCCGTCTTCCAGATTCTCTCTTACGATGTTCATGCTAACAGTCTGTTATTTTAGAGTTTTTGTGCCGGAGTAAAAAACCGCCTGTGTAACGAGGCGGTTTGCCAGTGCGGATAAAGGGACTCGAACCCCCACGCCATAAAGGCACCAGATCCTAAGTCTGGCGCGGCTACCAATTACGCCATATCCGCCTTAGAGCCCAGCAAAGATAGCGCTTTTTTATCAGGGTGCAAACAATCCCCGCTAATTTTATAGCAGTGAAGCGGATAGCATTTCCGGCCCCGCAGGACCTTACGGGGCAGCTCGACGGCGGGCCCCTGTCTTTAAAACGCTATTTCTCGAAGTAATATTTTACGAGGATATCGTCGATGCGCATTACCGAGTCGCGGCTCAGGTTGATCCGTTCGAAACAGACCTTCCCGCCGGGCGACCGGTAGGTGAGCAACTGCGGCAGGTAAAGCTGCAGCGTGTCTTCGGGAATCGAATCGGTCGGCTGGTAGCCTATGGCGGAGAGCTGCCGTTCGAGGATGGTGCCGAGGGATTCGCGCAGCAGCACCCGGTTCGAGCCGTCGTACAGGAAAAGCGAATCGGCGGTGCTCTCCCAATGCGGCGTCGGCTTGTCTTCCGAATACCAGTGGCGCATTTCGTACAACCGTGAATAACCTTTCAGGTCGATCCCCTCGGTGAGGGGTTCCCACCACAGGTAAAAACTTTCCGCCTTATCGTCGTCGCGGTACGATTTATCCTGCCGGTCAGCCGGCCGGCCGCTTTGCGACCACCGTTCGATGTCGCGGGGCGTCAGTCCGGGAATGTAGGTGAACAGGGCCAGTATGACGATCGCGGTGAGCGTTACGTAAAGGTAGCGTCCTGTCCTGCGCGAAAGGAAAAGTCCCATGCAGGCGGTCATAATCAATCCGCAGGCGATCAGGTAGACGCGGTTCTCCGTTAGCCCGTAGTCGCTCCAGCGGCAGCCGACGCCGACCCAGAACATCGCCAGCGCGGGCAGCGAGATCAGGCTGAACCGATTATAGAACCAGTCGTAATAGCGTTTGTTCAGCAGGGTCTGGCCGGCTTGGGCGGCTACGGCGATCAGCGTGAAGCCGAAGACGAGGTAGGCGATACCCCCGCGGGGCAGCGACCAGGTGGCGACGATTTTCGCAAAATAAAGGTAAAGCAGTACCGTATATGCCAGAACGGCGGGCGAAAGCACCCAATTGAGCAGCGTGTCGAGCAGCTTCGAGGATTCCGGTTCGGCCGGTTCCGACTTGCGGTTGAACGTGAGGAAAACCAAAGGCCACAGTACTATAAAGAACAGGAGTGCCGCATCTGCGCAAAAATCGGACGTAATCCCTTTGAAAATGCCAAAAATGTAAACGATAGAGAAGAAGATCGCCAGCAACAGCAGATAGGCGACGCCGGTGAGAAACAGGGCCGATATCCCGTCCCACACGTAACGCAGCAGGTTTTCGGTAAACCTCCGGTTGTCTTTGTGCCAACTGCACAGCAGGCCGGCGAGCAGTCCGATAATGATCGTGACGTAATAGGCGGGATTTTCGATCCATTCGCCCATGTCGGCCCATCGGAACGGGATGACGGCCAGCCCCGACAGGTAATAGAGCGCGCGCAGCCAGCCTTTTGCGAACCATTTGTTGCAGAGAAAAGTCAGCAGCAGTACGATCGGTCCGGCCAGCAGTTGTTCGCCGCTATAGGGAAAAACGTGGTGTTGGGCCAGCACTCCGATGACGAACAGGTACGCCGCAACGGCCATTTCGACCGGAGCACGGCGCAGCGTGACGAGATTTTCGGCGAGGAAAGTCCGTATTTTCGCTTGGATTTTCATGGGGCGTAGGGTTTATGCTGTTGCAGTGCCTCGACAGGTTCAGTTATATTTAAGGATTTATCGGGACAAACCTTTGTCCCGGTGCGGTGTGCGCTATCGCTCGAATTCGAGCGCGCGGCCGTGCAGTGTGCCGCTGAGTTCTCCGTTTTCGTACGCGACGCCGCCGTTGACGATCGTATGCGTGACGCTGTGTGAAAATTCGGTTCCTTCGAACGGTGACCAGCCGCATTTCGAACGGACGTTGTCGCGCGAGACGGTCCACGGCTTGTCCGGGTCGACGATTACGATGTCGGCGAAATAACCTTCGCGCAGGAAGCCGCGCCGGTGTACGGCAAAGCGGATCGCCGGGGCGTGGCACATTTTCTCCACCACTTTTTCGACCGGAAATGTTTCTTCCCGGCTCATTTCGAGCATCGCTATCAGCGAATGCTGCACCAACGGGCCGCCTGACGGGGCGCTCCAGTACGGTTGCAGCTTCTCTTCGAGCGTGTGCGGGGCATGGTCGGTCGCCACCACGTCTACTTTCCCGCTGAGGATGCCTGCCCGTAATGCGGCCCGGTCTGCGGCGCTTTTGACCGCCGGATTCCATTTGATCAGGTTGCCTTTGGCCGCGTAGTCGGCATCGGTGAACCAGAGGTGGTGTACGCACACTTCGTTGGTGATCTTTTTTTCCGCGAGCGGCCGGTCGTCGAAAAGCGACAGTTCGCGCGCGGTGCTCAGGTGCAGGATGTGCAGGTCGGCCCCGTAGCGGTCGGCCAGTTCGACGGCCTTGGCGCTGGAGCGGTAGCATGCCTCGGCGCTGCGGATCGACGGGTGCAGCGCGGCGGTGGCCCGGTCGCCGTACTCTTCCCGGAAACGCTGGATGTTAGCCCGGATCGTGCCTTCGTCTTCGCAATGGGTCGCGATCAGCACCGGAGACTCTGCGAAAAGGGCCGCCAGCGCCGCGTCTTTGTCGACCAGCAGGTTGCCGGTGGAAGATCCCATAAAAACTTTTACGCCGCAGACGCGGCGGGGGTCGAGGCGGCGGATTACGCCGATGTTGTCGTTTGTGGCGCCGAGGTAGAACGAATAGTTGGCCGGGGATACTTCTGCTGCACGGGCGAATTTCTCTTCCAGGCGTTCGAGCGTAACGGCGGGCGGATTCGTATTGGGCATCTCCATGTAAGAGGTGACGCCGCCGCAGACCGCTGCCGCCGACTCGCTGCGGATGTCGGCTTTGTAGGTCATGCCCGGCTCGCGGAAATGCACCTGGTCGTCGATCACGCCCGGCAACACCAATTTACCGCTGGCGTCGATCACGCGGGTCGGGATGCCGGCGGCAGTGCCTGCTTCCGTCCTCGCTGCTGTTCCGACTTCTGTTCCAGCTTCGATTTCTGCTTGTGCGCCGGGGTAGCGGCCCGCGCCGATACGGGCGATGCGGTCGCCTTCGATGACGATATATCCGTTGAAACGGCGCCCCTCGTTGACGAGTGTGCCGTTGTCAATGACGATCCGGTTCATAGTCTCTTCGGAAAGGTTATGCGTGAGGTTTATGCGTTTGTCCGCGGGGTGATTTTGCGGAAACGCAGTCCCAGTACGCCGAAAAGTGCTTCGCGGAAGATGCCTTTGCTCATTTTGGATGCGCCGAAGGTGCGCTCGGTGAAGATGATCGGCACCTCCGTGACTTTGAACTTCAGTTTCCACGCCGTATATTTCATTTCGACCTGGAAGCCGTAGCCCTTCATCTTGATCTTATCGAGGTCGACCGAGCGCAGCAGATTCGACGAATAGCAGACGAACCCGGCCGTTGCGTCGCGCACGGGCATTCCCGTCACGAGCCGCACGTAGGCCGATGCGTAATAGGAGAGCAGCACCCGCTTCATCGGCCAGTTCACTACATTGACGCCGGTAATGTAGCGCGAACCGATTACCAGGTCGGCACCCTCTTGGGCGGCATTGAGCAGCCGCACCAGGTCGTCGGGATTGTGCGAGAAATCGCAGTCCATCTCGAAAATGTAGTCGTATCCGTGTTCGAGCGCCCATTGGAATCCGGTCAGGTAGGCCGTTCCCAATCCCAGTTTGCCCTGACGTTCGATCAGGTGCAGTTGCCCGGGATACTCCTGTTGTTTTTCCTTCACGACCGAAGCCGTGCCGTCCGGCGAGCCGTCGTCGATGACCAGCAGGTCGAATTTTTCGGACAGCGAAAAGACTTTGTCGATCATCGGACGGATGTTGTCCAACTCGTTATAGGTGGGAATGATTACCAGGTTCTTCATCGGGGCCAACGTTTTAAACGGTCGCAACCTTTCCTTCGCCCTTGCCGCCCGATCGGTCCCGGTGCAGCGGTAAGGGACAAACAAAGTATTGGACACAAGTCAGTGTTAAAACAAAATTAGTATTTTTGGCTGAAATATCTCCTTTTTACCCGATTATTCCGAAAAAATGCCGACAGAACTCTCGCTTGTACTCTCCCCCAAACAGGCCGCCGACCCGGTTTTGCACACAACGCTGGTGGCGCAGCGCCTGCGTATCGATCCTGCGCGGATCGCTTTGCTGCGTATCGTGCGCCGTTCGATCGACGCACGCGGCCGCAGCGTGCGGGTAAACCTCGGTTTCGAGGTTTATGTGGACGGTGAGCAGCGTCCGCCCGAAATCCGGTTCGACTATCCGGATGTGAACCACCGTACACCGGTGGTCGTGGTGGGATCGGGCCCGGCGGGACTTTTCGCGGCGTTGCGGCTGATCGAACTGGGCCTCAAACCGATCGTGCTGGAGCGGGGCCGCGACGTGTCGGCGCGCAAGCGCGACATCGCGCAGATCAACCGCAACGGCGCGGTCGATCCCGATTCCAATTACGCATTCGGCGAAGGCGGTGCGGGTACCTATTCCGACGGCAAACTCTTCACCCGTTCCAAAAAGCGCGGCGACTACCGCCGTGCGCTCGAGGTGTTCCGTTTCCACGGCGCCGACGAGTCGATCCTGTACGATGCGCATCCGCACATCGGTACCGACCGCCTGCCGCGGATCATCGCTGCGATGCGCCGGAGTATTGCCGATGCCGGTGGCGAGGTGTTGTTCGGTGCGAAAGTGACCGGCGTGCAGATCAAAGACGACCGTATCTGCGGCGTGTGGCTCGGCGATACGCTGGTCGAGGGAGCGGCCGTTATTCTGGCTGCGGGCCATTCTGCGCGCGATATTTACGAAATGCTCGACCGCGACGGCGTGCGGCTCGAAGCCAAAGCGTTCGCGATGGGGGTGCGGGCCGAGCACCCGCAGCGACTGATCGATTCGATCCAGTATCACATGCCCGAGCGGGGCGAATACCTGCCGGCGGCGGCCTATTCGCTCGTGGCGCAGGTGGGCGGACGCGGGGTCTATTCGTTTTGTATGTGTCCCGGCGGGTTTATCGTTCCGGCGATGACACGCTCCGGCGAGTCGGTGGTCAACGGGATGTCCCCGTCGGGTCGTAACAGCGTTTACGCCAACTCCGGCATCGTGACGGAAATCCGGCCGGAGGATTTCGCACACCTGCGCGCCGCACACGGGGAGTTGGCCGGGTTGCGTTTCCAGCAGCAGCTCGAGGAGCTGGCTTATGCCCAGGTCGGCGACCGGCAGGTGGCACCGGGCCAGCGGTTGGCCGATTTCGTGCGCGGGACGGCGTCGAAAACGCTGCCGAAGTGTTCCTATGTACCGGGTGTGGCTCCGACCGAGGTACACCGGTGGCTCCCCCCGTTTATTTCCGGGGCGCTTCGCGGAGGTTTTGCCGCGTTCGACCGTAAAATGCGTGGCTTCCTGACCAACGAGGCATTGGTGGTGGGTGTCGAATCGCGGACCTCTTCGCCCGTGAGGGTGCCGCGCGATCCCGATACGCTGATGCATCCCCGGGTGCAGGGGCTTTTCCCGTCCGGCGAGGGAGCCGGTTATGCGGGAGGCATTATCTCGGCGGCGATGGACGGCGAGCGGTGTGCCGAACGGGTGGCGGAATATGTGAAGTAAAAATGGTTGGCAGGGAAAACAGCCCGGATATATCCGGCTCGGTCGGATAAGGATTCGGCTGAGCCGTTCGCTTTTTGATGCGTTAGCCCTTACAGCCGGCGGCAATGCCAAGGAGGATGTCAGGGAGAAGGGGGGAGCGTTGAGGCAGTAAATAATAAGTGCTAAACGGATGTCCGATTGCGCTTTCGGCAGCCGGACTCGGTAAAAAAGAACGAAGGGTGAGTGTATGGACGGTACTCCTTTCGAAAGCGGCCTGTAAAAATGGAAAGGATAGGATTATGGAACGGATAGAATCGGAACGATTGTACTTGAGACCCTTCGGGCACGGAGATGCAGAAGCGGTATGGGCTTACCGTTCGTTGGCGGAGGTTGCGCGCTACCAGTACTGGGAACCCTATACGCCGGAGGATGCCCGCAGTTTTATCGAACGGTATGCCGGGCAGGTGCCGGGCGAGGATCAGACGTGGACGGGGCTGGCGGTGGTGCTGAAAGCTACCGGCACGGTGATCGGGGATTGTGCGTTTTATCTGGACGGAGATCGGGCCGAGATAGGCTGCAATATTTCCCCGGCCTATCAACGCCGGGGGCTGGCGCGCGAGGCGTTGCAGACGCTCGTCGCTTATTGTGCCGAGGTGTATAAAGTGGCCCTGATCCGGGGAATTACGGATTCCCGCAACCTCTCTTCGATCCGGTTGCAGGAGTCTCTGGGAATGGTGCGGGACCGGACTTTCGAAAACCGGATCCAATGCAAGGGGGAAACCTGCACCGAATATCGGTTCGAGGGAGATTGCCGCGCTATTTTTTCTCCGGAACGAACAACCATTTGAGCAACTGGAACAGGATCAGCAGCGAGGCGACCACCAGCAGGAAGTGCCCGTAGCGGCTCGTGCCGTAAGGCTGTTCGAATGCGATCATCAGGATCGATCCGACGAACATGCCCAGTACGATCAGCGTATAGGCGACTCTTCGGCTGGCCTGCCGCACGGTCCGTACGAAAAGGTCGTCGTCGGCCAGGTGAATGTCGTGTTTGATCTTCCCTTCCTTGAGCTTGTAAAGGATTTCGCTCATGTCGTTGGGGAAGTTGCGGATGAAATTCATATAACCGGCCAACGTATCATAAAGTTGCGCGGCTACTTTGCGCGGCGAGTATTTGACCTTGACCACCTCTTTGGCGTAAGGCAGGATCACCGGCGTGAGCGACAGGTCCGGAGCCAGCGTGCCGGCGAACTTTTCGAGCGTGGCGAGTGCTTTGATCAGCATGAAGATGCCGGATGGGATCTGCAATTGGTATTTGACGATCACGTCGACGCATTTTTGCATTGTGCCCGCGAAATTCATCAGCTCGAGCGGAATGCCTGCATACTGCATCATCAGCTGGTGGATTTCGAATTTCATCTCCTCTTCGTGTTCGAAGAATTTTTTACCGCACAATACCAGCAGGGCGCGCGACATCAGGTCGCTGTCACGGCGCGCGAAGCCGATCGCAAAGTCCGCGAGGAAGTTCATGTCGCGCGGCGTGAGCGCCCCTACCATGCCGAAGTCGATGAATGCGACCACGTTGCCCGGCAGGATGAAGATGTTGCCCGGGTGCGGATCGGCGTGGAAAAAGCCGTGGCGCAGGATCATCGTCAGCAGCGCGTTGGCCCCGTTCACGGCGATCTGGTGTGTGTCGAGCCCGGCATCGCGCAGGGCTTGCGGGGTGTCGGGCGTGATGCCTTCCACCTTCTCCATCACGATCAGTTTCTTGGAGCTGTATTTCGTGTAGACGGCCGGGATATGCACGGTCGGGTCGTCTTTGAACATCATTGCGAAACGCAGGATGTTCGACGCTTCGAACGTGTAGTCCAGCTCTTTGACGATCGTTTCCGAAAATTCGTCGATCAGTCCGACGATGTTGATCGCGGCCAGTTCCGGATAGCTTTTCGCGAACTTGCGCGCGATAAACTTCATCAGGTAGATATCGAGCTTGATTTTGTTCTCGATGAAGGGCCGCTGGATTTTGAGCACGACCTCTTCGCCGCTGCGCAGCCGTCCCTGGTAGACCTGACCGATCGATGCGGCGGCCAGTGGGGTGGTGTCGAATTCGGCGAACACTTCGTCGATCGGCGCGTTCATCTCTTTTTCGATCAGTCCCAGCGCAGTGTTGTTGTCGAACGGTTCGGCCCGCGATTGCAGTTTCTTGAGCTCCACGCGGAAGCGTTCCGAAACCATGTCGGGACGGTCGGCCAGAATCTGTCCGAATTTCACAAAGGTCGGCCCCAGCTCCTCGATGGTCATCCGTAGTCGCTCGGGGGTGGTGTAGACGTGTTTGTGTACCTCCCCTTTGTTTTTGCGGCGGCGCCGTTTGCCGAGGCGGGAGGGGG
>ERZ827186.2674-NODE-2674-length-11618-cov-11.315230_pt1 | contig 11618 bp, 9 predicted proteins | sample MGYA00519918_ERZ827186 | MGnify/ENA primary metagenome ERZ827186 (study PRJEB31778, sample SAMEA3449275) | human gut metagenome | biome: human gut; feature: human-associated habitat; material: faeces | place: United Kingdom | collected 2010/2012 ... | reverse complement strand
GTTTAGTTTAGTATTTCTCTATATATAGGGCAAGAAAACTAAAGTAAACCGTTTCATGCAAACAACTGAAAAGAAATGCGGTTGAACTTTGATGACCGAAATCGTACTCTAAAACAGGATTCTTACACTCGAATGCCGGTAGCATTATCGACAAGGAAAAGGTCGTAATTCGACCGCTGAGAAATGAACGGATTATGTCGGAGAAGCAAATCCGTTCTTAACCCGCGAGAAACAATTATTGGTAACAATTTTTTCAGCTCCCTTTTGTCGGTCAAAACCTATTCGGGAATTGAGGTCTAAAATCTTCCGACCGGGAAAAAGGCTGTTTATCCATTTGACTGCCATTCTATAATCCGTCATATATCGGATAATCCCACCGCCTCTGCTTGCAGATTGTATGGCAGCCTACCCGACGCCGTAAGGCGGTTGGGGTATTAGGCTCCCCCGAAAGATATTTCGTGGCACACGGGCAAGCCCAAACGAAAACGGCTGTGGCAAATGCTTAATACCTAATTATGAGGTCAGAGATAGAGAATATTCCAAAGAAAATGCCGTAAATAATATCACCGCAATAGTATAAAATAATTATACGCCAAATTTCCAATCGAAACAAAGCCAAATTTCCAAATGATTTTGCGTCAAATTTCCAAATATATTTTTGAAATTGATTTGGAATACAAAGAAATAAGCTATCTTTGCAGAAAAATACGGTGTATGGAATATAAGAATCGAATAGCGGATCAACTTCTGCGTGATAAATTAGAGGCGATGGGTGCTGTATTGATAGAGGGACCTAAAGCTTGTGGTAAAACGACCACGGCTGAACAACAGGCCAAAAGTGTTATCTATATGGATGACCCTACTAAGCAACAGCAATATAGGCAAATGGCTCAAACCAATATTAGTTTTTTGCTCGAAGGGGAAACTCCTCGTTTGATTGACGAATGGCAGGAAGTTCCTCAATTTTGGGATGCTATTCGGTTTGAAGTAGATCACCGAGATGAAGACGGGCAGTTTATGCTTACAGGTTCTGCTGTACCTGTCGAAGCTAAGGAAATTCACCACACAGGTACTGGAAGATATGGATGGCTCACCATGCGTCCTATGAGTTTGTGGGAATCAGGGGATTCTACAGGTGAGATAAGTCTGTCGGAACTGTTCCTTGCCCCGGATAAAATAGGAGCCTTGAATAAACTTACATTGCCAGTGCTTGCGTTTGTTGTTTGCCGTGGGGGGTGGCCTAAAGCTTTGCAAAAGAAAACAGAAAAGGCGGCACTATTACAGGCAACAGAATATTATAAAGCGATAACAAATAGCGATATATCACGAGTAGACAATGTAAAACGAGATGCAGAACGGGCAAAAAGAATTATGCGTTCATATGCCAGGCATCAAGGCTCTCAAGCAAGTATCGCCACAATCCTTGCCGACATATCAACAAATGAACCAGAGGATGTCAGCGATGAAACGATAGATGCGTACCTTACCGCTTTGCGGAAAATATTTGTAATTGAGGATATGCCAGCATGGAATCCTAACTTGAGAAGTAAAACAGCGGTTCGTACATCTGATACAAGGTATTATGTTGACCCTTCGGTTGGCGTGGCAGCCCTTGGTTTAGGTCCCAATGATTTAATTAACGACCTAAATACTTTTGGGTTATTTTTTGAAACAATGTGTATTCGAGATCTTAGGGTTTATGCTGATGCCTTAGATGGTTCTGTCTATCATTATAGAGATAAGAATGGTTTGGAATGTGATGCTGTAGTACATTTGCGTAATGGTTCGTATGGTCTCATTGAAATAAAATTGGGTGGAGAGAAATTGATTGAGGATGGTGCAAAAACATTAATGGCACTCTCAAATATCATAGATACATCTCGAATGAAAGCTCCTGCTTTTTGTATGGTGCTGACAGGCGTTGGTGATTTTGCCTATAAGCGAACAGATGGAGTCTATGTTGTACCTATTGGATGTCTGAAAAATTAATTATGACACCAAATTTAAAAACGATCCAATTATGCCAACATATAAGTTTATAGATTTATTTGCAGGATTAGGAGGATTCCATTTGGCCTTAGAGCAATTGGGCTGCAAATGTGTATTTGCTAGTGAACTCCAGCAAGATTTACGCACTTTGTATGAGAGTAATTTTGGTATGAAGTGTGCTGGGGATATTAATCTTATTAATATCGAAAAGGACATTCCATCACATGATATTTTATGTGGTGGTTTTCCATGTCAACCATTTTCACAAGCAGGAAAACAACAAGGGTTTCAGGATGAGAAAGAAAGGGGCAACTTGTTTAATAAAATAATGGAAGTTCTCGAATTTCACAAGCCTGAATTTGTATTTCTTGAGAATGTTCCTAACTTGAAATCTCATGATAAAGGAAATACGTATCGTGTAATTCATGAAAAGCTATCAATGCTTTATGAGGTAAAAGAAGATATTATATCTCCCCATTATTTTGGTATTCCCCAGCATCGAACAAGAATGTATATTGTTGGTCGTTTAAAAAGTAGAGGTGGGTTGCAAACTTTTGCATTTCCAAAACATGAGGAAAGGCCTGACTGTGATATTTCTCAAATACTAATTCCTGAAGATACAGACTATATGTCTTTACGTCCAGTCACGAGAAAGCACATGGCAGCATGGCAAAAATTCTTGGATTTACTTTCTCAAAATAAGAGTACACTACCAACATTCCCTATTTGGGCAATGGAATTTGGTGCCACTTATGATTACGAGGGGGTAGCACCTTACTTTCAGAAACGGCAACAATTGTCTGGGAAAAAAGGTAAATTTGGAGAAGATATAGTTGGAAACTCAAAAGATGATTTTTTGCAACTTCTTCCCATATATTCTCAAGGAAAACCTAAAACAGGACGACAATTCCCGGATTGGAAAAAACAATTCATCAGACAGAACCGACAATTCTATCAAGATAATAAATCATGGATTGATGCATGGATTGATGAAATTAAGCAAGAAGGATTCGAAAATAGCCATCAAAAATTTGAATGGAATTGTGGTTATGAAGAACACCCTACAATATATAATAAAATTATTCAGTTCCGTCCATCTGGAATGCGTGTGAAATTGCCGACCTATTCGCCTGCATTGGTGTTAACAACAACTCAAATTCCTATAATTCCGTGGTTGATAACTCCCAATGGAGAAAAAGGTCGGTACATGACAAGAAAAGAAGGAGCCAAACTTCAATGTATGGAAGAATTGGCGGAATATCCTGATACGATTGCCAGCGCATTTAAAGCTTTTGGAAATGCGGTTAATGTAGAAGTTGTAAAACGTATTGCAATAAATTTGTTATTTGATGGAAATGAAACAAATAAATAAGGTGTCAATTGCATTAAAACCCAATGTATATAGTACATTTCGAAATTTAAACAATACCGTCTCAAATACATTGGGAGAGTATGTAGATAATGCAGTGCAAAGTTTCTTGAATCATAAAACAGAATTATTTGATTTAGAATCTAATTACAAACTTCGCATTGAGATTTCTGTTGATTGGGAGAATAGAACAATTTTAATATCTGACAATGCCGCAGGTATTGATGCTGTAAACTATCAAAGGGCTTTTGAGCCTGCGCATATTCCATTGGATGACACCGGCTTAAATGAATTTGGAATGGGTATGAAAACAGCATCTGTTTGGCTCGCAAATAAATGGTGTGTATATACAAAAGCTTTAGGAGAAGATGTTGAACGTTTTACTGAATTTGATTTACAAAAAGTAACAACAGAGGAAAAGGAAGAACTTGTTGTGATTGAGAAAAATGCTCCAGCTAATGAGCATTATACAAGAATAATATTATCTCAATTATCCACAAATGCGCCAAAACCAGGGCAAATGGAAAAGATACGCAGACACTTATCAAGTATTTACAGACAGTTCCTTAGAACTGGGAATGTTGAGATCATTGTAAATGGTCAAAGTCTTGAAGCACCAGATTATGGAATACTTTATGCCCCTTTCTATAAAACTCCTGATGGTGAAAATATTCTTTGGAGAAAAGAAATAGATTTTGAAATGGGGGAATATAAAGCAAAAGGATTCATAGCAATACTTGATAAAATCCAAAATGGAGCAAATGGTTTAGTGTTAATGCGTCGAGGTCGAGTAATTGTTGGAGGAGGAGATGAGAGGTATTTCCCAACTGTTATATTTGGACAGTCTGGTAGTTTTAGATACAGACGTTTATTCGGAGAAATTGAATTAGAGGGTTTTGAAGTATCATTTAATAAAAATGGTTTCAGAGAAGAAGAAGATTTATATCTTTTTATGGACGCCTTAAAGGATGAATTAAAAGCGGACAATCTGAATATTCTTGGGCAAACGGATAATTATAGACAACGCGGTAAAGATCAATACACAAAAATCTCCAAAGCTATAAAAAAGGACTTGGAAAAGAAGGCAAAACCCAAACAACTATCTCGTCAAGTTAGTGAAGTGGAAGCCAAAATTAGCAACCAACAATATTTGCAGAAAAACGAAGATGTAATTATAAATGCAAAACCACTTGATAGCTATAGTGAATCTTTTCAATACAATGGGAAAAATTATATCCTCACAATGGATTTGGTAACTGAAACAGAAACTGATTCTTTGTACTCTGTAATTACTACTGACACAGAAGAAAATCTATTTCTTGATACCAAATCAATATCATGCAAAATTAATTTAGCACATCCGTTCTTTACGAGATTTGAGCATTTTAAAAAAGGACAGGACTATGCACCGATAGTTGCTATTTTTAAGGCATTGACGTTAGCTGAAATTATGGCACCAGATAAAGGCACTAAATTCGCATCAAATTTGCGTATATTATTTAATCAAAATATTTTGCAGTAGTTATGGAAATAGAAATACTCAATACTCATAAAAATGATTTTTCTCCAGTCATAGGGGAACGAACAATGGAATTATTGTCTCGTTTTGGGCAAAAATTAGATGAAGATGGCATCGATACATTGAGTTCTGAAACAATTGAAATCTTATCGCATTGTACAAACCCCTACAAAAATGAAGTGCAGTCTGTAACCAATCTAGTGGTAGGTTATGTACAAAGTGGTAAAACCATGTCTTTCACAACGCTTTCTGCACTTGCTCACGACAATGGGTTTCGTATAATTATATACTTTGCCGGAACTAAAAACAATCTTCTTTCTCAGACCACTAAACGATTAAGAAAGGATTTAATTAATGGAAGTGCAAATAGCGCATACTATAAACTTTTTGAAAATCCGACTTTAGAATATGCGCAAAGGATACGCAATGCTTTGAATATTAGTTCTAAACCAACTATTTTGATAACAGTGCTTAAACATCATAAGTATATCTCAGACTTGGCTGCAATGTTTAATTCCATGCAACTTAAACAGACATTAGGAAAAGCAGGAGTTTTAATTATTGATGATGAAGCTGATCAAGCAAGTCTGAATGGCTATGCTTACAAAAATAGTAAATCAGAAGAATGGGAAGATGATGAATATACAACTACATATAGTAGTATCATGAAATTAAAGGGGGCTTTGGCAAACCATTCCTACATACAATATACGGCAACTCCGCAAGGACCATTGTTAATAAGTATAATGGACTTACTATCACCTAAGCATCATACTGTTTTGACTCCTGGCAAAACTTATACTGGTGGCAAAACTTTTTTTTGTGATGAGCCAGGTTTAATCATAACAATTCCTGAAGGAGAAGTTTTTCATTCAAAGCACAATAACCTTGCTGATTGTCCGGATTCACTTGTAAACGCCTTACAGTTACATTTAATGGGTGTTGCTATCATAGTAAAACTTTTACAGAAAGAATCTTTTTTATCTATGATGATACATGCGGATAGAGATCAAGATGCGAGCGAGAAATTTTATAGATGGATAAAAAATATCATTGATGCATGGTCGAATATTTTAGCTAATGGAGAACAAGACCTGGGCTACCAAGAATTGAAAGATAGCTTTGCAAAATGTTATCCAGAATCTATACGGATGTATGAAGCTCACAATGAGTCAGCCCCATCCTTTGAGGATATCTGGTGCTGTATAGATGATATCATTCTTGACACCAATGTTGAATTAGTTATAAGCAGGAATAAGAGACAAGGTGAAAATAAAGAGATGGATTGGGCTAGCAGTTGTTCTCACATATTGGTTGGAGCAGATATGCTTAATCGGGGTTTTACTGTAGAGCATCTTGCAGTAACATATATGCCGAGATGTAGTGTCGGAAAATCTACCGCAGATACAATTCAACAGCGATGTCGTTTTTTTGGATATAAGCAAAATTATCTTTGGTCATGCCGTGTGTTTTTACCTTTTGAGGTAATAATTGAATACAAAGAATATGTAGAGCATGAAGAAGAAATGAGAAAATGGCTTCTCGATAATAAAAACCTTGAAGATGTTGAGCGACTACTATTAATCTCTAATAGATTAAATGCCACGCGAAAAAATATCTTATCTAAACATACTGTAACAACAAAATTGAATGGATGGCGTAAAATGAATGCGTTCCAAGCAATTGATGAAAATACCACATTTGTAAACCGCTTCCTTGCAGATGTAGAATTGAAATTGTTTGAGAATTATGGTACGGACGATCGAAATCATGGATATGTCAAGCTTCCAATTCAGAGAATCATTGAATTTTTAACAGAGTTTAAATTTCAGAATATGCCTGATGCTGCAAGAAAAGAGGCAACTTTAAGATATATAAAATACTTAAGTACCAAAAAACAAGGAGCATTAGAGTACGCATATATCATACAAATGGCATATAGAGGAATACCCCGCGAACGTGCTTTTGATATTGATACATTTAGAATAAATAATTTGCATTCTGGACGTTCGATGTCCGGTAGTACCGTATATCCTGGTGATGCGAATATAAAATTTGAAGACTCAATTTGTATTCAGATTCATCATGTAAAACTAAAATGCAATTCTACTCAATGGGCGGGACGAACGGCTTATACTTTGGCGATATATTATCCGGAAGAATTCGCAATCAATTATGTAGAAACAGAAGAATAATATGAAAGTATCACTTCATTCCATATTTAGTAAACTACAAACAAAAATTTTGACGGAGCATAATTGTTATGCTGCTGATAATATTCCTTTTTCTGATACGCATAAAATAGGCATATCTTATGAGGGGTTTCCAATCTTTTTTATTGCTAGTTCGAATATTAGTTCGCTTTCGAACATAAAATTGGATTTAATCTCTATTCAATTCAATCAATTATGTAGATTGAAATTGTCAAATACGGATAAACCGATAGAGAATTACTATACAATAGTTGCATTGCAAACAGAGAATGTCGATTATATCAATTATTTCATAGATGTAGTAGAAATTGTATTAAGTAAATTAGGCAATTATCCTACTCAAAAACAACTGCATGATGAAATACAAAAATTGGTTGATTTATTTCGATGCTTTAATTTACCTCCACAAAAAACAATTCAAGGCTTATGGGCGGAGTTGTTTGTTATATCTATAGCCAGTAATCCGGAATATTTATTAAAAGCATGGCATTCTTCATTAAATGATGTATATGATTTTAATGATGGAATAGATAAAATAGAGGTAAAAAGCACATCTAAATCTCATAGAATACATAAATTTTCGTATGATCAATTATCTCCCACTGAAAACACCAATTTGATTATATCTTCGATCTTTGTTATTCAATCTGGAATAGGAAAAAATATCTTTGATTTAAAAGAGGACATAGAGACTCAAATTTGTTCATTGGAATTGCGGTATAAGTTAAATGAAATTATATTTCGAACATTAGGTTCTGAATTTGAAAAGGTATATGATGTTTATTTTGATTATCAACAGGCAGTAGATTCCTATAAACTGATTCCTGCTATATATATACCGTCATTGAATAGTGAAAGTATTCCGAATGAAATTACTAATATCCATTTCGATTGTGATTTATCACAAATTGATGTTCCGGATAATATTGCTGCAATATACCCACATAGTAAACTATTTTCAAGTTTATAGCGTATGATGAATGAGAAAGTTCTACCAGAAACATTGCTTCAGCTAATGTTGAATGTACTTGCAAAAGCAGACAGTTTTCAATATATAAGCGGAATACAACCCTTTTTAATGTCGTTAAAAGGGAGGAAATATTATGTGTATGTAAAAAATCTTTCTTCTGCATATTTTAAAGATAGACCTGATACGACACGAGCTCAACTACCAATAAAAGATGAATTCTCAGAAATAAAGGAATCTGCCTATCCTTTCATTTTCTTGGGCTATGATAGAATAAATGACGTTTTAGTATGTTGGAATTTTCATATTGCTAAAAAACGATTAAATGAAAGAAAGAGCGTGTCGTTTTATTCACGAACATTTTTTCAAGAAGAAGTTTCTCCAGGCGAATTATTGCGTAAGCGATTGAAAAATGATGATGAACCAGTCTTTTTTAAGCGTAAGGACTTATTGATGTTTTTTGAGAATATAGATTCATTTTTCGAAAATTCATCTCCTAAGGCACAAGTGATAACTCATACTCCATCTATCGAGAATGGTAAGATTACAACTATTTCAGATGTCAAGTTACTAGAGAAGCTAAGACCCCTTTTAGCTATAGATACACCCCATACCTTGGAAGCAATAAAAGTTGTGCAAGCGCATTATGGAGATAGTCCTGAAATGAAGTTTCGAGACTGGGCTAATTTGGTTAAAGCAGTAAAATTTGACCAAGAAAAAACAATAGATACGGTTAATTGCGAATTAATTAGATTACCTTCCACAAAGCAGTAGAAGTAACTTTATAAGGAATAAAATGGGGCAAACAAACCTGTATTCATTTCTATCCGATAAATTATGATATTATTGCATCGAAAAGAGAAAAACACATGGTGAAAATTTCTTCTCTTTTGGCTGTGCATATGTGTAGGATAGAATGTGGAAATCCATTGAAAATTCAGTTTAGTTTAGTCTATTAGCCTATATATATGCTAAATCAAAGTAAACTAAATATAGGTAGGCATATTTGCCTTTTCATATATGCCTATGATTTGATAGAAGTACTTACTTTTGCGTGGTGCAAAAAACAATGAGCGTATACCCTTAAGATGTACATTTGCCTATTTTCTCTTTTGGCTGCAAAATTCTCTATAGCTAGCCAAACGATATTCTTGAGGAAGGGGTAAGTCGTGGGGAGAGTAACTTTGAGAAACACTTTGTGTGCAACCAAATGCAAGGAATAAAATCAAGTGAAAAGTAAAAACCGAAGAATATCCTAAAATACCGATTTTGTTTCTATTCTGTTTCTTTTGCAAGGTGCTATGACTGCTATTTTATTGGTGTACAACAAAATAAATACAAGTAAAATAACATTTACCAGATTTCCTAACAAGGATAAAAGCTAAGACACTTTCATCATCCGTATGTAGTCTCCGAAGAGACGCTACAAATATAGAAAATACTTCGCTAATCGCCGCACTCAGAGTGGGGTATTGTTCTAATTTGCTTCACGGCCGGCGACACGGCGGCAGCAGCTCGGCCGCCCGAAGGCGGCACGTCCGGCAGGCCGCGACCTGCGCCCGATAGAGCGATTTTTCCCTGTTCTCCATGCTTTCGAACGTATCGATCGCGCTGTCGCACAGCAAAAGGATCCGCCCAAGCGCCCAAAGGCGATCGCGGGAGTCGAAATTTTCGATTTGGCTCAGCATGAAGAGGGCATAGCGACCTCGCTCGAGGGCCTTCGCCTCGACCGAGCGGATACGTCGCAGAGAAAGTTCGTGAAAACGGCAGACCTCGAAAAGGGTTTGCCCGTACACGGCCACACGGCCGCCTGCGGCAGAAGCCGCCAGCAGATAGACTCTGCCTTCGGTTTCGATCAAATGATTCATTTTCGTTTCGAATGGATTGTAAGTTAAACATCGAATGGGAACGGGCCGGCCCCGGAGGCTCCGGCCCGGAAAAACAACAACATGTCAAAGAACCGCCGGGCACAGCACACTCGTCACGGGGGACCTGCCCTTCTTCAGCTTGTTGTTTTTCCGATGCTTAACTATCCGAAACTCACGATGTTCGAATATCAGACAATCGCTGGCGAATCATTTTTCTCATTTTTAAACCGTTCCGCTTAAGACAATAAGAACTCTTCCATCGCGCACGGCCCGCTCGGGGCATACGTCCGGAAGGTATGTTATACTCGTCTTGTAAAGGGATTGTGCGGCAAATATACATCTTTTTTCCGTGCCGGCAAAAAAAATCGTGCGACAGGCCGGAAAAAATGCCGCTTTATCCGGAGAGTCCCGGCCCGACCGATCATTTCCATAGCTCGCCCGACCAGTCCCGGACTATTTCCTGTCCGGCTTTTACCGACGGCGCGCCGGCTTCTGTACGGGCGGCTCTGGCAAAAGCTCCCGGTCCGTCGATCGAAAGTTTTCGGACCGGCTTCCGCTGTCCGGCTATCGATTTTGTAATCATTCCGTTCGAACCGCATGGCATATTTTTGGCATTCTCAAAAAAGGCTATATCTTTGTAGTCCTAATCCGTAACGAGGATTTCCTCGCAGTGAAAAGGCAAGAATCCGCGGCGGAAACGGCAAAATGCCAACTCATACAAACACCTGAATATAAACGCATTAAATATGCGAAAGGGGTGATTTGTATCCTTATCTCAACATAAATATTAGAGGCGTCGGTCCGTATCCGGCGCAATCCAGTTCCAAAGCGCCGGACAACCTTCCGGCCGGCAGACGGTTCGAAAACGACGAGATTCCGATGAGCAATGCGAACAGGTTCTGGTACGTACTCCAAACCTCCTTTCACAGGGAATTGCAGATACAGTTGCAACTCAACCGAATGCGTATCCGCAGTTTCATTCCGATGCACTACGAGGAGACGACGGAGTCCGGACGGCGCAGAATCCGTCGGAAGCCCGCCGTCCATAACCTGATCTTCGTGCGAATCTCGCCGGCGTGGCTTCAGAAAATCAAGACGGCCAAGCTGATCCCGGCCAAGTGCATGTACGACAAGACGACCCAAATGCCTCTGATCGTTCCTGACAAGCAGATGGACGACTTCATCGCGCTGACCGAAGGCAAGTTCGAAGACGTTCTGCTGATCGACCCCAGTACGGAAAAACTGGAACGGGGCGACATGGTCCGGATCACTTCCGGTATGTTCGCCGGGATCGAGGGCGAATACATCCGCTACCGGTCCAAGAACCGGGTCGTCGTCCGGATCGAAGGCTTCGCGGCCGTCGCGACGGCCGAAGTGCCCGAGACCTACATCGAGAAAATATCTGCTGAAGCACATCCGGTCGGGTCGCCCGTTTAGACCGCGCGGCTGGTTTTGCCTGCAGTTATCCGTCAAAACGAGACATATTATTTAAAGGGGAGGACCCGTCCGTCCGCTCCATGAAAACGAAAGACGGTCCTGTTTACTCAGCTCCTGACGCGACCGATCCGGAATAGCATGCCGTGCGGACTCGCCCGTCCGGACCGGATCGGCCTGTGTCCGAGGTCCGGCGCAGGCCGGTCGGACACAGTAACCGTTTTTACTTAATCATCCTATGAAAGGTATCGTATTGGCC
>ERZ827186.2665-NODE-2665-length-11649-cov-2.801018_pt1 | contig 11649 bp, 10 predicted proteins | sample MGYA00519918_ERZ827186 | MGnify/ENA primary metagenome ERZ827186 (study PRJEB31778, sample SAMEA3449275) | human gut metagenome | biome: human gut; feature: human-associated habitat; material: faeces | place: United Kingdom | collected 2010/2012 ... | reverse complement strand
GTGTGGTTTGCCAAAGATTTTTGAAAATGGGCGCAAAAAAAGCAGCAAACCTTTTCAAGATTTACTGCTTATGTGCCGCTGTGATGGGCGGCGGTATTAAATTGTTAGACAGTTTACCTAACGGGAAATTAGTTAAATGTGCGTTATATGAGCAAGAATGTTTTTTTCAAAGGCTTGAGAATATTAAACTCAACTCGCCATTCAATATCATCCGATACTGGTTCAAAGTGTAGAGCAGAGCAAGCAACATGTAGGTTTTCTTGTTTGCTGTCACCATACAGGATTGCGGTTGGCTCATCTGCACCGCCGATAATGCCGACACAAACAATATCATTTTGCGCTTCCGGCGCAAAGTGATTTGTTATAGGAGCGATTTCTAAAGGCTTATCGCCATCGGCACAATCACGGATTAAAATATCATCGTCTGGTTTAGGCGAAAGCGTGTAGCTCATGGCAGTAAAATGCGTCGGATAAAACCAACGGTCAGAGCCAACGCGCTTGTGAGAAATTGTCTGCTGATCCAATTCCTGTACGGTCAATGTGTATTTTGTTCCGCTGACTGGATGGGAGAAAGAAAATGAATCGCCGGGAGCGTGTGTCTTGAAATGTGGTCCTGGAACACGGCGCGACTGCTGCTCCATCGTAAGGGAGAGTGATTTTATCTCAGGGCGGCGTTTGCTTGTCCATGGAAAAGCTGCCCTAAAAATCATCCATCCATAGGATTTGTCCAAGTCATAGTGTTCCAACGCCCACTTTGCTTCCGTTTCATTGATCATTCCATCTGGCAAACATGGATTAAAGACCACAGAGCAACCATGAGAAGTCTGTATTATTTTCCCGTTCAATTCCAAACGAGGAATAAAGTCAAGGCAAAGCGGATTGTCTAAATCTATTTGCATTTGCTGCTCCTGCGTGAAGTATTCGCAGGAATCATTTTCGGGGTGTAAATCCCACTTTTTCATAAACTTGCGAATGTCCTCTGCGGGGGTACACATACAGAGATCCATGACAAGTCCCTTGCTGCAAGAATACACCGCAGGAATAACCCAATGATGTCCAGCCCATTCAAATTGCTTATTTAATCGAAGTTCTGTTCCGGCATGGCCTTTTCCTGAAGGCTCTCAGAAGTTTCCGTCAAAATAAACCTTCCATTCAGGGATGGTCGCTTCTACAGTTGGGTTCATATCCATATTATGTGTATTATCTTTGAGGCACTTTGCTCCCACAGAGGAAAGGTCAATTACGCTTTGCAAAAATTTCTGAAATATTCTGTTCATAATGTTCTCCATAATTCTGATTTTCTGAGTTACTTCAATTATGATTAATGATATCATAAAAATGTTTTGCTTTATATTTTTATTTGTTCTCTTCATTTTGTGTTCCGAAAGGAAATTTTCTACTCATACTATATATCGTAAAAAATTCCGGATGGTAACAAAAACTTTAAAATTCTTTTAAAGTCAAAAAAGAAGTCCACTATTCAGACAATGGATTTTTTACGTTGATGATTTGTCAAATATATATTACAGGAGAGATCAGCATATTATAAGGATTTATCGGCATGCTGGACATGAAAATAGAAGAAAAGTAAAGATGGTAAGTGCACTCAAAAAATGATGCAGCAACAAGATATGGTGTTTCGTTTACTGTATTTTATTGACGAATTCAATATATTGTGTTACCATATAAATGGATTATTTTTTATGCATGGTTTGCCACGCAGCAAAGTTTTTTGTTCCGGATATGCTGTTCCGGGAGCAACATTTAGGCGAAGGCCTTTTATCAATAGGAAGACATCAAAAATCAAAAGAAGATTTTTGGTGTCTTTTTTTGTTGTCCAAAAACGAAATGTGAAGTGTGCAAAAAAACAGGAAGGGAGGAAATGTAAAATAATCCACAAAAGATGAACAGGAAAATCAAAAAAGGAGGCAGAATATGGGACAGGCTATATGCATTCGAAAAGATGAAAAACCATTGGGATATGACTGGGAATGTGGACATGAGGAATTATATGTCAGAGTGAATATGTACTACAACGGATCCCTGTATGTCGGATTATGGCAAAAGCAAAAGGAATGTGAGGAAAAGCTGGAATTATTCGGAGATCTTACAATTGGAGTTATGGGATTCCTAAGGCCAGGGCAGGCAATAATCTCGGATTGCGGAGCAAAAGCAAAGGTTGCGTTTATTGAATAGTATAAACTCGGAAAAGTTATAGGTAAGAGGAAAATCAATTATGGCAGCTATTATGTCGTAGAGTTTAATCTTGCACGACTTGCACAGCTCGATCCAGAAGGTACGGAAAGATATCTGCTCGAAAATGGTCTTGATCAAAAAGAATTTAAAGCAGATTAGAGTAAAGATGTACATTTAAAAACCAGGCAATAAAGGTGGTGCGGCATGAAAGACGACGAATATAAGGGATATTACTGTCTGCTGATCGCAATCCTGTGCGATTTGAATGCAGCGGAAGCCAGCACAATGTACGAATACGGACCAGATCATCCGCTTTGCCGGAAAATACTGAAAAAGAAAGTTCGGAAACCGTCCATAAAAAAGCTCAAGGAATCAGAAATGGCAGCGGCTATGAAGGCTCTTCTTGATCAGGGATACAGCCAGGATGCAGTATCGGAAGCATTTCAGTGTTTTCCATCTACGGTCAGGCGCAGAGTAAGAAAATTAACAGAAAGGAAGGAAACGAATGACAGATCAGAAATTGATTGCAGGAATATTTAATGATTTTTTAGGACTTTATACGGGTAAAATTCAGACCGGTATCCGTCCTTTGATTGAAAAATATAAAAACCATCCCATGCTGATGGGACTCCTCTCCAATTTGGATGAAGCGGCAAAGATTCAGGCACCGAAAGCCATGAAAGAAATTTATTCTTTCTATAAGGAATATCGTGGCAGGGATCTGGAAGATGCTGACTGGAAGGAACTGACGGAAAAAGCCCGTCAGATCTGTGCAGGATGGGAGGAAAATGAATGGGTTCGCCGTATTGTACTGGAAATGATCAGCCTTTTGGATTCTGATGATGCAGAGAGACGCAGGATTGCATTGGAAGTAGAAAAAGAAATGGAAGCAGCTGAACAGAAAATGAATGCGGCATAAAAAGCAGGCAGAGGCAGGAGATTTTTTCTTCTGCCTCATGTTTTTATCAGGAAAGAAGGGACCGATTATGTTAAATGAGATCATAAAAACTGCAGAAGAATTAAATACAGCAGCATTGTATTACCGCCAGAGCGGGAATATGGATGGTGTGCGGGAACTTGCCAAAGCACATGCAGTTTCAAAAAAACAGACAGAGGAATTTATTCAGGGCAGCCGCTACCGGCTGGTTGATATACCGATTGAGGAAAGAAAGTTTGCGAATGCGTCTGAAAAACTGCGTGCAGAAATGTTTGCCTTAAAGGATGCAGGCTTTGCGGACATCATAGGACAGTATCTTGTAAATCTTGCCAAAACGGATTCTGCTTTAGATGCACAGGTGTTAAAAAAACATAAGATGCTTCAGAGATGTTTGGATTACGTGACGCAAAAAGCCTACAACATTGCACTGGAGGGAGCGAAAAAAAAGGGAGAGAACGGCATTCGGGTCAATACAGGCCTGGCACTCTCCGGCGACCAGGTTTTTCCCTGGGTACTTGAATATTATGCGAAAGATGATGAAAAAGAAATAGCAGAAAAAGAGCAGGAAGAAAAGAAAAAGATTCAAAAGGAATGGGATTCGGTAAATAAGAGAACGAAAACAATACCGAAAAACCAGGGGACAAAGAAAGATTCCGAGGTGCATCCCAAAGAAGCAGCGGAGCAGGAAGAAAAGCATATCAGCAAGAAAAAATCAAAAGATTCCGGGCAGATGTCCTTGTTTGACATGATGCAGCCGAAAGAGAGTTAAAGGAGAAGGATATGATCGCATATAAAGGATTTCAAAAGGATTTGAAATGTCGGGGCTTTCAGTTTCAGGAGTATGGCATAAATGAAACGGAAAAAGCAAACTGTAGACAAAATGGATTTCATTGTGCAGAAAACCCACTGGATTGTCTCTGCTATTATCCGAATTGGAAAAATTCCGTGTATTACATAGTAGATGCAGCAGGGGATTTGGATGAAGATGGGGAAGATTCAAAAATCTCCTGCACAAAGATGCGCCTGTTAAAGAAAATTGAATTGAGAAGCCTGTTATTACATGGAGCTGCTTACATGGCGAAATATCCAAACCGGAAATGGAACTCCCATGTTGCAAAAGAAAGCGGGACCAGCTGCAACGGATTTTGTATTGTACGTGGAAAAGCCCCCAAAGCCAAAGGACAAAAGGGCGATTTACTGTTACTTTTAAAGGAGCAGCCTGGCAACAGCCAGATACTGGAAATTGGGGTCATCTGTATCGATGGTCGGAAATATCCGGAGGAAGCATGGATTGATGTGACTGGAAAGCTGGTGGAGTTATGAGAAAAAAGATGTTGATGGAATTAAAACCATTAAAAGTGATGAACAGACATATCGCAGATGCAAAGAAAACGGAAATATCTTTGAGTCCATTGGAGAAACAAAGGGGTGAACCCGGAAAATATCGGATGTATTGTCGGGCAGCAGTAGAAAAAGGAATTTTAAAAGTGTATCTGTTTGCCGTAACGGATATTGAGGAGAATATAAACTTTCCGAGGTACCGTCTGTTTATCAGCAGAAAAGAGAGACGGTTTATTACCTATGATGAAAAATTAAAAAAATGGAGAAAGGCACTTCTTGAAAGTATCTTATGGGATGTAAGGATTAATCTTGGCAACATCTATGTAAATGACTGTGATACAAAGGTCATCCAAAAATATTTAAAGACAATGCAGCCTGCAATCCGGGCACTGGAAGAGTTTCAGGCGAATATCCGTAAAGAACAAAGGATACGTCATGATAAAAAACTTACAGATTCATGGGACCAGGTGATGAAAACTATATCTGGACTGCCTAAGAACTGGATCGGATGGGTTTCAAAATATGGAATTACGGAACACTATATCTTCTACAAGTATCAGAAAAATGGTGCTACAGAAGGATACTGTACATATTGCAAAAAACATGTTCCAATCCGATCACCCAAATATAACCAGAAAGGACGATGTAACGTGTGTGGACAACCGATTACTTTTCGTTCCGTGGGAAAGTCTGGAAGATTTTGTACAAAGTGGTACAGAGTCTATCTTATCCAGAGGAGACGCAAGACTTCTGGTTTTGTGCTCCGGATCTTTCATGCCAGAACGTGGTATAAAAAGGGCGGCTATACAGATTGCGAAACTACCTGCCATGAAGAGCAGAGAAGAATCTTCTCTGCAAATGGAGAGGAAATTTCCAATTTCGTTTATGATCTGTTCAAACAACGGGAAATGCGTTGGATTTCGTGTAGAAGTTCTTGGCATTATACTTGCTGTGACAGTCAATATAAAGGAATGGTTTATCCATATACCCTGTCGGATCTGTCCAGGCATGAATTAAAAGAAACAGGTCTGCGTGAGTACGCCCTTGGTCAGAAAAAGATAGATCCTGGAAAATATCTTTACCTGTGGAAGACATACCCGGTACTGGAACAGATTGTAAAAGCGGGGCTTTTCCAGTTAGTTGATGATGTACTGGACCACAGGACAGCAGATGCAATAAAAAGAAAAGGCAGAAAACCAACAGAATTCCTGTCCGTAGATAAGAAAGAGTTTCGAAGACTCCGAGATATGAATGGCGGGGTAAAAGAACTTAAATGGCTGCAACTTGAAAAGAGTACAGGAAAAACAATCGGGGATGAAGAAATATGCTGGATGGTAAAAGAAGGATTTGAACCAAACGACCTGAAGTTTGTTCTGGATCAGATGAGCATCTGCCAGATTCGACATTATCTTGTGAAACAATCAGAAAAATCCGGGGATGATATCAGCCATGTGCTGCAGGTGTGGAACGATTATCTTTCTATGGCAAAAAGACTGGGAATGGATATACATGATTCCATTATTTACCGTACCAGAGATCTTCAACTTCGCCATAAAGAGGCGGTTTTGAAGATAGAAGAAATGAAACGCGGAATCCGACGTAGGGAGCTGGAAGAAAAGTATGTCGGATTTCAGAAACATCTCATTGATTTGAAAGAAAAATATGAGTTCAGTGACGGTGAATATCAGGTTATTGCGCCAAAGAGTATCGATGACATCCTATATGAAGGTGATACGCTTCATCACTGTGTAAATAAGACGGATACTTATTTTGACCGGATCGTTTCAAAGGAAAGCTATATCCTGTTTTTGCGGGAAAAAGAGAATCCGAAAGTACCGTTTTATACACTGGAAGTTGAACCAGATGGAACCATCCGGCAAAAACGTGCGGAATTTAACCGTCAAAATAAGGACATTGATAAGGTGACTTCTTTTTTAACATTGTGGCAGAAGGAAATTCAGAAGCGATTAACCAAAAAAGATCGTAAGAGCACAGAAGAAAGCAGGAAGCTCAGGCAGCAGAACTATCAGGAGATACGTGATAAGCATGTAGTTGTCCATGGCGGAGCATTTGCTGGGGAACTTCTGGCTGATCTTTTAGAGAAAGACTTAATGGACCTACCAGTGGAATCGGCAGAAAACGGAGAAAGCCCTACTGAAATAGCGGCGTAAATAAAAGGATAAAGTGGATGCGGCAGGGAGTTTCCCTGCTGCATTTGAGCAGAAAAGAGAAAATGACATTATATACAGCAGAAAATGAAGGAGAGGACGGAAATGAATAAAAAAGAATTGCGTAACATGAAATTGCTGGAAGCTACGGATGAACTGATAAAACTTGCAAAAGAAGATGTGCCGGTAAGAGATGAAGGATACTATACGGAGCAGCTGATTTATCAGAGGGGGCTATATTTACGTGCAGAAGTAGAAAACAATATTTTAAAAGTAGCATTTTATCTGGCAGAATATCTTTCCACGGACTGTCGGAAACCTGTATATACATTATACGTTGATAAAAAGAACGATGTTTTTAAAGGGTATGATTACCAGACAAAGAAATGGTCAGAAAGTATGCTGGATAAGACCATTTTTTCAAAATGGTTATATCAGGAAAATTCTTATATGAAAGAGGCGGATACAGCGTTGATCCAAAAGTATCTTGAAAGTGAATATGACGATGCTTTTTATGCACTGTATGTATATCAATGTGACCAGAGACACCGGAGGCTGGGAATGAAATATGAAAAAATTCTGACAAACTGGGATCAGTGTATGGATAGACTCCCAGAAGTTCCGAAAGACTGGCTGAGATGGCAGAAAAAAGTTGGAATTACCCAGAATTTTATCTTTTATCATTACAGCCGCAGGAAAGATCAGACAGGATATTGTAGTTGGTGTGAAAGCGAAGTTCCAATCAGCCATCCTCACCATAATGCAGTGGGGAATTGCCCAAAATGCAGACATCAGATTCAATATAAAGCATTAGGCCGGGCCAAAAATATAGAAACCCAAAAAGAGACTGCATACCTGCTTCAGACCTGTGGAAATAATGTGTTTGTTTTGAGAGAATTCCAGCTTCAGATGCTCATAGTAAGCAGCTCATATAAAAAACCAGTATATTCTTTCTTTGAGCGCCGGAGAATCCTGTATGATGAAGAATTAAATACGAAAGAATATTATTTCGGCCGTCATCATTGGACAAAAGAAAACCGATGGATCCAGGGTAAATTACAGGTTCCACTGTATCCAGGTTACGGTGGCTATATGACATATGAAAAATATAATATGGGAAATATTTATGGAAAATCACTGTATGGCATTAAAAACAGGACATTCCGTAGGACAGGATTCTACGAATATGCAAAAGTCAAAAGGTTTTTAGATCCGGTAAGGTTTTTTGAAATGGTTAAAGAAAGGCCTTATCTGGAACGGCTCATTAAAGCAGGACTTTATCATCTGGCAGAGGACATTATGGATAATAAAGCACAGATCTATTGTGAAGATTCCGGAGACCTTGGAAAAGCACTGGGAATTGATAGATTCCGCTTAAAAAGGCTGCGTACAAACAATGGGGGAGAGATTTTTCTTCAATGGCTATTACTTGAAAAAGCTCAAAACAAGTTGATCCGTGACGATGTGATTTCGTGGATGTGCCGGGAAAAGCTTAAACCAGCGGATCTTATGTTCATTATGGATCGTATGGCCCCTTTACAGATCAAAAATTATCTGGAAAAGCAGGCAGCAGAAAGTGGGGAATCCGTGAAAGACCTGATCAAAACATGGAAGGATTATCTCAATATGGCAATTCGGGTCGGAGTGAATGTGCAGGATTCTGTTATCTACCGTGCACGAAAGCTCATGCAGAGACATAATGAAATGATAAAAGAGATAGAAGCAAAAGATTTGATTTTAAGAGCCGGAGAGCTGGAAAAGAAGTATCCGGGTCTGAATCGTATATGCAGGGATTTGAAAAAATATGAATATGCGGACAAAGAGTATCAGATCGTTGTGCCGGAAAAAGTGGATGACATTTTGTATGAAGCAAAACTGATGCATCACTGCGTAAATAATACAGAAACCTATTATGAACGAATGAGCCAGCAGGAATCCTATATCCTGTTTTTGAGAAAGGCAGAACAACCAACGGAGGCATACTATACGCTTGAAGTGGAACCGGATGGAACCATAAGGCAGACACGCACTTTTTATAACCAGCAGAATGAAGATATTGAGCTTGCAAGGGATTTCCTTATAAAATGGCAGAAACAATTAAAAAAGAAACTGGCAAAAGAAGATTATAAACTGGCTGTAAAAAGTCAGAGTCTTAGGAAAAAAGAGATTGACGAGCTCCGCAGCAAAGGCGTTCGTGTAAATGGTGTTGGGTATTGCAACAAATTGCTTGCTGAAATTCTGGAGGAAGATTTAATGGAGGCAGGGAATCGGGAACTGGAAGAACAGGCCGCATAATAGCAGATTGATATATCACAAAAGTAACTTCAAAAGTAAAAATGAAATTCCTGTGAAAGTTTGGGGATATTTACAGAAACAGCTCTGAAATTCTCTTTTATTTAAGTATAAGGGATTTTATGGAATTCCTTAAATATACTCGAAACGGAGGATGAGCTTTGGAGGAAAAATTAAAGTTGCTTTGGCTGGTATTGATCTTTGTTGATTTTGGGCTTATGTTTGTTTCATTTCCAATCTTGATTTATGTGATTTTTTGTATGACATGAATACAAAAAGCCTTCTGTAAGTGCCCTTTTCCGGTGAAAAGACCGGAGGGGCATTTACATGTATGCAACAGTTTATGTATGTATTCGCAGGAATACGAGTAAAATACTACGCAGCTGCTACTGTTTAAAGCCTGTAGTGAAATTGACATTAAATATCTGGAATGATACGATAAAATTGAACATTTTGCAAGGCAGATTGCATAAAATTTTATTCTGATACGAGGTCAGAATTTTATACTTTATACCGCGTCTGCGGATCAACCGATAAAGACACAAAAAGAGTAAAATGGACTCTTGGAGTGTCTTTTTTTGTTTGACAAAATGTTTTGACATGTATCAGATCCAATCACGCCAAAAGGAGGAAAGAAGTTTTTATGCCACGTAAAATCAGATCAAACTATAGGGAGAAATTCAAATTTGTATATAATGGAAAGACTTTTGAAAGTAAACGTCAATGCTGCAAAGTTTATGGAATATGTTACCGTAGTGTAATGTCGTACCAGAATCAATATAAATGCAATACTGAAGAAGCAATTACACATTTTATTGAATTGAAAAAAAATAAAGAGATCATATTCCGAAATCGAAAATGGGCCAGCATTAAGACCTGCTGCGAATTTTATGATTTAAACGAAGATTCTGTCAAGACCGATATATGGAATCGAAAATGCACACCACAGGAAGCGATTGAACGGGCAATAGAATGGAAAAAAGCACATGAGATCACATATCATGGTGTGAAATACCCATCACTGCCTCAATGTTGTGAAGACCTGGGAATAAATCCTATATCAGTACGTTTGTATATGGAAAAAAATGGGGTTTCTTCTACACGTGCGATTACACATTATATCAAATCTAAAGAGAAAAGAGCCTTTGAATTCCGTGGAAAAGAATACAAAAATTTTACGGAATGTTGTCTTGCGTATGGATTAAAGCCAAAGTCAGTAAGTTCAGCAGTATTTAAAGCGAAACGTCCTCATGCGGATGTTATGGAAGAAATTATCTCTCATATGGAAGGTTGTATGCCAAAAGAAGTAACGAAAAAAGAAGAAATTCCTGAAAATCAGGTGATGTCTAAAGAAAGGCATCGTGCGAAAGAGGCTTTTTTTTATGAGGGAAATAAATATATCTCACTTGGACAATGTTGTGAATTCTATGGAATTAATGAATCTAGTGTACGCAGTAGAGCTTGGCGAAAAAAGTGTACATGGGAAGAAGCTGTGAAATATTATATTCAAAAAAAGGAAACAGAAACACCGAAAATGCAATTCTTTTATAAAGGGAAAAAGTATAAAAGTGTTTCAGCATGTTGTGCTGAATACGGCGTTAATGCTTCCAGTGTGCGTAACCGTGCCAAAACAACAGAATGCAGCATTGAAGAATCTTTGGATCATTTCATAAAGAAAGCCAGTATAGAAATACAGCCGTCGGTATTTATTTTTAGAGACAAAACCTATAGGTCTTTGGAAGAATGCTGTCTGGAATATGGAGTCAACGCTGACAGTGTATCTTCAAGAAAATATAGATTGAATTGTACTATGGAAGAATCATTGGAGCATTTTATTGAAAATAAAGATATGATTGCCGAAAGAATACAAAAATTTACATTTAAAGGAATAGAATATCGAAGTCTCCGGGCATGTTGTCAAAAATATGGTATTGATGATATATGTGTGAGACAAAGAGCACGAGATAAGAATTGTTCTCTTGAAGAATCGTTTACACATTTTATGACGAGAAAAAGGAAAAAAATGTTAAGTAACCCGGAATTTGAATATCATGGAACTGTTTATCCATCGCTTAAAGTATGCTGTGAGGAATTAGGAATAAATAAAAGCAGTGTAATAAGTCGAAGCCATAGGGCCGGATGCAGTTTACAGGAAGCAGTGGAGTATTATGTCAGCCAACAGGAACGTAGAACATTGGATTAATCTATAAGGCCAGCAGGCAGCCTTTTTTAGAATTTATATAATAGTAGAGAGGAGGAACGGTCAATATCATCTGCCTGCAGATATTGACCGGTTATATATGTTGCGAAAAAAAACACAGCCGGAAGCAAACAACGATAAAATTCTTATATCCGTTAAAGAAGCCTGTGAGCTTACAGGACTTTCTGAGAAAACAATGAGATCATTGATGAATGAAAACTGTTTCATGGTACGGATTGGGCGCAGAACACTGATTGATAAGAAAAAATTTCAAAAATGGATAGATCGGCAGTCTTGAAAGCTTTTTTTTGTTGTGCTAAAATATATATCCAGTGCCATGCATTATCATCAGAAAGGATGGTGGTGTTATGGGCAAAAACTTAAAGGGTAAAGAATTAGGAAAAGGATTATATCAAAGAAAAGATGGACGATATGAGGCCAGAATTTTCGTTCGCGGTACAGGAAAAACGTTTTCAATTTATGGTACAAATTTACAACATCTAAAAAAAGAAAGA
>ERZ827186.2658-NODE-2658-length-11672-cov-3.721787_pt1 | contig 11672 bp, 6 predicted proteins | sample MGYA00519918_ERZ827186 | MGnify/ENA primary metagenome ERZ827186 (study PRJEB31778, sample SAMEA3449275) | human gut metagenome | biome: human gut; feature: human-associated habitat; material: faeces | place: United Kingdom | collected 2010/2012 ... | reverse complement strand
CGCTTCGCCGCCGGGGCGGAACAGATGGCGTTTGTCGTACCACGCCGTCTCGCCCGAAGGTTTGACGAAGAACATCCGGTTGCGGAACCGCTCCTGCTCGGCGACGACGACACTGCCCACGACGGCCCTGCCGTACTGCGCTGCCCAGCGGCGCATGGTCGTGACGACCAGCCCGTCGGCCGGTTCGGCGACGCAGGCCGGACGCAGTTTGAATCCCGTGGCGAACATTTCGGGCAGCACGACCACATCGGCATCGGCCGCGGCCACGATCGGCTCCAGACGTTTCAGGTTCCGGGCGGTGTTTTCCCACTCCATATCGACCTGACAGATAGCTACGCGTATTTTCATAGGAAACTTCTCTTTTGTAACAAATATATGAAATTTTCTTACAGTTTGCACTTTTTGCAAGAAAAAAGCGGGACATCCTGTAAGACATCCCGCAAATTTCATGCGATCCGCGCATACCGACGCGGCGCGGCGTAAGCCGGAACAGAGCGGCGAACCGGGTCAGCTTTCTCCGAGCCGCCACACGGTAACGGACGAAGCGTTGCTCCGCTGGTGCAGCACCGAGACTTTGCAGGGCACGAAATCCGAAGCGCCGCACGTCCAGACATCGACGAACTGCTGGGGGCTGCGCTCCGCGAGCGGGAACCATGTGCTCTGCACCTGAATCATCACCCGGTGTCCGGCGCGGAACGTATGCGCGATGTCGGTCATGCGGAACGGCACGCGGGCCGGAACGCCCGGCGTAAAGGCTTTGGGACGCGAGAACCCGTCGCGGAAACGCCCCCGCATCACGTCGCCGCGCACGAGCATCCGGCAGCCGGACTGCGGATCGTCGTCGGGAAAAACGTCGATCAGCCTGACGACAAAATCGGCGTCGGTGGTCGAAAGGATCACCTCCAGCTCGACATCGACGGGTCCCGCGAAGGTCATATCCCCGTCGAGCGGCTCGGTGACGAAGGTCAGCACGTCGGAACGGTCCGACACGAAGCGCTGGTCGGCGAGCATATACTCTTTGGGGCGGCGTTCGCCGAAGGATTCGATATAAGGCACGGGATCGGCCGGATCGGACGTATAGGCGGAGGCGGAGCTTTTGGCCGTCGGGCGGCGGGTTTCGAGACGTCCGCCGTCGGAGAGGTAGAAGGTGAGCTTACGCGCTTCGCGCGGCGTCCAGCGGTCGAAAGCATGCCAGCGGTTGTCGCCCGACGAGAAAACCGCGGCGGCGGGAAGCGGGTCCGCGGCGCCCTCGCCCTTGAGGTAATGGTCGAAGAAAGGGAGTTCGAAATGCTCCATATAGTATTCCCACGCCGCTTCGCGCCCGAAATCGAACGCTCCGAGTTTTCCGCTGCCGTTGCGCCATGCTCCGTGCGCCCAAGGTCCCACGACCAGATGGCACGGCGTTGCGGGGCTTTGCCGGACCATGGCCCGGTAGAGGTTCCACGCCCCGAAGCAATCCTCGGCGTCGAACGTCCCTCCGACGACCAGCACGGCCGGCTGTACGTTGTAGCAGGCCCTGCGCAGGTCGCGCGCCTGCCACCATGCGTCGTAGGAGGAGTGTTCGGCAAGCTCTTCCCAGAAAGGATTGGGACGCTGAAGTTCCGTAAGTTCGGCCAGCGTCGCATGTTCCCGGAAGAACGTCCACTCGTCGGGGCGGGTCCGCTTCGACATCGAGGGCATCTTTTCGGTCGGAGTATGGCCCGGAGGGGTGTTCATGCCGCTCAGGAAACGGTAGGAGTCGGTGAGCATCAGCACGCCGTTGTGGCGGACGTCGTCGCCCATGAACCAGTCGGTGACAGGAGCCTGCGGCGAAACGGCCTTCACCGCAGGATGGGTGCAGAGACCGCCCATCATGGCGTAGAAGCCCGGATAGGAGCTGCCCGCGAACCCGACGCGACCGTTGTTGCCGGGAATATGTTTCACGAGCCACTCCACCGTGTCGTAGCTGTCCGTGGCCTCGTCCACGTCGCCGAAGCCCACCGGACGGACGTGCATGAACTCGCCCTCGCTCATGTAACGCCCCCGCACGTCCTGCTGGACGATGATATAGCCGCGATCGACATAGCTCCGCAGGTAGCCTTTTTCGAGCCCGGCGGGGAATGCGTCCGCGCCGTAGGGCCCCGTGCCGTAAGGCGTGCGGAAAATGATGATCGGGGCGCGCCCCGGAGCCTTGGGGGTATAGACCGAGGTGTGGAGGCGCACGCTGTCGCGCATGGCGATACGGTATTCGGCCTTGTCGTAGAGCGTGCTGACAGGCTGGGCGCATGCGGCGGCGGCAGCCAGCACTCCGCCCCAGAGCAGCGGCAGGAATCGGCGGAAATTCATGGCGGGATCGTTTTCTGTTTCCGGTAAAGATAGCCTTTTTCCGGTCAAAACGCAAAAAGAGAGGCCCAAGCCGCGACAAAAGCGCGATTTCTTCCGACCGGCAGGACTGCAATGTTTGGATTCGGGCGAAAATAAACGTACTTTTGCACCGTATCTCTCAACAAACGACAATGCTCAGAGCAGGACGCACACAAACCCTCACCGTAAGCCGCATATCGGAATACGGACTATACCTCGCGGACGAGGAACAGAACGAAGTTCTGCTGCCCAACCGCTACACCTCGCTGACCGACAAGGTCGGCGACCGGAAAGAGGTGTTCCTCTACCACGACTCCGAAGACCGGCTGGTGGCGACGACCGAAACGCCGCTGCTGCGCGTCGGCGAGGCGGGTTATCTCCGCGTCGTGGACAAGACGGCCCACGGGGCGTTCCTCGACTGGGGGCTGTACGGCAAGGATCTTTTCCTGCCTAACCGCAACCAGCAGGGCGGCATCATCGCCGGACGGAGCTACATCGTCTACCTCTACGAAGACAGCGTCACGGGCCGCTGCGTGGCGACCTGCAAGCTCAAGAGCTTCATCAACAACGACAGCATCACGGTGGCGCCCCGTCAGGAAGTCGATCTGCTCGTGGCTTCGGAGAGTCCGATCGGCTACCGCGTGATCATAAACAACCGGCACTGGGGCATGCTCTACCGCAACCAGCTGTTCCGCCCCATAGCGGTCGGAGACCGGACGAAAGGTTACGTCCGCAAACTCACTGAAGACAACCGCATCGACGTCAGCCTCCAGCAGGAGGGTTTCGCGCAGGTGAAGGACTCGGCGGAGGTTTTGCTGCAGCTGGTCCGCGACAACGGCGGCTTCCTGCCGCTGAACGACGACAGCGCCCCGGAAGAGGTGAACCGGCTGACGCAGACGAGCAAGAAGGTTTTCAAACGTTCGCTGGGCATGCTGCTCAAACGCGGCGCCGTCACGGTGGACGAACAGGGAATAAAGATCAACGAGTAATGGCCAAGATAACGACCGCGGAACGGGTTTCGCGCGAAGCTTCCGACAATTTCGTATTTCAGCGTTCGCTGCTGGCCTACCATGCCGCGGCGCAGCGCATCAGCGGCGACGTGCTGGAGATAGGCACGGGGGCCGGTTACGGCATCGAGGTCGTGGCGCCCCGCGCCCGGAGTTTCGTCACCATCGACAAACTGGCCCCCGCGCCCGAACCGACGCAGCTCCCGAACGTCGAATTCCGGCAGGCGACAGTTCCGCCGCTGCCCTTCGCAAACGACAGTTTCGACTTCGTGATCTCGTTTCAGGTGATCGAACACATAAAACAAGACCTCGAACTGGTGCGCGAAGTGAAGCGCGTACTGCGTCCGGGCGGAAAGTTCATCGTGACGACCCCGAACGCTCCGATGTCGCTCACGCGCAACCCGTGGCATATCCGGGAATACACCGCCGCGGAGCTGCGCAGCCTGCTCGGCAGCGAATTTTCGTCGGTCGAGGCGCTCGGCGTTTCGGGCAACGCGCGGGTCATGGAATATTACGAACAGAACCGCCGCAGCGTGAAGCGCATCACGCGCTTCGACATCCTCGACCTGCAGCACCGGCTCCCCCGCTGTCTGCTGCAATTCCCCTACGACGTTCTCAACCGCATAAACCGCCGCAGACTCCTGAAGTCCAACACCGATCTCACGACCTCGATCCGCATGGACGACTACCGGATCGGCCCCGTGACGGACGAGAGTTTCGATCTGTTCTTCGTGGCGGAAAAATAGGCGCAACCATCTGATAAAAACCAAGGGCTGCCCCACTGCGGGGCGGCCCTTGCCGTATCCTGTCATCCCGAACATACATTCGACATTGCAGACCGCGCCGCCGAAATCAGCGGCCGCGGCCGTCGCGCGGGAACTGAATTCCGCGGCTTCCGCGGTTCCGGTCCGGCAGTTCGCAGCCGCGTCCCGCACACGTTTCGGCGGCTCCGGCACACGAAATCCGAGGGAGCGGATGCCGCGGCGCGGCAGGCTCCGGGACCGACGGCGGCAACCGGTGCGGCCGGCGGTTCCGCCACGAAAAGAGACGAAGTTTCAACGGCTCGGCGGGGATGTTCCGCCACCTGATTTCGAGGCCCGTATTTACGAAAAAATTGCCGAGAAGCGGACGTTTGCGATAAAATATTGTACAGAAAACAACATTACATTTTAATCTTACCGCACTGATTATCAACATGGAGATTCGTTAAAAATCTTATCTTTGGCTTTCAAAAATCCAACGATTTGACTGCTAACGACATGCATATCAGGCCGGTTATCCGAATCCGGGAGTTCTGCAATAACTTAATATAAAAAAGGGATTGCAGCATGCTCATAAAGAATCATTCGCCTTAACGAAGACCGACTCCGCCAAATCTCAAGCATTAACTATTAATCCACCTCCATATGGAATTCATAATAACGATTCTCGTCATGGACATATTCATTGTCCTCATAATATATCGACGCCTGCGCCACCATATCCAATACGTTTCAGGGCAGGCAAAAGCCAGACTGAATTATATCCGTATCCTGATCGATACCGTATATACCTATTCCCACCAGCCGGAACTGCTGCAAAAACACCTGCAAAAAGAGATGTCGATCAAAAAACTGCTGGCTTATCATGTGATCGACAACCGATGCGACCGTCTTTTCTCCGCCAGAATGAAAGTGAACAGCAACGACCAATTGCTATACATGCTTCATAAAGAGGGATTTTCACCGCGGGAGCTATGTATCATATTCGAATTGAACAACCTCAATTCGGTATATGTCAAATGCCACCGAATAAACAAGAAACTGCATGCGGGCGACATGCAGGAAGTGCTTTCGAAATAAACGACCAGAAGCGGGCCGCGTGTCCGCAGCGGCCGGAAGCCCAGCTTCCGGCTTTTTTCGTCCCCTCCCGGCAACGTATTCTTCATAGCTGCGGTTCGGAATCCGCCGCCCAGCTTTTAGGCAAAAGCGTTCCCGCCCCGGTTCGGCAGACCGACTTTCGATCTGTTCGGTGAAAACGGATCCTTGGAAAAACCCCCGTCCGGTCCCTGCGTTCGTCCCGTTTCCTTCGGACCGGCAGGGAGCCGGCGGAAAGGCCGCGGGAAGACCGCGGCGGTCAACTGCGGGGCGACATTTGACAAATATTTGAAATTCAGCAGGGTAAATAATAAAAAAGTCTCCGTTTTTCCACCCGGTTCGGCGCCCTTATTACATGAAACCTTCGTAACAGGATATTTTTCGTTTTGTAAACTAAAAAAAATACGAAATATTTTGCATAGTAAAAACTAATTCGTATTTTTGTTTTGAAACGAAAGGCATTATTTTCATATTGAAATTAAAAAGAGGCTTCGGGAACGGAGAATGAACATTGCAATGAACGCAGAAATCAGCCGGCCCCTAAACAACTGACCATGAAATCGAAACTGCCGCCAAACCGGATTCCGGAACTCTCCGGAATAAGAACAACAGCGATGGCCGCCGCCGATGCGACGGCACATGCACCCGCCGCGAAATGCCGCCGCCACGGCCCTGCGGCAACCGTCGGAGACGGTGTTTCGGACTGCACCTCCCCCGGACCGGCAACATTCCCTGCCGGAAAAAACCGAATCGAATCCTGAATCCGCTGATCGCTCCCTGCGCTTTCCGTACCGCGCAGGGAGATTATACCTATATATATTTATTCCGGAACATTCAAACAACTTAAACATCTAACCAAAAACAAATGCTTATGAATTTTAAATTCTACGTTAAGAGGTTTTTGTTATCCCTGTTTCTGGTGCTGGCATCGACGATGCTCTACGCCCAGAAGAAAGCGGATATCACAGGAACCGTCTACGATTCGGACGGCACTACCCCGGCGGTAGGCTGCGCCGTAACGATCGAGGGAACGCCGACAGGTGTTATCACGGACATCAACGGCAAGTACAAAATAAGGGGGGGGGAAAACCAGACCCTCGTTTTTTCTTCGCTGGGTTATAAGACCCAGAAGATACTAATAGGCCCTAAAACGCGGATAGACGTCACGCTGGAGGCCGACAGTCAGGAAATCGAAGGCGTCGTCGTAACCGCACTCGGTATCAAGCGAGACGAAAAAGCGCTCGGTTATGCCGTTACGAAGGTGGACAACGACGTACTCACCAGCACGGTATCGAGCAACTGGATGAACGCCCTGTCAGGCAAGGTCGCCGGTCTGAACTTCGATCAGGCGTCTACGGGTCCCGGAGGATCGATGCGCGTGACCCTCCGCGGCGAAACATCCATCAACATGAACGGCGGCACGGCCCTGTTCGTGGTCGACGGAGTGCCCATCACCAGCAGTTCCACCTCCAGCACGTCGGAAAGCGCATACAACTCGACCGACGGCGCCGTCGACTTCGGTAACGCCGCGGGCGACATCAACCCCGAAGACATCGAGAACGTATCCGTACTGAAAGGTCCCGCCGCAACGGCATTGTACGGATCGCGCGCCGCAAACGGCGCCATCATCATCACGACCAAGTCGGGTCGCACCACCAAAGGCATAGGCGTTACGTTCAGCTCGTCGGTTTCGTTCGAGAAAGCCGGATTCTGGCCCGATTTCCAGTATGAATACGGCGCAGGACGCTTCGGCGGCAACCCCTATTCGTTCTACAGCGTAGACGGCGTGTCGCGCAACTGGTCGTCCTATGCCTTCGGCGACAAGTTCGACGGCCATCTGACCTACGAGTGGCCCTCGCTGAACGACGACGGCACCTATACGATGATGGAGTGGCGTCCGCGCAACTTCTTCGCAGGATTCTTCGACACCGGCGTAACGTGGAACAACAACATCTCGGTCAGCGGCAACAACGGCAAAGGCACCTCGGTCCGGGTTTCGGTAACCGACGTGCGCAACGACTGGATCGTTCCCAACACCGGTTACAAACAGCAGACCTTCTCGATATCGCTCTCGCAGCAGATCAACAAGTACATCAAGCTGGACGCCAAGGTGAACTACTACCGCAAGGACAGCGACAACCTGCCGATGACCGGTTACGGCGGCTCGTCGATCATGTATCCGCTGCTGTGGAATACGCCCAACGTGGACGCCCAGTGGTTCAAGGCGGACTACAAGAAGTGGGTGCGCGAAGGCGGCGACCTGAGCAAGAGCACCCAGCACGTATCGGCCAACGGCAACAACCCCTACTACACGGCTTACGAGCAGCTCAACAAACTGGACCGCGACCGCGTGTTCGGCAATCTGGCAGCAACGATCAACTTCACCGAAGAGCTTTCGCTGATCCTGCGATGCGGCATGGACCTCAACAACGATTTCCGCACCCAGCAGAAACCCAAGGGCGCCAAGACCTACATCAACGGTATGTACAAGGAGCAGACCGTGTTCGACTACGAGATGAACAACGACTTCCTGCTGCGCTATACCAAGAAACTGAACGACTTCGACCTGAGCGCATCGTTCGGCGGCAACAACATGATGCAGTCCTACCGTTCGAACACCTCGCTGGCCGAGAGTCTGGTCGTGGACCGCGACTACCGCCTGAGCAACTCGGTGGACCGTCCCAAAGTGACTTCCATACGCCGTCAGAAATCGATCAACAGCTTCTACGGACTCATATCGGCCAGCTGGCGCAACATGATATTCCTCGACGTCACCGGCCGCAACGACTGGTCGAGTACGCTGGCTCCGGGCAACAACTCCTATTTCTATCCTTCGGTCAGCGGCAGCGTCATTCTCAGCGACCTGCTGCACATCGACACCCCGATGGTCAATTTCCTCAAGGTGCGGGCTTCGTGGGCCAACGTGGGTAACGACACGTCGCCCTATCAGCTGCTCAACTACTACAACAACTCCTCCTTCACCGGCGGCTTCAACATGCCGACCAACAAGGCGAACTACAACCTCAAACCCGAAAACGTCGAGAGCTGGGAGTTCGGCGTCGAGGGCCGCTTCTTCGACAGCCGTCTGACGTTCGACGTGGCGTTCTACAACGCGACCACCACGAACCAGATCATTTCGGTGCCCGTAGACATCACCACCGGCGTCTACAATACGATCGTGAACGCGGGCGAAATCAACAACCGCGGCTGGGAGGTATCGGCCCGCATACAGCCCGTGAGGAACAAGAACATCCGCTGGGACATGAACTTCACGTGGTCGCGCAACCGCAACAAGGTCGTGGAGCTGGCTCCGAATCTGGATTCTTGGACCATCGCAACCGGTCCCCGCGGCGAAATCCGCGCCGTTCCGGGCGGATCGCTGGGCGACCTGTACGGTTCGGGCTACGAGAAGGCCCCCAAGGGTTCCTACGTCACGGCCGACGACGGATCGACGATCGACGTATCGGGCTGGGACATCGTCGATTCGGACGGTTATCCCGTACTGGCTTCGGAATTCGAGAACCTCGGCAACACGCAGGCCGACTGGAAGGCGGGCTGGATGAACTCGATCTCCTACAAGAATTTCCGCCTGAGCTTCTCGTTCTCGGCGCAATGGGGCGGGCAGGCCTACTCCTTCACCAATGCCATGCTGGGCTATCAGGGTAAGATAAAGGCGACGCTCCCCGGCCGTTACGACGGTCTGATCCACAAGGGCGTGAACCAGAACGCCGACGGCACCTACTCGATCAACAAGACCGTGACGGCCAGCATCGAGAGCTACTACAACCTGCGCGTGTTCAACCGCGACAACGTGGTGAACAACACCTTCAGCACGTCGTTCCTGAAGATGAAGGACATACGTCTCGAATATTCGCTTCCCAAGAAGATCGCGGCCAAGACCAAGGTGCTGCAGGGCGCTTCGATCGCCTTCTTCGCCACGAACCTCTTCTGCTGGACCAACTGGCCGCAGTTCGACCCGGAGATCGCGACGATGAACGGTTCGGAAATCACCAAGGGTTTCGAAACCGCGGCATTCCCGATGACACGCACGTATGGCGTTAATCTTAAACTTCAATTCTAATAAGACGATGAAACGAATCAATTCATATATATTGACCGGGGGAGTGATAATCTTGGGATTGTGCGGCTGTACGAGCAATTTCGACGATTACAACAAGGACCCCAACCGGGCGGAGGTCGGCAAGGCCAACTCCTCCCAGATGCTCGAAGACCTGATTTTCGAGGGCGCCGGAAGCATGAAATACCGCACGTGGCGGCACAACAACGAGTTCATGCAGTATACGGTGGAGACCAGCACGCTGAATCAGCTGCACCGCTTCGTGCTCACCGACAGCGAATTCAAGGGCGCGTGGAACTTCTGCGGACGCTGGGCCGTCAATGCCATAGAGATGTATAAGCTCGCGGAGAAGGAGGAGAATACCAACGCGCAGGCCATCGCCCTGACCATGAAGGCGCTCTACCTTTCGAACATGACCGACTTGTTCGGCGACATGCCCTTCAAGGAGGCGTTCAAGGGAATCGAGGAGAATATCATGCAGCCGAAATTCGACGATCAGAAAGTCATCTACGACTCGCTGCTGATGGACCTCGAAAGGGCCAACACGCTTTACACGAAGACCTCCACGATAGACGCCAAGCGCGACCTGCTCTACAACGGCGACGTGACCAAATGGCGGAAATTCACCAACTCGCTCTATCTGCGTCTGCTGATGCGCGTGAGCAACCGCAGGGACATGAATTCGGCGGAACGCATCAAGACCGTATTCGAGAACCCCTCGCAGTACCCCATATTCGAGAGCAACGACGACAACGCCACGCTGAAATACAGCGGCACGCGTCCGTTCGTCAATGATTTCGGCGACAACGCCACCGACGACAGCGCGATGGGCGAACGTTTCATCAACATCATGGTGGACTCAAGCGACCCCCGCATCTCGGTTTACTGCAACCGCGTAAGCTCCGGAGCCAACGCGGGCGGTTACGTGGGAATCACGAGCGGCGCCCCGGCTTCGGTCATCTCCAAGCAGTCGGCCGACGGCGCGTCCAACAGCAACAATACGACTTTCAGGCAGTACACCTCCCCGTACACGTTCATGACCTATTCGGAGGTGCTGTTCATCAAGGCCGAGGCCATTCAGCGCGGAATGATGGACGGCGAAGCGTCGGAGACCTACTATGCTGCGGTTACGGCGTCGCTCAAGCAGTGGATTCCCGACATCTCAGAATCGGCCATCGAAACCTTCCTGCAGAACGGAGCCGTGGCTTACGACGCTACGACCGAAATCATCATCACCCAAAAATACGTTTCGCTGTTCACGGTGGGCTACGAGTCTTGGCACGAGTACCGCCGGACGGGTTATCCCCTGCTGGTGATGGGCGAAGCCATCCGCAACGACGGCGTGCATCCGACCCGTTTCCCCTACCCGCTGGTGCTGCGTTCGTCCAACAAGAACTATGCGGCCCAGCTGGCCAAAATGGGCGAAGACAACATGAAAACGCCGGTGTGGTGGAGCCGCAAGGCCGTCAAGCTGGAGAATCCGGAGGAGGACAACAACCTCGGTTACACCGGCCACAAATGGGATGCGGACATCAAATGGTAAGAGTGTCCGTAAAACGAATCGCAACCGGAAAGGCAACGCAGCATCCCGGTCGAGTTTTGAATTTAACCCGCAAATAACGAAAAAACAATTCATATGAAAATAAAACAATTCATCTCCGGAAGATGGCCCGGCCTGAAGGCGCTCGCTCTCTGCGCGATGGCGGCAACGGCATTCGTCGCCTGCAAGGACGACGAGACCGACGTTGTCCGGGATCCCCATATCACGCTGTCGGAAGACGCTTTCCTGTATAACGCAGCGGGAGAGACGCACAGTTTCACCGTGTATTCCAATATCGACTGGAAGGTCGAAATGGCGGACACCTCCCAGACGTGGGTCAATATCTGGCCCAAGGAGGGTTCCGACGACGGCGTTTTCGCCGTGAAGGTATCCAAACAGCCGTCCAAGGACCCCGTACTGCGGGAGGCCCGCTTCCGCGTCGTGGGCAAGCACGAGCATGACAACATCATTCAGGAAATCACGATTTCGCAGCGGGACGTCGATCCGGCGCTCAAACTCGGAGTGACCACGACGCCTCCCAAGGTGGTTATCAACAGCAACGGCGAGGAGAAATACTCGGTCGGCGTCACCTGCAACGTGGAGTGGACGGCCAAGGTCGGCGACTCCGGCGAGGGTTGGATCACGATCGACGAGATCAGCGACAACGAAATCAAGTTCTCCGTACCCAAGTATGCGGGAACGGTGCCCCGCACGGGACGTATCGAATTCAACGCCACCACCGAGCGTATGACGACGGTAGAGCTGATCGTCTACCAGAGCATTCCGCTGGATATCGGCGAAAACGCCGAACTCAAGACCATTGCCGAGGTGTACGAGAAGCTGGGCGG
>ERZ827186.2656-NODE-2656-length-11677-cov-4.295130_pt1 | contig 11677 bp, 8 predicted proteins | sample MGYA00519918_ERZ827186 | MGnify/ENA primary metagenome ERZ827186 (study PRJEB31778, sample SAMEA3449275) | human gut metagenome | biome: human gut; feature: human-associated habitat; material: faeces | place: United Kingdom | collected 2010/2012 ... | reverse complement strand
TCTGCCACACGGCGGACCCAGCTGCCGTCCACGACAGCAGACATATCGGTGGGAAGGTCTGCGCCCTCACCGCCGACGCGGGTGATGACGACCATAGCGGTGTCAGAATATGCCTTGGCGTTTGCCATCATCTCGTCGGTGTACAGGCTGACATTCGGCTCGGGCAGAGTCCAGTCCTGCTGTGCCATGCCGACGCTGGGGCGGGTGGAGCAGTAATCGGTGTAGAACTTGCTCAGCTCGTCGTTGGTCTCGATGCCTGCATCATGCAGACCGGTGAGCAGGTCGGTGACAGGGTAAGCGTCGTTCAGAGCGCCAGAACCGGTGCCGCCATAGCAGGGGCTGGTGGAAGCCCAGCCGAAGACATTCAGCTTGGAGCCAGAAGCCACAGGCAGGATGTTGTCATCGTTCTGAGCCAGAACGATGCCTTCCTGGGTGATCTCATTGACCAGCTCGGTGGCCTCTGCGGAAGTCTCCTCACTGATGGAACCTTCGCCGGAGACCAGATCCAGCATGGTGGACATGGGGCCGGTGCAGATGAGGTTGACGACAATCGCCAGCGCCAGCAGAATGGCGAGGCCGGACTGCGCACGGATCATCTTCTTTTTCGCTTTGGGCATCTTCCGCACCGCGAACATCACGAGGAGCGCGAGTACGAGGACGACGCCGAATGCAATCAGATAGTTCTGAATGTTCGAAACTACCTGCATTACATCATCCATATTGATGGACAACATAATTTTCTTCCTCCTTATTCTGAATCCATATTTTCCGGGTACAGCTCCCGGAGCATTGCCACTATTATAAATGGATTCAAAGAAAATTCACAAACATCTTCACAATCTGTCATTTTGGAGGCATAGTTTGCAGAAGTTTCAATTCGGTTTCAAATTTTATTGTGCTAATTCACAATTTTGAGAACGGTTTTATTGTGCAGAATAACAAAACGTCTCTGTCATCGCTGTGCGATGACAGAGACGTTTCTCACGATGGGACAGGCAGCAAGATCCGCAGGGTGAACCAGCCGTCGGCCCAATGAAGGGTCATGGTGCCGTCGTGGCGCTGGGCGGCCGCCTGCACGCCCTGTAAGTCATAGCCGCCGTGGGCGTTGTGGACGGGCAGGCCGTCCGCGCCCATCTCCACGGGCTGGGCGCAGTAGTTCTCGAAGCGGAGCATCACGCAGCCGCTCTGGTTATAGATGGCCACCCGCAGCAGACGCTTTTCGGGGTCAGGCTCGGCCAGCACGCTCTCGATGGCGTTGTCCAGCGGCGCACCCACGAGGGTACACAGCTCCCGCGTGCTCAAAAAGCCCAGTTGGCTGCCGTCGGCCACGCTGGTCATGTTGATGCCGCGCTGCTGGCAGTCCATGCTTTTGGCGGTCAATAGTGTATCCAATACCGGGTTGCCAGTCTTGTTCTCGGCCTCATACTGCCGGAGGCCGCTCTCCATCCGGGCCAGAGCCGCGTCCTGCTTGGCCCGGTCGCGCTCGGCGCGGATGTCCGCGATTTGAATTTTCAGCTCATGATAGCGGCTGTTGATGAGCCGGATGCCCTCTTTGCTCCGCTTGTACTGCTCGTACTGGCGGTGGAGCACCTCGTCCATGGCGGCAAGCTCGCTATGCAAAGCGTTCTCCTGCAGCTGCTCGTGCTGCACAGATAAGATCAGCACGCCGGAAAAATCCACCAGAGTGCGGATGGAAAAAATGCTCATGTTGATCTCGCTGCCGGGCAGAAATCCCAGATTGCTCACCGCAAAGGCAGTCAGCGCCAACATGACCGCCGTCAGGGCGGCGCTGCCGCCGATCTGTAAGTGCCCGGCGGGCTGGGGACGGCGGTGCTGCAGATAGCACATGATGCCGAACAGCGTCCCATACACCAGCGCCAGCAGCAGCAAAGACAGCGGCTCCCATGGGCCGCGGGCGGGCCAGAGGGCGCAGTGCAGCTGCCACTCCACGCTGGCGGCAAGCTCTGCCAGAATAAACGCCCGGGCGCAGTGATACCCGGCTTCCAGCAGGGTGATGCTCCACACACCCCATAGATATAAGTAAGAAAGCCCGATGGCCGTTACCATGCAGGGGATCCAGAGCCCGCCGGGCACATTGCCCGTCAGCCCCAGAAAGGCCGACAGCACCGCCGCCCACAGCAGGGTGATACCCCCGGTGACCGCTCTGGAAAAGCGGGGCGCAAGCGCCGGGGTGAACAGCAACACCGCCAGACACTCGGCAAGGGCGGTGTACAGCCGTGGGATATCCGGCAGCGCGGTCATGAGCCTTCACCTCCGATGTAGTCGGTCAGTGCGGCAAGAAAAGCCTTACGCTTGGGGCGGCTGATCTGCAGCTCGCAGGGGCCCACCTGTACGGTGCTCTGCCGCAGCTCCCGCACCTGTGCCAGATTGACAAGGTAGCCGCTGTTGCAGCGGGCAAAGGGGCAGTCTGCCAGCTTTTCCTCAAAGGCCTTGAGGGCGCCGGGGGCGGAAAAATCGCCCTCATCGGTATAAAAATGCACCCGGTGCCCCTCGCTTTCCAGATAATAGATGCTTGCGGTGTCCAGACGGCGCAGCCCGCCCTCCACCGGCACGGTCAGGTAATGCTTTGCCCGCTTTTCCAGCCGGGCAACCGCCTTGAGCAGCTGCTGCGAAAAGGCAAAGTAGGGCACCGGCTTCAGCACATAGTCCAGCGCTCCCACCGAGTAGCCCCGGATGGCGTACTGCGCCATATTGGTGATGAAGATCAGGATGACGTCTGCATCCATCTGCCGGATGCGCTCTGCCGTGGTCATGCCGTCCAGATGCTTCATCTCCACATCCAGAAAAATAATGTCGTAGACCGCGCGGTAATCCTCCAGAATATCCACGCCGTCCGCAAAGACCGTCACTTCAAACTCTGTCCCGTACTGCCGGGTATACCGCCGGACATACTCCTGCAATACCCCCTGTACCTCCGCGTCGTCCTCTACGATCGCCACCCGGATCATGACCGCACCTCCCTTACCACACCTTTGTGGAACTGTTACGGCTCTATTATAGCGCAATCCCGTCCGGTTTGCCAAGGGGCACTCCGCAACAAAGGGCAGGGCAGCCCACAGCTGACCACCGTGGACGTCAACCCCTACCAGCTGGGCATGGAGGCCGCCAGCCAGACCATCAACCACATCGAGAACCCGAACCTTCTGGCCACAAAGATCATCGTGCCGCACAAGCTCATCCCCCGGGAGAGCTGCTGCCCGCCGGAGGAGCAGCGCTAGGAAGTGCTTTTTCAGCAAGACAGTGTCCGCTTCCGGGAGCTGCCGCGCAGCGCTTGCTATCCTGCCCCCAGAGTAGACAGCGTAAAAAACGCTGCATCCTCCGGGGGTATTTTTATGCCCCAAAAGGCACAAAAGAATGCCCGCCCACCTGTGGAAAACCACGGTGAGCGGGCATTTTGCGTTTTATTGTTTGTGCCGCTGTAAAAGCGTTCAGAGGGCGGTGGGCTGGGGTACCAGCCGGAAGAGCATTACGGGCAGCTCGCTGTTTGCAAAATCCAGCGTAAGGATGATCGTTCCGCGCTCTGTTTCAAAAGGCATCTCGGCCTGTGTGCCGTCCGGGGCAATGCGCACAAGCGTTTTGCCTTCCAGCAATCCGGCGGGCAGCGCGAGCCTTACCCGGCCGGTGGGCTGCGTCAGGCTGCCTGCGGTTTCAAAGGCCACGCTCAGGTATTCCCCATTCGTCCGTGCGGTCACATCCTCCGCAGAAAGACTGCCGCTGTTAGCCCACGCCGTTGCGGCTTCGATCTTTTCCAGCTGCGCGGCGTTTTCTGCCTGCCCGCACACGGGGCAGAAGGTCAGGGTTTCGCCTTCCGCAGTGCGGAAAGTAAACTTCCGGCAATCCGTGCTGCCAGTGTGCGCGCAGCCATCTCGCAGACAACTGGCGCTCTGAGAGCCGGTTCCGTTCGGGGACCATGCACCGAACTGGTGTCCCAGCTGATCCGTCGGGTCTGCGGTGTAGCTGTCTTTGCAGCGGCTGCAAGTAAAGATGGTATAGCCGTCTGCTTCACAGGTAGGCTCTACGGTAACAGCCTGATAATCATGGTTCAGCGCGGGCTGTTCTGTATAGGTGGTATAGTCACAACGGGAGCAGGTTTTGTAAGCATCCCAGCCGATTTCCGTGCAGGTGGGGGCTTTTGCGTCGTGCTGCACCAAATCATGGTTCAGTGCGGGCAGCTCCTGATAGGTGGTGGTATAGTTACAACGGGAGCAGGCTTCGTAAGCGTTCCAGCCGATTTCCGTACAGGTGGGGGCTTTTGCTGCATGCTGCTCCAGAGCATGGTTGTTTGAGTCTTTTTCGCCGTATTCTGCACCACACGTCACACAGACCGCTTTGGCGCTGCAGGTTGCTGTGCCGCCGGTACAGTTTGCAGTATCAACCGCGTCGCAGTTGCTGCGCGTGCAGCTGCGGATGTGTGTGCCGTTGCCGGCGGATGACCACTCGCCCCATGCGTGACCGAGAATGCCATATTCCGACCAGCATAAGCGACAGATTTTGCCTGTGGTGCAGGTGGGGGTTTCGGTGCCGCCGGTATGATACGAAAACTGTTTATAAATGATCTCGTTCTCCGTGCGGCAGGTCCTGCATTTTATACGGATCTTATGATAGATTGGATCAGCATTTGATTGCCATACGTATCCGAGGATATCACAGGTTTTATCAGCCTTACATTGGATGCAGTACGTGAAGGCATAAGCTACTGCTTTAGCGTTTAACGCGATCCCCGGTATCAGGCACACCATTGCCAGCACCGTCAAACACCGGATCAGCCATTTTTTCATGTTGCTCCCTCCTTATCATCAAACCTTGTTATCCTTTCAGATCAAACTGCACGGACAGCGATGCAAGCACGGCATCTACCACCTTCCGCGCCTCGGCAAGCATATCGATCTCCGCCACAAAAGCGATGACCTGCTCGCGCTCCTGCGCGGGGACCTGCAGCGCACTCAGGCTCATGCTCAGGAACCGCCGTATTTTACGCTCCAGCGTAAAGTAGGGGTCACACCGCCGTGCCATGTAGCCGCGCATCATGCCAGCCGTGCCCAGCTCCATCTCGTAGAAATCACACTCGGCGCACCCGGGCAGATACGCGCTGAACGCCGCCTGCAGCTCCGCCGTGGTGCTGCGGTGGATGATCTCCGCCGTGGCGGGGAAGGTGTACGCTTCCACATAGATATCCCGCAGATTCTCGCTTAACTCGCTCAGCGCCAACTGCAAAGCCGTTTCCACCGCGTAGAGGTACACCGGCGAGGGGGCATTTGCCGCCAGCGGCCTTACCGCGCCGAACTGCCTGCTGAACATCATGCCGATCAGCTCGGTCAGCACACCGTCCTTGGTGCGGAAAATATTCTGGAACGACCCGGCAGAAACATCTGCTTCCTTTAAAATTTCTGCCACCTTGGTGTTCGTGTAGCCTTTTTCCAGAAAAAGCCGGACACAGGCGGTCAGGATCCGCCGTTTTGCTTCCTTGCTGTCGTATCTGCGCGCCATTGGGAATCATCCTTTTCTATAATTGGTCTCTGACCCAATTATATATTGATTTGAAAATTGTGTCAAGTAAACTTTTAAGGGCGTATTTTGGGCAGTTTGACGAGGGAGAGCTTTCTGCGGGTGCGCATCCGGGCAAAACAAAGCGCAATGGACATTACTGTTATCCTCTGCCGCAGCCAGACAGTTCGCGGCAGCAAAAAAGAGGCCACCGATCGGGGTGACCTCTTTTCAGCGTATTTTCAGCGTAAATCCCGCAGCAGGCGAACCCACCATCTCCATGACGGCTCTTTTGGAGTTGCTCTTTGCGTAAGATTGCAAGATAAATCTTATTTCTGACAGAAAGAGCCGAACCCGTGCAACGAGTCCGGCCCTTTCTGTGCTTTGGTTGGATCTTAAGCAAAGTTATGGTAAATGAAGAAGTTGGCTTTGGGAGTTTACAGCAGGCTCAGTGCTTCCTCGTCTGCCACAAGGATGCAGTCCGGATGCAGCTGCAGGATGCTGCCGGGGCAGGCAGGGGTCACAGGGCCGGTCACGGCGTCCTTGACGGCCTGTGCCTTGGCTTTACCGTTGGCTACCACCAACACCTTGCGTGCCTGCATGATGGTCTTGATGCCCATGGTGTATGCCTGTTTGGGGACAAGGTTCTCGTTGCCGTCAAAGAAGCGCTTGTTGGCTTCGATGGTGGTGGGAGCAAGGTCGATGCAGTGGGTCTCCAGCTCAAAGGCTTCGCCCGGCTCATTGAAGCCGATATGACCATTGGGGCCGATGCCCAGCAGCTGCAGGTCGATGCCGCCCAGCTTGTGGATGATACCGTTGTAACGGGCACACTCGGCGGCGGTGTCCAGATTGGTGCCGTCCGGCAGGTTGGTCTTGGCCGGGTCGATATTCACCTTGCTGAACAGGTTCTCATTCATGAAATACCAGTAGCTCTGGGGATGCTCCTTGGGCAGGCCGCGGTACTCATCCAGATTGACAGTAGTGACCTCGGAGAAATCCAAATCGCCTTTGTTGTACCAGTCCACCAGTTGGGCATAAGTGCCCACCGGGGTGCCGCCGGTGGCAAGACCCAGTACACAGTCCGGCTTCATGATGACCTGTGCGGAGATGATGTTGGCCGCTTTGCGGGACATATCCTGATAATCTTTTGCGCGGATGATCTTCATAATAATGCTCCTTTTATAGTACTGTTACGCCTGCGTTCCGGCAGGCCTGTAAAAATTCTACGGGCAGCTTTCCGTCCGAGATCACAATATCAATATCGGACAGCTCGCAGATGTGGAATGTGCTTTTCAGTCCGATCTTGGAGGAATCCAGCAGCACGGCTTTCTGCTCACAGTCACAGCGGCGGAGCACGGTCTGCTTGAGCCGTGCTTCATCCTCCACGCCGCAGGTAAAACCGGTTTCCGGGCTGTAACTGGTCACGCCCAGCAGCAGCAGATCAAAGTTGATGCCCTCCATCGTCTGGATGCTCTGTGCACCGCAGACGCTCAGGCTGAACCGGTTCAGTCTGCCGCCCGGCAGGGACACATGGGGCTTTTCCAGCTTTGCCAGCTCCATGGCGCAGCTCAGGCCGCTGGTGTAGATGAGCATGGGCTGATCCGGGATGCACCGGGCCACTGCTGTGGCGGTGCTGCCGGAATCCAGAAACAGGGTGGTGTTGGGGCGCAGCAGAGCAGCGGCTTTTTCGGCAATGATCTGCTTTGCTTCGGCATTGCGGGCGGAACGGCGGCTCAGCAGGTCGTCTGTACCTACCACCTGCTCCACCGACTTGACACCGCCATGCACCCGCACCACACGGCGGGCTTCATCCAGTGCTTTCAGGTCGGTGCGCAGGGTCATTTCCGAAACGGAAGGGAAAGCTTCCTTGAGCTGGGCAAAGCTAATGCTGCCTTTGCGGTTCACCAGCTCCACAATCTGATTGCGGCGTTGTTCCATGGGGGATTCCTCCTGTCTGCGTTTATCCTGTCCCATGGCACGTTCCGCTTAGTCCTCCGGGTTGAAGTTTGCCAGCAGATATTCCTCTGCTTCCGGGCACCACAGGCCGTTGTGGGCATCCACGATGTCAGCCAGTGCGGTATAGCGGAGGTCGTTGTCCTGTTCGCCCTTGGCACGCAGATCGGTCAGGGCGATGAGGGGCATGGTCAGGTGGGTGTAGATCAGCTTTTTGCCGCCGGGGATCTTGGGCAGGTTGAGGGTGGTCTCGGCAGCGGCGTTCAGACCGCCGATGTGGGTGACCATCACAGCCGGATCGATGCGCTTAGCGGCGGTCAGTTCCAGCGACTCGATCATGTCGGCGGTATTACCGCCGGTGGTGCCCATGACATGGGTAGAATTGTAGTGCACATCGTAGAAGTTCATCTTGGCGCTGAACTGCTTGTCGGTGGGGCCTGCAAAGAAGTTCAGGCAGCCGTCACGACCCAGCACAGCACTGGACAGCTCCACCACCGGCGCGATGGGGGCGTAGCAGAACACATCATCAAAGCCGGTACCGCCGGTCAGCTCCCGCAGCTCGGCAGCGGGGTCTGCCATGTTGGCGGTATTGACGAAGTACAGGTCGATGCCGTCCTTCTCCTTGACCTCCTTCGGGGGGAAGAGGGACTCCGCACGGGCCAGACGATCCTCGTTGATATCGGTGACCACCACCATGCCGGGGCGCACATCACGGTGCAGTGCGTAGGTCAGAGCACCCAGACCCATGGGGCCTGCACCGGCCAGAATCGCCAGCTTGCCACCCTTCTTGATGCCCATATCGTGATGGTACACACCCATCTTGGTGTGGTAGGCGGCGTTGAAAGCACCGATGGAACAGCTCATAGGCTCGGCCAGAGAAGCCTCGTAGTAAGCACGGCCCTTGTACTCCAGCAGGCAGCCCAGTTCCATGACCTCGGCAGGGATGATGCAGTAGGTGGCGTCGCCGCCGAAGAACTCGTAGGAGTAGCCGGGGCTCCACATGGTGCCCTTGTAGTTCAGGGCGGGCTGCAGGGTGAACTTCATGCCGGGCTTGAACTTGTCCTGATGCGCCTTGCCCACCTTGACGATATCACCGGCGAACTCGTGACCCATGATGGCGGGGTGCTCGGCTACATCCGGATGCACACGCTTGTGAGCAGTGCCTCCATCAGCCGGGGCGTTTCGATCAGCTGCCCGCTGACATTCTGCATGACCTCCACCGGGACGCCGTTCCCGTCATCCGGGGCCAGCAGCACCAGTGCCCCCAGCACGATGCGCCCCGGCTCATAGACCGGCGGCTGTGCCTGCAGATAGCCCAAGCGGCAGTCCTTTACCGCACTTGTCCTGCAATGGAGCAGCAGGGCATACAGGGGTTTGATGTAGGTATCGCCCAGCGTTTCACGGCGGCGAAGCTGCTGCTCCACCAGCCGGGCGTCCGCTTCCTGCGGGCAGAACAGCTGCGCCGCTGCATGGATGAGGGCAGCGCGGCTGCCGGGAACCTTGACGGGCTGGATGGTCAGATGTTCCAGCAGCCCGGTCATGGACCGGGTCAGGCGCGCATAATACTGCAGCTTAGAGCCTGCGTGCGGTGCATCCTGCACAGGCTGCACCGCCGGTTCCGGTTCTGCGCGGTTCTGGCTGTACTGCGTGATAGCGTCCTTCAGCACGGCACGATCCGGTTCCAGCAGGGAAGGGCTGATGCACACCGCCGGGTAATCCAGTTCCAGCGGCACGGTGGAGATAATGAAGTCGATTTTTCTCCGGCACAGGTCGGCGGCGTTCAGCTCCCGCACCGAGCAGCACCCCTCCACCTGCAAAGAGGGAAACTCGTTTCCCAGCCGGGAGGCCAGAAAGCGGCTGGAGCCCATGCCCAGCGGACAGGCCACTACCACCCGCAGCCGCAGCCGGAACATGGCATTCTGTTCCAGCACTGCGCCAAAGTGCATGGCAAGGTAGGCCGCTTCGTCGTCCGAGATGGCGGGCAGGACGAATTGCTGCTGCACCGCATCACAGGCGGCGCGGGTGGCTTTCCACAGGCCGGGGTAGGCAGTGCGGATGGTGTCCAGCTGGGGGTTTTCGGTACGAATGTTCTGCTCCACCCGCAGCAGCATGGGGCGCAGGTGGCAGTACAGGTCATCCCGCAGGGAGGTGTAGCCGGAAAGGTCTGTGTGCAGCGCCTTTTCCATTTCCCGGATAAGGGCGGCTTCCAGATTCCGCAGTTCCATCTCCTGCGCACTGCCCCAAGGATCCTCCGCACCCAGATAAGCAGCGAGATAAAGTTCCAGATACTGCGCTTCCTCAGGCGGCAGGGTCAGCCCGAAGGCGCGGTTCAGCGCCGCCACCAGCCGGGCAGCATGATTGCCCGCCGGGCGCAGCCCTCTGGGGGCACTGCCCTTGTCGCCGCCCTGCCGCAGCTGCTGAATGGTCAGGGTGCAATGGATCGCCAGCGCCAGAAAGCCTGCATCCGGCAGATGGAGCTGTTCTTCCTGTTCAAACTGCTGCAAAGCCGCCCAGACCTTTTCGGCCGTTTTTGTATCCAGCAGGGTCGAGAAGATCTCGTTTTCCGGCATCCGTCCGCAGAGCACCTCTGCCAGTTCCTTTTCCGGCATACTGCTGCGCAACAGGGCAGACACCACCCTCCGGTAGGAAGAAGCATCCCCCTGCAGCCAGACCCCCACGCCGGGGCGGCGGAACATCTCCACCCGGTAGGGGTGTAGCTTGGTCTCAAGTTCATCCAAGTCTGCAGACAGCGTGCTTTCCGAAACGCCAAGCGCCCGTGCCAGTACCGCTGTTTTGCAGGGCTCCTGCTCGCTGAGCAGCCTTGTCAAAAGCTGCTGCCGCCGCTCTGCGCGGGAAAGTTCTTTCCTGTCGCCGCTGTTCAGCTGGGTGCGCAGTGCGTCTCGCCGCTCCGGCGCTTCATCCAGCAGCAGACCCTTGCCGGGATTCCGCACAAAATGCGCCCCGGCAGCCTGCATCCACTGCTCCACAGCGGGCAGCTCCCGCAGCACGGTGCGGCGGCTGACCCCGATGCTTTCAGCCAGCGCCGCCGCCGTCACCCAGCCCTGCGGAAGGCTGAGCAGCTGCTCGATCAGCTTCCGTGCATTTGCCGACAGTTCCTCACGATACACCGCACCCATGTTGCTTCTCTCCTTTTCCCAAAAGTTACCCATTGCTTCTATTGTAGCATAGTGCCACCCCGTCTGCCAGCCCCCAACGCAGAAAAGAAGTTGTGTGTTTTTTGTCACCATTGCCCGGTGACAAAAGCTTCCTTGTTCCCGTCTTGTATCCCGGCGCATCAGCAAATATGCACAAATCACCCGCGCATCCATTGGAAATGTTGCCGTATCAGCCCACTGGTGTCACCATCCTCCGGTGACAACCCCACCGCTTGTCACCATTGAAATCCGGCGCAGTATCGGCTAGAATAGTGCCAGAACGAAACGAAAGCTCCTCCGAACAACCGTCCGCAGGCCGCAGCTCCCATGCCACAGGAGCTGCACCGCCTGCCTTTCAAGTGAAAAAGGAGAGCTACAAATGAAAAACGCTGTTTCCCGCTTTGGCAAGTTCCTCAGCGGCATGGTCATGCCGAATATCGGCGCATTCATCGCGTGGGGCTTCCTCACTGCTCTGTTCATTGAAGCGGGCTGGTTCCCCAACGAAAAGCTGGCCAGCATGGTCTCCCCGATGCTGACCTACCTGCTGCCCATCCTCATTGCAGGGCAGGGCGGCAAGATGATTGCAGGCGACCGCGGCCGTGTCATCGCCGCCATCGCCGTGGTGGGCTGCATCTGCGGCTCGGACTACACCATGCTGATGGGCGCCATGGTCATGGGCCCTCTGGCCGGCTGGGTCATCAAGCAGTTCGATAAGAAGGTGGAAGGCCATATCCCCGCCGGTTTCGAGATGCTGATCAACAACTTCTCCATCGGCATTCTGGGTATGCTGCTGGCCATCCTCGGCTACTACGTCATCGGCCCGTTCATGACCGCCATCCTCACTGTGCTGACCGCCGGTGTGGACTTCCTTGTGGCACACAGCCTGCTGCCGCTGGTGTCCATCTTTATTGAGCCTGCCAAGGTATTGTTCCTGAACAACGCCATCAACCACGGCATCTTCAGCCCCATCGGTGCAAGTCAGGCTGCTGAGACCGGTCGTTCCATCATGTATATGCTGGAAGCCAACCCCGGTCCCGGTCTTGGTGTCCTGCTGGCCTACTGCT
>ERZ827186.2654-NODE-2654-length-11682-cov-2.739142_pt1 | contig 11682 bp, 10 predicted proteins | sample MGYA00519918_ERZ827186 | MGnify/ENA primary metagenome ERZ827186 (study PRJEB31778, sample SAMEA3449275) | human gut metagenome | biome: human gut; feature: human-associated habitat; material: faeces | place: United Kingdom | collected 2010/2012 ... | reverse complement strand
GCCACGACGGCCGCCTGGCGGATCTCTTCGTCGGTGGCGTCCTGCTTGCCGAGCCGCAGGTTGTTGGCGATCGTATCGTTGAACAGGATGGTCTCCTGCGACACGACGCCCATATACTCCCGCAAACTTTCGATGTCGTACTGACGAATATCCACCCCGTCGATCAGGATCGCGCCGCCCTGTATGTCGTAAAAGCGCGGGATCAGATCCGAAAGCGTAGATTTGCCTCCGCCGGACGGACCGACCAGCGCAACGGTCTCCCCTTTCCGTATTTTGAAGTTAACGCCGCAAATTACCTCCTTATTATCGTAGGAAAAACGCACGTCGCGGAACTCGATTTCGTCGTGCAGTCCGGTCATCCGGACTGCATCGGGCGCATTGGTGATCTTGCTTTTCTCATCGAGCAGCGCCAGCACGCGCTCCCCGGCCGCAATCCCCTGGTTGATGTTGGCGAACGAATCGGTAAACGAACGCAACGGCCGGGTGATCTGCGTAAAGATCGACAGGTAGGCGACGAACGCGCTCGCCTCCAGATCGCCCGACAACACCAGGCTGCCGCCGTAGACCATCAACACCGCCGCCGCGGAAATCCCGAGAAACTCGCTCGTCGGCGACGCCAATTGCTGCCGCCGCGCCATGCTCAGCGAGATCCGCGAGAAAAGACCGTTGATATCGTGAAACTTATTGCGGATATAGTCGGTCGCATTGTACCCTTTGAGGATTTTGATCCCGGTCAGCGATTCGTCCATCAGGCTGACCATATCGGCAAAACGTTCCTGCGCAGCCGTAGCCGACTTGCGCAGCCGCTTGACGATCGAACCGATCACCAGCGCCACGACCGGCAGGAAAATCACCGAAAAAATCGTCAGCTTCCACGAAATCATCACCAACGCGATCAGGAAACCGACGATCATGAACGGATCGCGGAACGCAACCAGCAGCGTATTGGTGATGCAGAACTGCACGACCTGCACATCGGACGAAATTTTCGAAATGATGTCCCCCTTGCGCTCGTTGTTGAAATAACCGACATGCAACCCCATCACGTTATCGTACACCCGGTTGCGGAGCCGCTGCAACGAACGCACGCGCATGGTCTCCATCACGCGCTGTCCGAGATAACGGAACAGGTTGCTCAGAAACGACATCAGGATGATGAATACGCTGAGGAAAATCAGCACGTCCATTTTCGAATAATCGGTTCCGAAGACACGGTATATCAAAAAGTTGACGAGGCTCCTGAAATAATCCGTATTCAACGCGAACGACGGCAGCGCGGTCACCGGCTCGAGCAGTTGGTCCTCAACGAACAACGTGTTGAGCAACGGCATGATCAGCATGAAGGTGAACGTATAGAATATCGTGTAAAAAAGCGTGTAGAAAAAATAAGGGATCGCGTACTTTTCGATGGGTTTCGCAAAGCCGAGCAGCCGCCAATAGGTATTCATTCGCTGGATTTCATTAGATTACTTCGGACAAAAGTAATCCATTTTCCGATATATCCTTTATCTATTTTGCCGGAAAGCTGCCTGTTTTAGGGTAAAATTCGTAAATTTGTCTGCTGAAATCTCCGGGATTCACCGATTCCCGGCATGTCGAATCCGGACAACACATTCGCATTCAACCGAATCTGTTGTCGATAAACGGCGCGTTGCGCCAAACGTTTAATTATGGAAACTGTTGTCAGTGGAATACGGTCTACCGGAAACTTGCACCTCGGAAACTATTTCGGGGCGCTCAGGAACTTTGTCAAAATGCAGCACACGGAACGGTGCTTTTTCTTCATCGCCGACTACCATTCGCTGACGACGCATCCGGATCCCAACATGCTGCACGTCAACGTCAAGAACGTGCTGTCGGAATACCTTGCCGCAGGGCTCGATCCGGAGGCTGCCACGATCTACGTGCAGAGCGACGTTCCCGAAGTAGCCGAACTGTCGCTGCTGCTGAGTATGCACGCCTATGTCGGCGAGCTGGAACGCACCGCTTCGTTCAAAGACAAGATCCGCAAGCACGCCGACAACGTCAACATCGGTCTGCTGAGTTACCCGGTATTGATGGCCGCCGACATCCTGCAGCATCGCGCCACCCGCGTACCGGTAGGCAAGGATCAGGAGCAACACCTCGAACTGACACGCCGGTTTGCACGCCGGTTCAACCAGCTTTACCAGGTCGAATTTTTCCCGGAATGCCAGCCTTACACGTTCGGCGGCAACCTGGTAAAAATCCCCGGACTGGACGGAAACGGCAAAATGGGCAAATCGGAGGGCAACGGTATTTTCCTATCCGACACGGACGAGGCGATTCGTAAAAAAGTAATGAAAGCCGTGACCGATTCGGGCCCGACCGCGCCGGACAGTCCGATGCCGGAGGTGATCGCCAACCTGTTCACGCTGCTGAAAGCCGTTTCGACCGAAGATACGGTACGGCATTTCACCAACCTGTGGAACCGCTGCGAGATCCGCTACGGCGACCTGAAAAAACAGCTCGCCGAAGACATGATCAAGGTCGTGGCCCCGATCCGCACCCGCATCCAAGACATTATCGGCGACGACGCCTACTTGAGCCGGGTCGTCAAACAGGGCGCCGAAAAGGCCCGCGAAAGTTCGAGCCGGACGCTGTCGGACGTTCGCCGGATCATGGGTATCAAACCGTTCTAAACCGCAATCCCTTAAACTCTGCGACGGCCATGCCTAAGCTGAGAAACAAAATAGCGCTGCTGTACCGCTACCTGATCATCGCTACCAAGCGGCTGACCGATAAACAGTTGATGATTCTGCTCGCGATCGTGGTCGGTCTGGCGGCGGGGTTCGCTACGTTCGTATTCGAACGGGCGCTGATGTTTTTCCGCTTCGTGCTGACCAGCTGGTTCGACATCGACACGGCCAGCGTTTTCTACCTGTTCTATCCGGTCATCGGAATCATCATCGCCACACTGTTCGTCAAGTACGTCGTGCGCGACAACATCAGCGAAGGAGTGACCCGCGTACTGTACGCGATGAGCAAAAAAGGGTCGCGCATCAAGCCGCACAACTGCTATTCGTCGATCGTCGCGAGTTCGGCGACGATCGGTTTCGGCGGTTCGGTCGGCCCGGAGGCGCCGATCGTACTGACCGGAGCGGCCGTCGGATCGAATATCGCCCGCTTCATGCGACTCAATTACAAGAACATCACGCTGCTGCTGAGTTGCGGCGCGGCGGCGGCCCTGTCGGCCGTATTCAAGGCGCCGATCACCGGAGTCGTCTTCGTGTTGGAGATACTGATGCTCGACATCACCGTCGCGTCGATCATCCCGCTGCTGATTTCGGCCGTGACCGCCACGACGCTGATGTTTTTCCTGAACGGTTTCGATCCGGTTTTCAACCTCAATATCCTGCACTCGTTCGAACTGGAACACCTGCCGTACTACATCGTCCTGGGCCTGATATGCGGGCTGATGTCGTACTATTTCACACAGATCAACTCGAAAATCGGGCAATTGTTCGCCCGGATCAAAAGCATGTACCGCCGTTGGATCGCGGGCGGCCTGATCATCGGCGTCCTGATCTTCCTGTTCCCGCCGCTTTACGGCGAAGGGTACGAATCGCTGGCCGATCTGATGCACGGAAACGTCGATGCGCTGTTCAACAACTCGATGTTTTTCCAATACCGGGGCATCGGCTGGGTCGTCATGCTGTACCTGATCGCCACGCTGTTTTTCAAGGTGGTCGCGATGTCGGCCACCAACGGAGCCGGAGGGGTCGGCGGCTCGTTCGCCCCGTCGCTGTTCGTAGGCGCTTTCACCGGCGCGACGATGGTCTATGGGCTGAACTATTTTTTCGGACTCGAACTACCGATCATTCCGTTTACGCTGGTGGGCATGGCAGGAGTCATGTCGGGCGTAATGAACGCCCCGTTGACGTCGATCTTCCTGATCGCCGAACTGACCAACGGCTACGCGTTGTTCGTCCCGCTGATGCTGGTCGCCGCGCTCTCTTTCGCGCTGGACTACTACCTCGAACCCTATTCGATCTACACGAAAAAGCTGTCGCAAAGCGGCGAACTGCTGACCCACAACAAAGACCGTTCGGTACTGGTATTCCTCGATCTGCCCGCCTTGATGGAGACCGATTTCTACAAAATCTCGATGAACACGACGCTCGGCGACGTCGTGAACCTTATCTCTACCGTCCACCGGAACATTTTCCCGGTGGTCAGCAAAGACGGCACCCTGCTGGGCATCGTTCAACTGGACGACCTGCGGGCCGATATGTTCTCTCCGGAAAAATACGGGACGACGATCGACCGCTACATGATCGCGCCGCCCGACCTGATCTACCAGAACGAGCAGATCGGCAGCGTACTGGACGCTTTCGAAGATTCCAAAGCCTGGATGTTGCCGGTCGTTACGACCGATAAGAAATACCTCGGATTCATTTCCAAATCGCGCATTCTGGCCGCGTACCGCGAACAACTCCGCGCAATCAGCGAAGAATAACCCATCGGAAAACAAACAAAACCGATCCGTCCGCCTTACGGAAACGCCACGCGAACCGGCCCCGATCTAAATTAATCTCATTTTTTTTACATTCTCTTGTTCGTTTTATTTTTTTTATTTAATTTGGTCCGAAAGAAAATTTTCATTAATTATGTCTATTATCAATAACTATTTTATAGTTCGTAAACAGCACGGAACGAACACGTCGAAATAAAACCAATATCCTATTTTGTTTAACTAAAACACACTGATTATGAAAAATTACCTAAAACTGAGTGCATGGTTGTTTTTGATTCCGGCACTGATGTTTTCATCGTGCAAGGACGACGACAAATCGGACGGCGACCCGTTGCTGGCTCCGAGAAACCTTGTCGGACTGGCCGGCGACGGGCAGGTCATCCTGAACTGGGACGCTCCTTTGAGCGGCGAGGTGAAAGAGTACTCCGTAACCTGGACTCCGGGCAACGGCAGCGCTACGGTAAACGGCATGGCATACACGGCGACCGGACTGACCAACGACACCGAATACACTTTTTCGGTGAAAGCCGTCTACGCGTCAGGGTCGTCCGACGCCCTTACGGTCAAGAAAACGCCGAAAACCGAAGCGATCAACTACACGGCCTGCACGGACGTAGCAGCCCAGGCGGGCTATAAGGCGATCACGCTGACATGGGCCGTTCCGGAAATCGTTCCGAAAGCCGAATTGTCGGGTTATACGATTACCGTTGCGCCGGGTGAAATGGAACCGATCAAAGTTGCCGACCCGCAAGCCGTTTCAGCGGTTATCGACGAATTGGCCAACGGCACCGAATACACCGTAACGATCATCGCAGACTACAAAGACGGCGGCATGTCGGCAGGCGTATCGGTCAAAGCGACTCCTACCGAACTGATCTCAAAAGTCGAATCGGACAATGTCTCCAAAATAAGCTTCGACAAAGAGAATGCAGCCATCGAACTGTATTATACCAGACCGGTGGATGTAGAGGCCATTCCGGTAACCTTCACGCTGATCGAAGGCGCAACGATAGATAACGAGAGCGGCGCCGTAAGCAAAACGCTGAATCTGAAGGATCCCGCCACGGTCGATGTCGTTATGAACGATTTCACGATTCCGTATCAGGTAACCGCCGTAGTCGATACGCTCGTAAAATCGCTTCAGGCATCCTACGACGGCACGACGGTCAACGGAAAAGTCGATCAAGCGACCCGAAAGATCCTGATCGACTTCGGAACGACCCAGATCGACAAATCGGCCATCGAAGTAACGATCGACATCTCCGAAAACGCAACGTTGGTAAATCCGTCGGCATCGCCGGCCACGATGAATCTGTCGAGCGAAAACGCCGCGATCAAACTGTCGGATAAATACGGAAACGAGGTATCCTACGGCGTAACCTGCCTGGGCGCGGATCTTCCCGTTGTGGAAGGATTCAACCCGAAGGACATTACCGGAAAAGACATTCCGGCCGATTGGGTACGCCTCAACCGGTTTAACGGCAAAGATATTCCCGCTACGATCGCAGTCTATGAAATCCCCGAGACCAATTCTTACGTGGTCATGTGGAAAAAAGGGTCCGATTTCACGACCTACCACCTGGGAAAAGACGCCGTTCCCTTTGCGGATTACAAAGCGGATTATGCGGATGAAAACACTATCCTGGTTTCGGGAACGCCCAACCTCCAGAACGCATTCCACGCCTCTCAGGTCGTTGTAAAAGGCGGTCAGGGCCCGATGTTCGCCAAACAAACTAACGGCAACTGGGTACACTATACCGGCGACTGGGACGGCGACACGTTCTTTAACTTCGACACGAAAGAGAATCCCTGGCCTGTAGTTGAAGGATTCACCGGTAACGGATTCTACCTGAATCCGGGAGCGCCGAACGGATACACGTCGGCTGCGCCGCACACCACCACAAAGAAAACGCAGTGTTTCTTCGCATATCACGGGGAACCCTCCGATGCCGACCTGGCCGGATTCTTCGTCTCCGGCACTGCCTCTTTCACCCAAGACGAAGTCTGCGAAAAACTGATCAGCATCGGGCTTACCAGAGGATTCCCGATCAACTCGATCGACCAGACTACGGATAACATGAACGTAGGTCTCACCATCAATGGAGGAGATGCCGTCAACATCACCGTATCGGGAGGTCTTGATCCGGTATATGCCGTAGGAATCAGCGAAACGAAATAATCTTTCTATCCATTTTCAAAAAAGAGGAAGCGCAAGGCTTCCTCTTTTTTTAGATCCCATATTTCGCTTCATTCGCTGAAATCGGGAGCTCCGAAAACGTAACTTTCCCGGTACCGGTAGCCGACGACCGCCATCAACAGCACGATCGCAGCGTTCAGCACGAACGGGAAATCGGCCGAACCGGACTTCCCGAACAGCCCGGTCAGCAGATCGACGATAAAAGGGCACAGCAGGATCGCCAGGTAATTGACCGACATCACCAGCGCCAGCGCCAGCGTCGTATTTTTCGAATCGGCCGTCCGGACGCTCTTGTCGTAAACCAGCGGCTGGATAACCCCGTAGCCGATCCCCGCGACGAAACATCCCAACCCGATCGTCCACTCGTATTTGAACAGGTAGATTAGCAGCAGCCCGGCGCAAATCAGCAGCAGCGGCAGGGAAACGGTCGCATTCTTCAATTTGCGGATAATCCAGGTGATAAACAGACCGGGCAGCATGATCGCCAGGAAAAAAAGCGAAATCATCACGCCGGAAGCCGAACTGCTCAGCGTATAGTGCTGCATCAGGAAAGGCAGGTTGAACGTGACCACGAGTACGACGTAAGTAGCCAAAAAATAGAGCAGCATCAATCCTACGAGCCGCGGCACGTCGATCCCGGGCAACCATTTTACAGCCCCGATAGCCGCATCCGTCGGAGAAGCGGGAACCGCAGGTATCGTCGCGGCCTCCCCCCGATCCGGCTTGTATTTCCGCAACGAAAGCGTCATCAGCAGCGCGACTCCGGGCAGCAGGTAGACCAGAAACGGGTAATGCCAGTCGACCGATCGTCGCCAGCCAGCCGGTCAGCGACGTGGCGAGCACCAGCGTAACGTTGCTGATCGACGAACTGATCCCTAGCTGACGGGTACGGTAGGCTCCGGTGAAATGGTCTGCGATCAGTCCGGTCGACAGCGGGATCACCATCCCGGCTCCCACCCCGAGCACGCAGTTGATAAAAATCAACAGCACGATGTTCTTTGCGAACAGGCTGAAAAAACCGCTGATGCAGAACAACGCGAGTCCCGTGTAAAGAATCAGCAGCTTGTTCCTGCTCACCGACAGCTTACCGGCCAGCAGGACGAACGGAATGATCAGCAACGACGGCAGCGAGGTAAGCATCTGGATTTCGAGATCGGTCGCGTGTTTGAAAATTTTATCCAGATCGCCCAGAATCGGCGATATGGCCAACCCCGGCAGGGAAACCACCGCCGAAACCGACCAGATTGCCACCAGTACATTCAGGGGAATCGTACCCCGTCCCGTTTGTATTTTCAGCATAACCTTCGTCGCTAATTAAATAAGATTTAAAAATTGTACTGCACGATCGCCTGAACGCGGTTGGCGTGCCCCTGCTCCTTGTCCATGTTCCGGCGCGTTCCGTAAAGGTAAGCGGCTCCCAATTGACAACTTTCGGTCAGGTTATAGAACAGATTCACCGACAAGTAATTGGCTATCTGATAAGTATTCGCGTCGCGGTAGTCGTTCCGACTGAAAACCTTCACGCCGCTGTAAGCCGCGGTGGCCAACCATTTCGAAGAGAACATGTACTGGGCCCCGGCGATCCAGCTCATCATCGGCAGCGCCTGCAGACTGTTCGGCCGTTTGGGATTGACCACCAGGTCGAGTCCCGTGCCGGCTATATCCTTGCCGTAAAGGAACTGCATGTAGGTCGTCAGTCGTTTGCCGGCCTGGATCGAGCCGCTCAACTGGGTTCCCCATCCGAAAACCGATTTGGTGGCATCCGACTGGTCGTCGTAATAGAACATATCGCGGAAAATGGCCGATGCGCGCAAGTGGCTCCGCCCTTTGTTCCAGCTATACTGGAAATAGAGCGGGAAATCGGGCATCCGCTGCGGGATCGAACTCATATCGCTCGCCAGCGACGCGCTGAGATTCGGCATTTCGGCGGCGACCGCCATCGACCAGTGATCGTTGAATTTCCGGGTATAACGGATCATCGTGTTATACACCATCGGATAGCCGTTCGGCCCTTCGAAGTCTACCGTCGAAGGCGATGCCCCGAGGTCGCAGAACGTCGTGAAACGGCGTCCGATCGAGAATCCGGCCAGTTCGATATAAGCCATATTCAGACTGAACCCCAGGTTATTCGATTCCCGGAAATCGGCCTGAATGTAACCGACGATCGGTCCGAGCCTGCCGGCATGGGCGATCGCCTTGAAATACAGGGTAGAAGTCGACGGATCGAGCTGGAACTGCTGACGTTGTTTCGGCGAATTCGGCACGGGAATGGCCGACGTTACGAAATCGAGATCGTTGGCGATCCCGTCGAAATCGTACGAAAGACGCGTGTTCACGTTACCGCCGATACCGAAGATCATCTTCTGGTCTTTACCCGAAATGATGAACTTGGGCAGACCGGTCTGGCGAAACCCCTTTTCGATCGTCGAATAGTACAGATCGATCACCTGGGTCGCCGACATCGTGTCCACTTCGGCCCCCCGGCGGTTGATAAAAAGCACATCGGGTTTCGCATTGTTCTTCAGCACCTGGGCCTGCAGGCCCTCCGAAAAGAAACATGCGATGATCGCTGCTGCAAAAAGTATACAATGTTTCATAATTATGGAATTTAAATTGGTTTCGGGCATACGCGTCCTCGGACGGTCTCCGTAAACTCAATTATTGTGCCGATCCCCGCCCCGCAAATACGAAACAGGGCGTCCCGACAAGAACGCCCCGGATAATAAATTATTAAAGAATTACCGCTGTACGGCAACTCCGGCCGACAGCAACGCTTCGTCGGGAGCAAAAGGAATCGTCTCGAACTCCCGGCGGTCGCCGAACCCGAAACGCAGGTAGGTGATCGGCAGCCCTTCCTGCAAAAAACGCTGTTCGTAAGTGGTTTTGATCGACAGCACCTCGTCGGCGAATCCCGTCCCGTAAATATCGTCGCAGCAGGCGGCGACCGGAAGTCCGTTGCCCCGGGCCAGATTTTTCGTATATTCGTGCAGGTGAACCGAATCGGTCTTCAGATTGATCATGCCGCCCTCGCGCAGAAAGCGGGCGTACATAGCCAGAAATTGCGGGGCGGTCAACCGTTTTTTGATCCGGTTTTTGTTCAGTTGCGGATCGGGAAACGTGATCCAGATCTCATCGACTTCGCCGGGAGCGAAACACGAATCGATGAATTCGATCCGCGTACGCAGGAAAGCCACGTTCTTCATTCCGTTCTCCGTCGCGGTCTTGGCCCCGCGCCACAAGCGGGCGCCTTTGACGTCCACCCCGATAAAATTCCGTTCCGGGAAACGTTCGCCCAACGCCACGGTATATTCGCCGCGCCCGCACCCCAATTCCAAAACGATCGGTCGGTCGTTCCCGAAAAAATCGCGGTTCCACTTCCCTTTTAACGCATAATCTTTCCGGAAAACCTCCTCGAACCCAGGCTGAACGACACAACGGAACGTGGCATTCTCCGCAAAACGTCTGATCTTATCTTTTCCCATTCGATCCTCTTCGACTGATCCGGAAACCGATCCGGTATTCCGGGAATCTCTACTCAATAAATATCCATTCCGACGGCAGCAACGCCCTCCACCTCTTCGCCGGGCATCAACGGCTCGAACTGAAACAGGTAACTGCCCGGCCGCGACAGGCACACCCCGCTGCGGTAAGCCTGGCTGACGTCCCGGTAAAGCCCCAACCCCGGATGCCCGTCCGGCACGTGCACCACCACCGTATCGCGCCAGCGATACCCGGCAGGCGTTACGGTGGTCACGGCCAATACCAACCGGTCGTAACTGAAATTACTGCCGTACCGCACGACGACATCCATCGTCCGCAGCGACGCGGTATCGGTATTCTCGAAACTGACGGCGACCCGCTCCGACCGGTTCCATCCGTACTGATCGGTTTCCGCCACCGAAGCCTGCTGCGGCGCGAGGCATGACACCATAGTCGCCAGGCAAACCAGTCCCGGCAACCTCCGGACAATCTTACTCGCCGGCGCCACCTTTTTCCTGTTTTCCGCCGCCGGACTGCTGTCCGTCGCGGTTCTGTCCTCCGTTCGGATTGCGACGGCGATTACGGCCGTTGTTGCGACGCGGCGCATCCTCGCGGGCCGCCGGAGCACCCCCGGCCGCATCGGCCGGAACGCGCTGTTTGCGGGCAGGTTGCTGACCTGGCGCCGGTTTATCGGAACGCCGGTTTTCCGGTTTCCCCGAAGCCGGCTTCTGCTCCCTCGCCCCTTTCGGCGATCCGGAACGGGTATCGCCGCTCTGACTCGCTCCGGCCGGCGCTTTCCGCTTTTTACGGTTTTTGCGCCGTCCTTGCTGCTTATCGAAACGGGTCAGGCTCTCTTCGCCCACCACGTTGGCAAACGTCGGTTCGATATCGACCGATACGGGCGAAGCGTCGCTCAACCGTTCCGGCTTGTTTCCTTTCTGGTTCATCCGGATCACCTCGCGCACCCGTTCGACCGGCAGCGCAACCAGATTCGCCTGCGATCCCGGATCCGTCGCAAACCACATCGTGCGCTCCAGAATATCGCTTTTCACCAGGAAGTAATCGCCTTCGATCGTCTGCAACGGCTGTCTCATTGAGGGTACTGTTGAGAATTCCGTCCTGTTCCGCGGCGTAAAGGTCGGGAAGGGCGCTGTTATCAAGAACAGTATCGTTATGCAGAGCTCAGTTATTGAGGAGAAGGCTGCGTTCATTAACGGTATCGCTGATAAGGACGTTACCATCACCAAGAATCGTACTATTACCGGCTCAGCGGAGTATCCTGTGTTCATCACCAAGGGAGCTACTGTTTAAGTCGGATCTCAAAGCCGATTTCGGTGGTTAATTGAAAGTTGCGGGCAGGCGGTGAGCTTGCCCGTTTTCTGTTGGGTAAACTAGAATTTAGCTGTGTAGTGTACTTCCGAAACAGTCCACCGGACTGTTTCGGAGGATAGTCACGACTAGATTTTATATGTTGCTTGTGGGGGAAAACTCTTGTTTTCCCCCACACCCC
>ERZ827186.2650-NODE-2650-length-11697-cov-3.407061_pt1 | contig 11697 bp, 6 predicted proteins | sample MGYA00519918_ERZ827186 | MGnify/ENA primary metagenome ERZ827186 (study PRJEB31778, sample SAMEA3449275) | human gut metagenome | biome: human gut; feature: human-associated habitat; material: faeces | place: United Kingdom | collected 2010/2012 ... | reverse complement strand
ATTTGCTTTTGTGGACGGTTTTTTATCCGTTATGTTTTCAAACACGCTCTAGAATATTTACAAGTAAATAATATTAAAAACAGTAGTGTAATAATTGTGGAAGTATCAATGTAATATTTATTTAGAATCTAATATGTTTATAAAGTTTATTCTGAATGTAATATTACTTTAAAACAAGATTATCAATATTTCTTATGATAATCGTTGATTTACCAGTTACATCTGTTTGAACTTCAAAGTTAGCCAGTTTGTTATAAGTTTCCATTGGAATAGATATTTCAATTCCGCTATCAGTTACCATGACCTGCTTTTCTAATTTCTTTACAGTACTTTCATTGGTGACAGTAAAGTTATCATATTGTAAGTCGTACTGTTCCATTTTTTCATCAAATTCTGATTTTTTTTCTGGACTTTTTCCGAAAAGTTTATTACCTATTTCTTCTATATCGAAAGATTTGTTATCAACGTATTCTTTTTGAAGAGCACTTTTTGTATCCATCTTTGTTTTTAAATCGGCACCATCGTATTTATTAGAAATATTATTAATAACACGAGTAAGAATATTTAACTTCTTTTTTGGAGGAATACTGGTACGGCAGACAAGAAAGTTTTCCGATAAATAATAAGCTTTCTCACCATTTATCTCATACTTTTTTTCCAAAAGCTTTATGTGATAATCGGATAAATTAATAACTACGGCCTCAGGTATTCTTGAAGTTGCAGAAGGAAGCAGAGAATGTGTTTTGATGATGTCTGTATTAATAACAGGATTATCAGGAGTCTCGGTGACTTCATGCGTATAGCTTTCCTTGTAATTCATTTTTAAAAGGGCAAGATAGATAATTCCTTCTGCCTGAAAGGTTACGAATAATAAATCGGCAGCGGGTATATCTAATCCCTCTCCCATGGCAATATAGAGTTTATTTGCAATGGCCTGACTGGTTTCAATGAAAGAAGTTTCATCTGATTCATCCCATGTTTCTAAGATGGAATAGATTGGAGAATATTCTGGGTCAAATTCACAGTTTTTGGTATCATCGCTGGAAACAATTTTATAAATATGGTTTCGAATAAAATCATGTAAATCTGGCCCTGGATCTAAGAGAGTATTAGAAAGAATACATTCTCCGCGATTGGTGTCTAAAATATGCAAAATAGCTTTTCTTATAACAATATCATCTTTTGCTATCATGAGGCAGCTCCTTTATTTTTTATTTGATTAAATAGTATACCACTTTAGGAGTAAAGAAGCTATGAGATTTTTAATTTTTATATACGGAAAAAGCAGGATGAAACGCACACAGCTTGTCAGCGGTAAGAGAGCAGAGTGTCATATATTATTACCTAAAGATGATTTCTCTTTGGAAAGGACAGTATTTTTACAGTTTAAAAATATATCTGGAGAATGGTTTATCAAGGAAACAGACTGTTGTCATTTGAAAACAGAAGAATTTTTTCAGATGGGAAAACGGAAAAGTGATGAAGGAATATTTTACAAGTTGTCAATAGGGAGAAAGAATGAACTATCGGTAGGTGGGAAGGATCTTTATATACAGCTTATACGATATAGGAATGACTGGAGCATATATAAGAAATATAAACTTAGAGATTGTCGGATAATAAAAGAGAAAAATATATTCATAATGATGGAGAAAGCCATTAATAGAAAAAATAGTATGGGTATTTCATATGAGTATGGCAAATGGTTCATAGAGAAATGTGGGAATATAGAAATATATATTAATGAAATTTTGTTAGAGAAAAAGCAGCAATTAGAGTTTGGTGATGTTATATGTATTGGAACTATATATTTGTTATTTTTTGAGAACTATATAGCAGTAGAAGCTGGTGAGAGAAATACAGTATCAGATTATTTGGAAGAAGTAATATTAGAAAATGAGATAAAGGGACAAGAGGATGTTAGGAAGAAGGAAAAAAGAGAGATAACTTTTCACAGGGCACCGAGAGTAATGGAAGAATTAAAAAAAGTATCATTAAAAGTTGATGCACCGCCCCAAGTGGATGTACAGGAGAAAAAATCTATATTTATGGATATAGGTACTATCATGAATCTGATGTTTCCAATGTTAGGAATGAACTTATTTTTAATTTATGGAATGAAATCAGAGCAGAATCAGGCAGGAATATATGTATATTCTGGACTGTTTATGGCAGTGATGTCAGCGGTATGTTCTATTTTATGGCTTATGATTTCGAGAAAGTATGAAAAAAGAGAACAGCAGAAGAAAGTTAATAAAGAGCGACTGGCTTATAGGAGATATTTGAATAAAAAAAGTGAATATATCAAAGTGCAGTATGAACGGGTATATAAGGTTTTACAAAGTAGATATTTACGGGCAGATACTTATTTAGATAGCCCATTATTAGATATGTATTTATGGAATCGAAATCTATATCATAAAGATTTTTTAATGTACAGAATTGGTATAGGTGACGTTGAGTTTCCTATGAAAATAGAATTTCCTGAGGAAGTGTTTGGCGATGAGGAAAATATTCTATGGCGGGAAGCAAAAAAGATAAAGGAACATTATGAGATTCTACATCAGATTCCTGTGTTACTCGACATGGGAAGGTATAGTCAGATTGGAATCATAACAAAAGATACGATAGCAGGAATGGAACTTGTAAGAAGTATTATTTTACAGATTGCGTTGTGTAATTGTTATACGGAAGTAAAGATAGGATGTATTTATAACAAAAATAAGGTTATTCAATCGCAGCAATGGGATTTTTGCAGGTGGCTTCCGCATATATGGGATGCCAATAGACAAAAGCGATTTATTGCAGGGAATGAGGTAGAAGCGAGGCGGTTATTCTATGATTTGTTGCAGATTTTTAAAGAAAGAGAAGAGGTATCCATATCCGATAAGTCAGAAAAAATTTTGCCACATTATATTTTATTTGTTGCAGAAGAACAATTTTTGGAAGGAGAAATGTTTTCTAAATATATTTTAGATAGAGGAAAAGAATATGGATTGACAGTTGTATGGCTGGACTCGATGAGAAAAAAATTGCCGAATACATGTAAAATGGTATTGGAAATAAATGGGGGATTTACTGGGCGGTATGAGATAGAAAGGCACAGTCAGAAGAAAGAGAAAATAAATTTTGATTATACGGAAAAAAATATTGCGGAGAAATTAATAAGGAGTATTTCAGGAATAAAAGTGATGGAAATTGAAGAAAAGGCTGGTATACCAGAAGTTGTTGATTTTTTAGGAATGTATGATGTGCACACGATAGAAGAATTACATATAAAACAGCGATGGGAAAAGAATAGAATTTTTGAAAGTGCAAAGGTTTTAATAGGTAAAAAAGCGGGAGATGAACCTTTTTATTTAGATATACATGAGCGATATCATGGACCGCATGGTTTATTGGCTGGAACGACAGGTTCAGGGAAAAGTGAAGTACTTCAGACATTTATTTTATCCATGGCAGTGAATTTTAGTCCGGAAGCGGTGTGCTTTTTGTTAATTGATTATAAAGGAGAGGGGATGTCAGCGCTATTTTCTGAATTACCACATATTTCAGGAAAAATATCGAATTTATCAGATGGGCAGGCATATAGAGCAATGGTATCAATAAAAAGTGAAAATAAACGAAGGCAAAGAATATTTAAAGAATGTAAGGTAAATAACATTAATGATTATACAAGGTTGTTTAATTCGGGAAGTGTAAACGAACCAATTCCTCATTTACTGATTATTATTGATGAGTTTGCCGAATTAAAAAAGGCGGAGCCGGAATTTATGCAGGAATTAATTAGTGTTGCTCAAGTAGGGAGGAGCTTAGGTGTTCATTTGCTGCTGGCAACTCAAAAACCAGGAGGTGTTGTTGACGATAAGATATGGAGTAATTCAAGATTCCGAATTTGTCTTAAAGTGCAGGAAAGGGAAGATAGCATGGATATGCTTCATAACATGGATGCCTGCCAGATTACACAAACAGGAAGAGGATACTTGCAGGTAGGGAATAATGAAGTATATGAGTTGTTCCAGGCAGGCTGGAGCGGGGCTTTATTTCAGCAAGAGGATACGGAAGTGGCAGCATGTCTGGTTCAAACAGATGGAACCATATATAAAAGAAGAAAGAATGCTGAGAAGAACAGAAAGAAAAAGATAACACAATTGCAGGCAATCAAACAGTATATTATACGTTTTGCAAAAGAAAAGGAATATCAAGAGGGAAGAAAATTATGGCTGGAGCCATTGGCGAAGTATATATATTTGAATGAGATTCACAAAGAAATGAATAAAGATAAAAAGTTAAAAGAGAAAAGGCAAAGAGTTGACATGAATAAGAACTTGGAAGTATGTGTCGGTATTTTTGATGATCCCGAAAATCAGGAACAGTCCATATTTTCCTTAAATCTTATGGAAAGCGGACACATAGCTATCTGTGGCAGAAGTGCTTCTGGTAAAAGTACCTTTTTTCAAACATTTCTATTTTCATTATTAAAAGAGAGTACAGCAGAAGAAGTATGTTTATATCTGTTGGATTTCAATGGAAGTGGTATGGACATATATGATTTAATGCCCCAGGTAAAACAGGTTATAAAAGAGGAAGAAGAGGATAAAGTAGAAGAATTATTTGAAAATATAAAAAAAGAAATTTTCAGGGGGTAATTTTAAGCAATATAAAAATAAGAGCAAAAGAATTGAGAATAAGAGCAATGAAGATAAAAGAGATGTTGGAAAAGAAGATAACGTTTCACTAAATCAAATAGAAAATGAGAAAGAAGAGTTTCCGCTGATTTTAATTATAGTGGACGGGTTTGTTGAATTTTGTGAGGAAACATATCAGAGATATGATGATAGCCTGTATTTGATATTACGAGAGGGGGAAAAGTTAGGAATAAAAGTAATGATTTCGATAGAATCATTTTCTGGAATGTATATTTCTATGAGAATAGCAGAGCTTTTTAAAACAAAAATCTGTTTATATATGAAGGATAAGTATGCCTATACAGAAGTTTTTGATGTAATACAAATTTCTGTATTTCCTAAGGCGGAGATTCCGGGACGTGGCATTGCTTATTATGGAGAGAGAATTTTAGAATTTCAAACAGCATTGGCCTTGAATGTACATAATGATTATGAACGCCGGGAAAAGATAAAAGAAGTACTGAATAGGGGAGTTGCCGATGGTATATGTTGATGTTTTTGTTGCAGGTGTAGGAAAGTGGTATGAGTTTAAATGTGAAGAAACGGCATTGATAAGAGATATCATAAAAGAAATATATGATGTAATACGGGATAAGGAAAGCATTATTTGTGAGAAACAGATAGATCTGGAACTCTATCTGGCATGTATAGAAAACAAACGAATATTACCTCTTGATTTTAAATTAGAGGAAAGCGGAGTAGAGAATGGAAATAGATTAATACTTTTTTGACGGATGTGATGGGGAGATGTTAAAGGCAGGTTTTGTGCTAGATGGAAAGTATAGAATTCTATCGGTAATCGGACAAGGGGGAATGAGTACAGTATATTTGGCAGTACACGAAAGACTAAAGCAAAAATGGGCGGTTAAAGAAATAAGTATGGAATATTGCGAGAATTACGAAATGATAAGCAGGAAGCTAATAGTAGAGGCGGATATTTTAAAAAGATTGGATCATCCAGGACTTCCAAAGATTGTTGACATTATAGAGAAAAAAGATGCTATTTGGATGGTAATGGAGTTTATTGAGGGAAAAACATTAAAAGAGATTTTAAATGAAAGAGGGCGGATTGAAGAAAAAGAGATTTTAATATGGGGCAAACAGTTATGTGAAGTTCTTTCTTATCTTCATTCGAAAAAGCCATCAATTATTTATCGAGATTTAAAACCAGAGAATATTATATTAAAAAAAACGGGAAGATTAGTTCTTATAGATTTTGGGACGGCCCGAGAATATTGTTATAAGAATACGGCTTGTGATGCAATGTATCTTGGAACGAAAGGCTATGCAGCACCAGAACAATATGGAGGTATGGGGCAGACAGATGCGAGGACGGATATTTATTGCCTGGGAGTCACGCTTTATAGCTTATTAACGGGATATAACCCGGAAAAGCCGCCCTATAAGATATATCCGGAGAAATATTGGGGAGAACATATATCTTTAGAAATGAAAAGCCTTCTTTTAAAATGTATACAATCAGAGCCTGAAAAACGGTATCAGAATTGCAGAGAACTTGCCTACGCTTTATCGCAAATAGATTATAAAAAGCAGAAAGAAAAGGAGAACGAGAGAAGGAAAATAATAAAGTTTTTGATTTTTATGATGGTAGGACAGTTATCTTTGATGTTTTGTATAGGGTGTAAAAAGGTATCATTTTGTTATAAGGAAGAAGCAGTTGTAAGATATATAAACATAGCAGAAAAAAGTGAAGATAAAAAGGAAGCCAGTCAATATTATAAGCTGGCATTAGAACTTATACCAGAGGAAAAACTGATTTATCAGAGCATGATAAAGTATTTTATTCGTCTAAATCATTTTCAGATAGAGGATGCAGTAATATTACTTGATCTTATAAATTCTGTCTGTGAAGAAGGGACGGTAATAGAGATCTTTCAAAAACACAATGCGTTGGGATATGCAGAATTTAGTTATGCTTTAGGCTTGGGATATTTCTATGATATGGGAAATATAACGGGAAAAGGAGCATCAGAAAAATGGTTTTGTGAAGCTATTGATACGATGACTTCGCAAGATGAGAATGAAGCGTTTGGCAAGCAAAAGAGAAAAAGAGCAGGTTTATATGCAAAGATAGCTAATTATTATAATACATTTTTGCTTAATGGAACAGATCAAAGTGGAGAAAGAGGAACAGGAGATTTTATGGACTTTTATAAAACGCTCCATTCTCTAAATCAATTTGAAGTGACACAAAAAAGTACAAAATCAGACCTTGCAGCAGCATATTTAATTTCACGGGAGATTACCATAGAAATTATGAATTATGCAGAGCAGTTCTTAAAGGATAGTTCAATAAATAAAAAAATGTTAAATAAAGAATTAGAAAAAATAGAAGAGAGAACAAAGTATTTTATAAAGGAGAAAAAACAAATGGAAGAACTATATCAATTTATGAATGAGGCAAAGCAAAAGATAGAGATAGCAGATAGTTTTAAAGACAAGGAGGATGTGAGGGATGCAGGAGGAACTTAATACACGACTATTACAAAAGATAAGCTATCTGGAAAAAGGTGCGGTGTTAGGGATGATAGTATGCAGTTGCTTTTTTCTGGCGGCAATATTGTATTTTGTAAAAGCGAATGTATATGTAATATTAATAAGTGGTTTGAAAAAGAAAGTAGCTCATGTGAGAAATAAAATAAAGAGAAAAAGAGTGAGACGAATAGGAGACAAGGGGAAAAATGAGATAACGAATAAAGCTTATTTTAAATTAATTGTATTAGCTTTTGTGGGAGTTGGAAGCATCTATACATATAGAACATACTACGTAGAAGCAGCTGTAATCACACAATTGGCAATTGATGAAGATACAGAAGTTATGGATAATACTGCTGGTGACATAGGGGAAAAAAGTCCAAAACTATATTTAGAGTCAAAAGGATGGATTGGGGGAACGGGAGAATTTGCACAATATCTTTTTAGTAAGGATAATAGGACATTTACCATAGGTGTGGAGGAAAATACGTTTCATTCTGACTTAGAAAAAGAGTCATTTTTATTCCAGGTTTCAGAGAAGGAAAGTGGTATTGACCAAGAAGGTTTTAATAAGATTAGACAGTATGAACAAGGGGAGTTTGAAAGAAAAGCTAGTGACAATCCAATCTATCAAAAAACACTTTCTTTTGAGACAGAAAAAAACAGACATAAAGTGTATAGCTTGTATCTGGAATATATAAATAGATGGGGAATGCCATTAATTGGAGATAAAGGAGCGGTAGAAAATTACGGAAATATTTTATCAGGAACTTTCAAAAGTAAAAAGCTGGTGATTGATAAAAAATGTCCGGAGATAGCAGGATTAAAGCTTGAGAAAGCAGATAAAAAGAAGGAAGGAATAAGATTTGCGAAGAAATCTGTCAGTGAAACTTATAATACAGATGAAATATATAATACCGATAAAAAATGCAATACAGATATAACATACAATATAGATGAAGAATGTTATTACAATACGTCAGTAAAAGGAATGATAGATATAAGGGAAAAATACCTTGATTTAGATAGTATACATATCCAGGCGATGCCATTAGATGATAGGGCGAGGGAAGCAGTCAAAGAAAATGAAGCTGAAAGTAATGATGGTATGTTAGACATTTTGGCATGGATACATACTAAAAAAGGAAACTTACATCAAATTTCGTTTGATTTTGCTGTAGAAGGAAAATGGAAGTTTATTCTTGATTGCTCTGATCTGGCAGGAAATAAAGGAGTATCCAATCAGACAGGACAGGAAGGGATAGAGAGTACAGACATTACGATAGATAAGTCGGCGCCAGAGCTATCGGTTGATTATAAAGGCATTATTAACGTTATGGAAGCGGAATCCTCACCGGCAAATATAAATAAAAAATTAAAGAGTAACGGAGAAAAAATTACTTCTTCTGGAAATGAATTATTTATGAAAAGGGAAAATTCGATTGATATTTGCATTGAAGATATGAATTTAGAGGCGGAAAATATAGAATTAAAGTTATATCGTGTAAAATATGGTCTAAATGGGAAAATAGAACAGAACAAAGAATCATGGGAGGAAATAACAGAAAAAATAAAGCAGGAGCCAGAAAAACAAGAATTAGAAAAAGGAGAGCAAGAGAAAAATTCCAAAACAGTAATGCGATATTCTGTTACAAATCTCGATGATGGCCATTATAAACTTATGATACATTGTACAGATAAAGCTGGGAATGTTATGACAGCTGAAAAGAGTAGCGAGACAGAAAGGTGTATTTATAATGGATATTATGAAAGTCCACTCTATACCGTTGATACAAAGAGTCCATTGATAACAAGTGTGATTCTTAACCAGAATGCAGTGAAAAAGATAGGAAAAAGACAGTATTTTCAAAATGCTCCTCAGATTACAATTAAAATACAGGAAGAAAATTTTAATAAGATAAATTTTTCTTTAGAGGGGAAAATGTTTTATTCAAATGGAATGGTTATGGAGAAAGAATGGGAACGTTTTAAGAGCCAGAAGAAAAGCTTACAATGGAAGTCTTATTATGAGGATGGAATCAGAATTAATGAGACAAACATACAGGTAGAAGCTGAAGGAAATTATACATTAACTTTGGGGTTATTGATAGTGCTGCGTGTGTAGCAAATCAGAAAAACTTGCAGATAACATACGATTGTCACAAACCAGAGATTATTTATACAGGAGTTGATAATGAGAGTGGAGATTTGATTTTTAAAGCAGAAGAAAATGGAGATGATAAAAAGAAAAATACATTGTTATTGTTTCATAAATACCATTTTTTCCGATATTTTAGTAAAAGAAGAATGAATGTTTTCATTCGGATAAAAGATGCTATTAGTGGGATAGAGAGAATAAATTATGCTTTTATTCCATATGAAGAACAACCAATAGATATAAATAAGTTTTCCCAGGTAGAAAGGACAGGAGCAGAGAAAATAAATGATGAATATTTTGAAAAGGAAGATTTGTCAGAGTTTTCTATCACAGTATCTCCTGAAAAAGAGAATTTTAAAGGGTATCTAAAGGTTTATGGACAAGATTATAGCGGAAATGTAAGTGAGATGGTGAAGAGTAAAGGTGCAATTTCGGAATCATTGCAGCTACATAAAGAGACAAGTAATATAACAATGAAAATGCCGCGGGCTTTTTTTACGGATAAAGAGAAGAATATAAGATATTATAATAATACTGTTCCGGTTCAAGCCGTATTTGAAGACACATATGCAGGAATTTACAAGACTCAGTTATATGCCAAAACAACAAAGAAAAAGGATAGTTCAATAAAAACGGGAAAGACAATTATGTGGGATGGAGATAACTTAATTTATCGAAAAAGACAACAGATTGAATTAGAGGCAGATAAATTTTCACAATTTGATGCAGATAATCCGCTGACTATCCAGGCAGATTTAGAAGATAACGCTGGGCATACAGAGAAGAATATATTGAACGAAAAAGTTGTCATAGATAACACAAAACCAGAGATAGAAGTGGTGTATGATCAGAATAATCAGACACAATATTATAATTTTTCAAGAAAAGCAACTGTGACAGTAAAGGAAAAGAATTTTTCACCTGATTTGGTAGTGTGGAATATACAGGGAAGTAATCAAAAATATCAGATTGGAGAATGGAAAAATGTGCAGGGTACCTATGTATGCGAAATTAGCTTCGAGGAAGATGGCAGGGACTATTCGGTAGGGCTGTCGGTAACAGATAAGGCAGGAAATAAGTCTGAGTGGAAAGATAGGAATTATTTTACGATTGATAAGACCGTTCCACAGATTTCTATTCAGATAAATGGAATCGGAAAGCAGGCTGATCAAGTCCCATATTTTAATACGGAACGAATTATTACATTTTGTATACAGGAACAGAATTTTGATAAAAATAAAGTAGAATATAATATAGATGCAATTCATGGGAAAAGTAGAATTACTATAAAAAAACCAGTAAAATATCAGGAAGATGGAGACAAATATTATAGCAGGCTGGTGCTAAAGAAAGAGGCAAAATATCATATTCGAGTAAAATGTACAGATAAGGCAGGAAATGTCTCAGAAACAGCAGAGACTAAAGAATTTATAATAGATACAACGACTCCTGCTGTACATATAGCTGGAGTAAAACAGAATGGAATTTATCAGGGAAAGAAGATAATGCCACAGGTAATATGTAAAGATCAGTATTTGGATAGAGAATCTGTGGAGATTTCTTTAAAGAAAATAGATGATAGGAATGTTTTGAAAAAAGAATGGAGTTACGAAAGAGCAGAAAGTGAAAATACAGTACAGGTGCAGTGGGATAATATTAAAAAGACCGAAAATAGCGATGGAATATACTATTTACAAATTAAAGGACAAGATAAGGCAGGAAATAAAATTAAGGATGATTTTAAAGTGGTGTTCCGTGTGAATCAACGGGGAGCGGATTTTATTTTAAGCCACGCATTAAAAAAGAAGATAAATAAATATTATTTGAAAGAAGCACCAAAAATCAAATTGAGGGAACAGTGTGTAAAGCAGACGAAATCAAGGGCGGTTATTTTAAAAGATAATGAAGAGAGAAAGGTGATAGGTGAAAGTAGCATAACAAGTAGTGTGATAGCAGATAAAAAGTCAGAAAGGTATGGCTGGTATGAAAAATACTACAATTTTGCTAAAAAAGACTTTGAGAGAGAGGGGGATTATCGTGTTACATTTCAAGCTGATACGAAAGAAAAGGAGCTTCGGTTTGTTGTAGATAAGACTCCGCCGGTAGTTCATATTGGCAATTTGGATAAACAGATCTATGAAGAGAAAGAGCATGAATTTACTATTCGTGTAATGGATAATTATGCATTTAAAGAACTAGAATTATATATGGAAACTGACAGGGATATATTAGGTCAGAAAGGAACAAAAAAGATTATTATAAAACCGAAAGACTTAGATGAAAATTATATGGTACGGAAGACACTTACAGCAGATAAAAGATATCAGACAGTGCGTTATATCGCAAGAGATAAGG
>ERZ827186.2646-NODE-2646-length-11718-cov-3.739604_pt1 | contig 11718 bp, 9 predicted proteins | sample MGYA00519918_ERZ827186 | MGnify/ENA primary metagenome ERZ827186 (study PRJEB31778, sample SAMEA3449275) | human gut metagenome | biome: human gut; feature: human-associated habitat; material: faeces | place: United Kingdom | collected 2010/2012 ... | reverse complement strand
TATAAGCGTGGGTTCATCATATTTGGTGTGGTATCTTTAACTATGGGAAACTCCGCGTTCCCACTTTGAAACAGTCTGCGAGGATACGTACAGGCGTTTGGCGACCTCTTCCTGCGTTAGCCCGGCGTTGGCTCTTAACTCTTTCAATTTGCTGCTGAACTGCATTTTATTTCTCCGACGGATGCTTCCAGTGAATATATTTTTTTCTTCTGTATGCGAGAACAAGGACGATGTATACTGCCTCTGTCAATATTGCGCCGATGATGTATCCTATAATTTCGGCATTGAAACAGGTGCTGAAAAGGAACAGAGGAAAAAATATAAGTGTAACGGCGGAAAAGGTTTTTTTGTGAAATACGAGAACATCAAGCTTGTTCATTGCAAAACAGGCGAGGGTCACTACGGCAAGCATGATCAGACACATACGCTCATGCCGCAGCATCGTAGGTATATCGTCGCGCAACGAATATACACGGGTTTCACCGTAATCTTCAAGCAACTCCTTTTCGCCCCGGTCTTTTCTCACCTTTGTTATGCAGAACAAAATTACGGCGTAAACGATGCTTGTCATTGTTGAAAGCAATATAAGAAACAGTTTTTCGTTCTGCGATTCCCGGGCAATCGCACCCCAAATAAAGTAAAGACCAATATACAAGATAATTGTTATCAGCGATGCCGACAAAATGTCAAGAAAGGTCCTCATGCAGCTTCTTTTCATGCCACACCTCCATGCGTTCATATGATTTGATTATATTATATCTGATTATATTATATCACAATCTTAAAGGATCAGCAAGGGCAGTGTTGGACAGTATAACCGTCCGCATCGGCTTAATTGGTCGCGCGGTAGACTAAGATATTTTTTGTCTCGCATTGTGGCATAATTCTAAAGTAATATATTTATCACGAGGTTTTCGGAATGAGAGGAGGAGAGCACGACGCACGCTGCGGAGGGCGACGCAATGTTCACGGTGCTTGACGGCACCGGTGCGCTCATATCTACGGTGTGCTTTTTACCATATTGATTCTTCGCATACGGTTTATCATCGCCTTCAGCTCCTGCTTGCGCGGCAGGTCGAGAAATCTTTTACATGTCGTAAAGAAGGTCGAATAGAGAAAGTCGATGCCTTCCTCATCGATACGCTTATACATATCGTTTATATTTTTTTCGATATCGATCCTTCTGTCGGCATTGGTCAGCTCCAGATATCTCAGCATAAACCCGAGCGTGTCGAGCTGACGCGGAGAAACGATATCGTGAAATCCGCGAACGTCTATCCTCTCGTCGCCGATGATTATGAATCCCATATCCGAGACCTCAAGCTTTTCAGTGCCGCTGCCATCCGGATAAGAGGTGAAGCGGTCGGAATAAAGGGTCCTGCATTGCTGCCAATCTGCGGGAGCGGGCAGTACGGCGGTCACATTACATGATCTGCATATGTCTTTTGACTTTTCGGTCACATCGCGGATCAGATAGTCCTCCATCATATATACCTTATCGGCGACGGAAAGATATTCTCCGCTTCCTCCGATAACAAGAATGGTTGATACGCCGTGTGTCTTATAAAGTTCGTTCACCCGGTCTGTGAAGGGCGTGATAGGTTCTTTTTCGATCAGTTCCTTCATCATGCGGTCGCGGATCATAAAGTTTGTTGCGCTTCTGTCCTCGTCGATAAGCAACAGCTTGGCATCGCATTCGACCGCCTCCATTATGTTCGCCGCCTGCGAGGTCGAGCCGGAGGCATGGTCGGTGGAGAAATCACGGGAGTCGCCGCCGGGCAGCCACTTGATAAACGGCGAAATATTGACGTGCTTTACGCTTCGTCCGTCCTCGGCGGATATGGTGACGGCACTGTCGTCCGTAATGCAGAGCTCGCGGCCGTCGCCGAGGGCGTGGTCATAAATGCCTGCGGATATCGCATCGAGCAAGGTGGATTTTCCCGAATATCCGCCGCCCGTCACGCCTTTTCTGATCCCCATTCCGCGCACGCCGCAGACCTCGATCTCGTCGTCCGGCGCAGACAAGAACGGAACTGCGCCCGGCATCGGCAGGTCGGTCCCCTTGGCGCGGGGAAGGATGCTGCCGTTCGCCACAAAAGCGCAATAATCGCTGTTTTTCAGCCATGCGCGGATCGCCGATTGCTTTTTTGCAAGCTCCGCAGCCGCCCCCAGACCATTGATATCCGAAATAAACCGATCGACCGCATCGGGCAGGTCCCGGCACAGCATCCGCAATGATTTCCGCAGCTTCTTTTTGGGCAATTGGACCTGAATGCGGATGCACAGACACATGACCGGCGGACGGGCGATCCCGTCGGACAACAGATAAACAGTTGATCCCGAACCGTATGTGTAATCTTTTTGCGGGCGCAGCTCAAAGTAGGCTGAATTTCTGCGTATCACCTCGCCGCCCGGAGCACAAGTATAGTACTTGCCGTTCTCGTTATCGGGACGGCTTCTGTTGTACAGCTCGGCGTTCAGCTCATCGATATATTTTTTGAAGGCGCGGAGGCAGAAGTCTGCCTCTGCGCTTTCGGCAGACTTGTCGGGGATGGCGATCCCGAGCGTGGCGCAGGGAATACCGATCACCACCGTCGGCTTGTCGAGCGCCAGCTTGTGTGTTGCGGTTATTTCGAATCCGACGCTTTCATTGTAGTATATCGGACAGTGATCGACATAAGGATCTATCGACGGATGCGTCGGGTCCTGGATGTATATACTCCCCTCATACATCGCATTGTATGTTGCCGTGTCAGACTCCATGGATAATAATTTGTTTTTTAATCTCTTCATGTACATCTCCCGTTTCGTTGTAAAAAAGTGCTGTTGTCGTGTTCGTGTTCATAATAAAAAATCTCCTTTCCGTATGCCGGGCTTTTATATTCCGGTGACTTCCCGTGAAAAACAAAAAGCACCCCGACGGGTGCATAAGGAAACATGTTTGCCGCGAAAAAACGTTCGGGACAAACAAAAAACACACCCGGGACCGGATGTGCATAAAACAGTATAAGCCTTACGTTCAGTATACCGCAGGCGATACATCCGACATCCGATAAATACAGGTCTTCATCTTAATGATCGCCTCCTTTGACTGAATTTTTTGTTACGGTAACAGTATAGCATTCCTTTCGCCGTTTGTCAACCGCTTGCGGGAAAGTTTTCATCAACCATTGGTTTATATTTTGCCCACGCCGCAGAATTTCGTGAATGATTCCCGGCGACTTTTTTATTTGTGTCCGAGATAGCTCGGCATGACGCGCGTTGATGATATTTTTATCTTGTTTTTTGCCCCGTATTGTGGTATAATTCTTTCTGAAATAATCAGGCAAACAAAAAGGACCAAAAATGAGAAAAAGCAATATAACACGGGACGAGGCGTTTGCGCTTCTCCGCAAATACAATAAAGAACCGTTTCACATTCAGCACGCGCTGACCGTCGAGGGCGTTATGCGCCGGTATGCCGAAAAACTCGGATACGGCGACGAGGCTGACTACTGGGGCATCGTCGGGCTTCTGCACGACATTGATTTTGAACTTTACCCCGACGAGCATTGCAAAAAAGCGCCCGAATTGCTTGCCGCCGGCGGTGTCGGCGAGGATATGATACACGCCGTCTGCTCGCACGGCTATGGGATATGCTGTGATATCGAGCCGGAGCATGAAATGGAAAAGGTGCTTTTCGCGGCGGACGAGCTGACAGGGCTTATCTGGTCGGCAGCGCTCATGCGCCCGTCAAGGAGCGTCATGGATATGGAGGTATCGAGCCTCAAAAAGAAATTCAAGGATAAAAAATTTGCCGCAGGCTGCTCGCGTGAGGTTATACGCACCGGCGCCGATCGCCTTGGCTGGGAGCTTGACCGGCTCTTCGGCGATACGATACTTGCCATGCGCTCCTGCGAGGCGGATATCGCGGAATATATGGCGCGCTATGACGGCTGAAGCCGAAGTGATTGCACTGCGCCGCGCCGTGAAAAGTGATATAGACGATATCGCGGCGCTTTACCATTCGTGCATCGGTATAGCAGGCACGACATGGAACGAATATTACCCTCTCCGCAGAGATGCCGAACGCGACCTTGCGGTGAACGGACTGTATGTTGCGGAGGTCGTCCGCACGACCGTCTGCACGACCGTCGGATGTGTATCTGTCACAAGGAGCGAGCTTGAAGCCCTCGCCGGCTGGCGGATGCGCGGAGACGGCGTTCTTGAATTGTCGCGTCTTGCGGTTCGCCCGGACTGCCGTGGGCACGGATACGCTGCGGATATTATTTCGGCTGTCATCCGGGGACTGAAAAACGAAGGCTGCCCCGCCGTGCATCTGCTTGCCGCGCGCAGTAACCGCGCGGCGGTCAGGACCTATGAAAAGCTCGGATTTGAGCTTTGCGGCGAATGCCGGATGTATGACATCGATTTTTATATGTACGAAAAGCTGCTGTGAGAGCGGTATACGATCTTGACAAACTGAAAGGAAAATAATATGCCGCGCGTTCTTAACAGCGAGGAGCAGTACGGTCGTATGATAAATACGCCGATACCGCGCCTTGTGACATCATTGGCGATCCCCACGACCGTAAGCATGCTTGTAACGGTCGTTTACAACACGGCGGATACATATTTTGTGTCCCAGATAAACAAATCGGCGTCTGCGGCGGTCGGCATGGTATATACGCTCATGGCGGTGATCCAGGCGGTCGGATACGGTATCGGAATGGGCGCGGGGAGCCTTATCAGCTTAAGACTCGGCGCCAAAGACGACCGTGCGGCGGAGATGTACGCATCAAGCGCTTTTTTTGCCGCGCTCGTCTCCGGCGTACTTGTCGGCTGGGGTTTCCTCGCGACGCTCGAACCTATCCTGCGGGCTTTGAAATGCACCGATACCATGCTTCCGCATGCGCTTGACTATGCCGTATGGATACTTGCCGTAGCTCCGCTTAGCTGCGCGTCCTTCGTTCTTAACAATACGCTGAGGGCGGAGGGCGAGTCCAATGTCGCAATGTGGGGACTGGGAATCGGCGGCGTGCTCAATATGGTGCTCGATCCGCTGTTCATTTTCACGCTCGGCATGGGGACCGGCGGCGCGGCGCTTGCAACCGCGCTGAGCCAGCTTATCAGCTTTTTGATACTTCTTTTTGTTTTTCTCTCGGGCAGGTCGATAGTCAGGATACGCCTGCGGTCTGTCAGCCGTAACGTGCGCGATTATCTGCTTATACTTGCGACGGGACTTCCGACTATATTCAGGCAGGGACTTGGCAGTCTTGCCTCGGCTCTTATCAACATGCAGGCAGTCGTTTACGGTGACGCCGCCGTTTCCGCGATAACCATAGCGAATAAGATATACATATTCGTCAGAAATATCATTCTCGGTATCGGACAGGGCTTTCAGCCGGTAGCGGGTTACAATTACAGTGCGGGCAAACGCCGCCGCGCGTGGCAGGCTTTAAAATTTGCATCGCTTGTCGGAACTGTGATATGCACTGTGTGCGCGGCTGTTATCGCGGTATTTTCGACGCCGCTCATGCGGTGGTTCTGCGATGACGCCGATGTGTCGCGGATAGGCGCGGAGACACTGTTGTTTGCGTGCGCGGTAATGCCGTTCATGGCGGTATCTACATACGTGAATCAGCTTTATCAATGCCTCGGCTTCAAATTGCCGGCCACCGTGCTGGCAAGCTGTCGGCAGGGAATATTCTTTGTCCCGGCGGTGTTTCTGCTTCCGTTGCTCTTGGAATGTACCGGAGTTGAAATGAGTCAGCCTGCAGCCGATTTTGCCACGTTCGTTATTTCAGTGCCGTTCCTTATACACTTTTACCGCAAAAACATAAAAACATACCGAGACTGATCTTTGGGAGGAGAAAAGAAAATGTCTGTTATTTTTGACAGCGAAAAACGAGTTTTCAAGCTCGACACACCGTCGTCGAGTTATGCGATGAAGATAAGCTCCACAGGATATCTTCTTCACCTTTATTACGGTGCATACGTGCCGGATACCGACCTTGACTATCTGCGCATGAGACAGCGCAATGCGGCGTTCAGCGCGTGTGTCGCCTCGCCGGAGGAGGGCGGCTTGTCTCTTGACACCGCACAGCTTGAATACCCGGTAAACGGTTCGGGCGATTTTCGTTCTGTCGCGTTTTCCGTGCGTGGCGCGAGCGGATCGAGCGTCACCGATATAAGATACAGAACTCACCGTATTTACGCCGGTAAGCCTCGCCTTGAGGGGCTTCCCGCCACATACACGAATGAGGACAGCGAGGCGGATACGCTTGAGATCGTATGCGAAGACGTGCTCACCGGAGCAGAGGTCACTCTGATTTATACCGCATTTACCGGACTTGATGCCATAACTCGCAGTGTGAGAGTCAGAAACACGTCCGATAAGCCCTTCGCTGTCGAGCGCATACATTCGGCTGCGGTCGATTTCACCGAGATGGATTTTGATATGCTCCATCTTCAGGGGCGTTGGGCGAAGGAGCGCAACCTCGTCACACGCCACCTTGATTTCGGCCTTCAGGGGATACATTCCCGCCGCGGTTCGTCGAGCCACAATAACAATCCCTTTATCGCTCTTGCGCGTGACGGCTATACCGAGGAAAGCGGAGAGGTCTTCGGATTTTCGTTCGTGTATTCCGGCAACTTTGCGGCTGAGGTCGAGGTAGACTGTATGCGTTCCACCCGCGTGCTTATGGGTATCGATCCGGTGGACTTTGCGTGGAAGCTCGAGCCGGGCGAAAGTTTCCAGGCGCCGGAGGTCGTTATGGTGTATTCCGATCACGGCGTAGGCGGAATGAGCCGTACATATCATAAGCTGTACCGCTATAATCTCTGCCGCGGCGAATGGAAAACCAAAAAACGCCCGATCATCGTAAACAACTGGGAGGCGACTTATTTTAATTTCGATGCCGACAAGCTGGTCGCCATCGCAAAGGATGCCGCCGACCTCGGTATCGAAATGCTTGTTATGGATGACGGCTGGTTCGGCAGACGCAATAACGACAAGTCCTCTCTCGGAGACTGGTATGTCAATGAGGATAAGCTCAGGGGCGGGCTTGGCGAACTGGTGCGCCGCGTAAACGCGCTCGGGGTTAAATTCGGTATCTGGTTCGAGCCGGAGATGATCTCGCCGGACAGCGATCTTTACCGCGCCCATCCCGACTGGTGCCTGCACACCGAGGGGCGCGAACGTTCCATCGGACGCAATCAGTATGTTCTTGATATGTCCCGCAAGGATGTGAGGGACAATATCTTTGACCAGATGTACAAAATACTTTCATCCGCCAATATCGAATACGTCAAATGGGACTTTAACCGCAACCTGACCGAGGTGGGCAGTACGCTGCTCCCGCCGGACCGCCAGAGCGAGGTCACCCACAGATATATGCTCGGCGTTTATGAGCTGCTTGAGCGTCTGCTCACGGCATTCCCGCACCTTTTGCTTGAAGGCTGCTCGGGCGGCGGCGGACGCTTTGATGCCGGAATGCTTTATTACAGTCCTCAGATATGGACGAGCGACGATACGGATGCGATAGAGAGACTTGAAATACAGTACGGGACATCGCTTGTCTATCCGCCGTCCTCGATGAGCGCTCATGTTTCGGCTTGCCCGAACCATCAGACAAGGCGCTCAACTCCGTTCAAGACCCGTGGCGATGTGGCGCTTGCGGGCGCCTTCGGATACGAGCTTGACCTTACCAAACTGAACGACGAGGAGCGCGAGCTTGTGCGCCGCCAGGTCGCCGCTTATCATGAATACTATGATGTTATCCAGAACGGCGATTATTACCGCCTTATCGATCCTGCAAAGTCCAAGGGCGATATGACATCTGCGGCGGCGTGGGAATCGGTATCGACAGACAAAAGGGAAGTGCTGCTAACCTATGTCGTGATACGTACACAGCCGTCGATGTCGCGGTACATACGTCTTCGCGGACTGGATCCCGGCGTGACATACACAGATACCGAAAGCGGGAGAAGCTATTCGGGCGCACTGCTCATGAATGCTGGACTTAACCTTACCGGTTCATGGCGCGACGGCGAAAGCCGCGTGTGGCATTTTGTTGCGGAATAAGAGAATAAGAATAAAATAAAGGGCTATTGCGCATTAGCGTGATAGCTCTTTATTTATATTTTTATATGTATTTTTTATATACTTTTCAGCATTTCCAGTGACTCGCGGACGAGCGCGTCTCCGCCTTCACTGCCGAGAAATCCGTTGTTCACGCCGGCGCTGTATCCGCCGCATGATATCGCCTTGGCTGTGGGAAGATAGCCCTCGTATCCGTTTGTGAGCTGGACAACCATTGTATTGGGATTTCCGCTGCCCGCACGTATGCGGTCCGCGTATGCGACAAAAAGTTCAAAGGGATCGGTGACTATCGAAACACCGCCCAGCTTCAGTGCGTGGATCTCGACAGGATGGGTGAATGTGGTGCCCTGATACGCAAGTCTGTTGCGTGTTGCGGCAAGACGAGAAAGCTCAGTGCATTCGCCCTCGGTGAATTCTCCTATCGTTTTGTATTTCGCACGCAGTGCATCGTATTCACAGGACGCGCGTTGCGCCTCCTCTTCGGTCACGCGGCGGAGCGGGAGACGGCTGAAATGTACGTCATGCCGCAGAGCGGCGTCTGACGTGTATACGGCTGAATCCGCAAAGCGGAAGAACGCCTCGCATATGCGCGACGCAACGCGCTCCATGCCGGGTGCATTGTACATCTCGGTGGCGTGCATCATCGGCTCGGCCATCGCTGTGCGCACAAGATCACGGGGCGAAAGATCGCCCGCAGCTCCGCAAAGTGAGACGAGAGGGAAGCTTCCCATCCTTTCTGCGATCTTGTGCCTTACGACATCCCAATAATCGGAGCAGATGAAATCGTGATGCTCCATGACCTGAGAGGGGCAGGCTGCTTCAATGACGGAGGCGACTGTCTTTCCGTCGTCATCCTTCAGAATAATGAAGTGTATTCCGTTGTCCACAGTTCCTTCGATTTCCATAAAGTCGGGGCGTGCGGTCGAGCCGTACATTTCGGTGTGCCCGTCGGCATACCTCGTGCGGCGGTGGTATGCTATTGAAATATGGTCGAATCCTGCGGCAAGCGATACGGGACGGCGCGCCTGCCATGCCTCGGCGATGGCAAGTGCGATCTTTCCTGAAATTTCATCGGCATAGTCGGCGGGAAGCGTTTCGCTGCCCGGGGCGGGAGAAATATGAAAATCATCTCCCCAGAATCCTGACATGGCATCGTCCGAAAGGTAGGGTGCTGTGTGGGTATGTATGGCGGAGAGCATAACGCATTCGGGAGCAGGGGAATCGGCGATCTCTGCAAGCTTTCGGCGTACAGCGGCAGTGAATCCGCGGCTCACCGCCAGCAGATCGCAGGAAACAAAGACGGCGGCATCGCCGTCCTCATCCTCGAGCGCAAGTATGTTTGCCTCAAGCCTGCTGTATACCGATACGGCAAGCCGCGTATAGTATTGTCCGACCAGTCTTACAGGCAGGCGCGGGGTTATATCTGTTTTTGCAGCTCCGGCGAGGAGCCTTTTTTTATTTTCCGATCTCATTCTGAAACGTTTGACCTTTCGGTGTGAAATTGTTTTTTATTACTTTATCACAATCCCGGGCGAATGTCAATAGACTTGACGAAATTTTCGAAAAATATTTTGCGTAACGGAGCGCGATTCGAAAAAATATCTGTGAAAATTGATAAATGTGCTTGACAATCGGTGCGCTGTGTGGTATCATTATGTGTGAAAATGGTACACGGCGCTTCGAAAGACGCACGTTTTCGAAACTTTTTATTCCATGTGAATGCGCCGGAGTCTGATCCAAGGAAGGAACCTAACCGGAAATGAAGAGAACATCCATTATCAGCCGCACGCTTTGTCTTGCGCTTGCGGCGGTCAGTCTTGCGCTGATGGCGTCATGTGTAAAGGATAACGGCGGAAACACCACTACGACCACCGCCCCCGTGAGCGGCGATGTGACCACCGGTGTGGCGGAAACGACCGCGGCATATGAAGCGCTTCCCGTTGCGGATTTTGACAAATACGAATTCCGCATCCTCACAAGACCTACCACATGGTCTTATGACACGATGGCGCTTGAAGAAACGAGCGGCAACCTGCTCGATGATATCGTTTACAACCGTCAGCGGCTTGTGAGCGAGAGACTCAATATAGTAATGACCGAGATCAATTCGCAGAACATATCAAAGGAAATATCAACGGCTGTCAGCACGCAAACGCACCTGTATGATATCTGCCAGCTGCCCACGGGTACCGCACTCCAGTCATATCTGCGCGGCGAGGTGCTTGATATCGCATCGATAGATACCATTGATCTTGAAAATCCATGGTGGGCATCGAGCATCAACAACAGCGTAAATATAGGAAGCAAGCGCTATGTTGTTTTCGGTCAGGGACACCTCAATTACTACTGCGGCTTTTATATTCTTGCGTTCAATAAAGGACTTGTGACCGATAACGGGCTTGAAAGCCCTTATGACTGTGTTGATGCCGGAACATGGACATACGAAAAAATGTATACCATGATGAAAACCGCCGCAAGGGACTACAACAACGACGGATTTTATGATGTTTCGGAGGATGTACTTGGATTTACGGGTCATGTCAACCATATGCGGAATCTTATGATAAGCTCGGGTGAGACAATTACCCATAACGATGCTGACGGTTATCCGGTATATGACGGTCTCAGCGAACGGTACATTGATGTCTTTACCGATTTTATGAATAAGTTTATGTCTGAGCCCTGTGCGGCGGTGGCGGGAAGCCCTTCTAACAGATATGAAGGCTTTTCGTCCGGCGCATCATCGCTCAACTATGCGGCGGTGTTCAACGAGGGACGCGCTCTGTTTGAATCCACCGGTACATATGAGGTCCAGACTGTGCGCGATCTTGACTTTGAGTACGGTCTTGTGATAGTTCCCAAGTACAATGCCGACCAGGAGGATTATGTTGCTCCCGTTTACAGCTATGTTGAGGGAATGACTATACCGTCCACAGCTCCCGATCCCGAGAATATCGGACTTATCCTTGAGACTATCTACGCAGCCACCGAGGGCAAGCTCGTTACAAATCTTATCGGAAATATTCTGCATTACAAGTGCGCCAACAATCCGACCGATATAAAGATGATAAATATGGTCTTTGAGAAAGGTCAGCTTGACATAGCCCTTGCAAATAACTTCGGTAACTGTATCAATTTGCTCCATACCCTCCATACGAGCCAGAGCACGAGCATAAAGGCATCCTTTGACGTTTACAAAAAGAAATTTATTTCCGATATAAATGCCGCGATATCCGGCATGAAGAGCTGATATCCTGCAATGAACTCCGAAAAACAAAACATGAGCCTGAAGCATCTGCTGTGTGCGGTGCTGCTGTTGTCGGTCGTACTTCTGCTTGCAGCATGTACGGACGGCGGCAGTGGCGGGGATGACAGCGGTACCTCCACCGTGGCGGCGGAGACGACCGCCGTCGCCTTCCCGGCGCTGTGGGGGCAGGATAGCGTCAATTACCGTGTCATAAGACCGGATATGTGCGCCGATAGCGTATTCGAAGCCGCTAAAGAGATAACGGCTGCACTCAAAACGGCGTCGGGGAAGCAAGTCACATTTACGACAGACTTCCTTATGCCAGGAGAGGAATATTCCACGGATTCCTTTGATATCCTCGTGGGAAATACCGCATACCCCGAATCCG
>ERZ827186.2632-NODE-2632-length-11765-cov-3.341674_pt1 | contig 11765 bp, 10 predicted proteins | sample MGYA00519918_ERZ827186 | MGnify/ENA primary metagenome ERZ827186 (study PRJEB31778, sample SAMEA3449275) | human gut metagenome | biome: human gut; feature: human-associated habitat; material: faeces | place: United Kingdom | collected 2010/2012 ... | reverse complement strand
GATGAAGACTACCGCCGGGGGCGGGGATATACCCACATCAATAAATACGTCTCTTCAGGAGCCCATTTGGCGGGTAAACGGATCGTGAGTTGCGAGGAGATGACCAACACATACCGGGTCTTCAATGCATCGCTCGAGCTGCTGAAAATCGGTTCCGACATGAGTATTGTCTCCGGGATCACTCATTCGGTGTGGCATGGCTTCAGTTATTCGCCTCCCGAAATACCCTTTCCGGGCTGGGTACAATACGACTTCAATCACCTGAATAACTTCTTTCCATGGATGCACTACCTAAACCGGTATAAAGGGCGTGTCTCTTCCCAGTTGCAGAATGCCGACATGTACACGGACATTGCGTTATTGACCGCGACTTACGACCTCTGGTCCGAACGCGGTGTGCAGACCGACCCTTTCCCCGAGGGACTGACTGTACCCTATACCTCGCTGGTTTGGGAGGCCATTCACAAGAACGGGGGTGCCTGTGACTATACCACGGAAAACATCATCAACCGGTCGGAAGTTCGCGGCGGCAAGCTCTGCTACGGCCCCAAAGCTTATGGGACCCTGTTCCTGGTTGGTGTGAACCGCACGCAGGTATCCACGCTGGAAAAACTGTACGAATTCATATCACAGGGCGGACGCGTATTCTGCATCGGGACTTATCCCAACCGCTCGTTGGGGTTGCAGGAATGGGAAAAGCGGGATGGGGAGATACGCGACTGGGTCGACAAATTGAAAACCTTCCCCGATCGCTTTGTTTTGCTGGAAAAACCGGAGGATGACTGTTTCCTGGAGTGGTATCATGATGCGGTTCAACGCTATAATATCCCCCGCTATGTGAAGATAGAAAATCCTGACCGTTTCCTAACGCAGATCCGTTATGTGCGTGACGACGGCAGCGAGCTCTTCTTTTTCCTAAATTCCCACATGCATGAAGGACGCCGGAGCCATATCGTCTTCGCGCCGGAAATCACCCATAAACGCTTCCCGTGGATCTGGGATCCCGAAACGGGTGAAAAATACCGCATTGAAGTGGATCGGAACGGCAGTTATGAACTCGATATGGGTCCAGCCGAATCCCGCCTGATCATTTTCGATAAAACGAAAAAAGGAGAGGCGTGGCATCCTTTGCCGGATGATGGTCCCGGCAAACTGGCCGTCAAAGGATGGACGGTCGATTTGCACCACAGCGTAGAAGGATGGATCAAAAGCATCCGGATGGACGATCCGGTGGACCTGGCCGAAACAGATTATGTAAACTTCACAGGGGAGGCGACCTACCGTACGGTTATCGAATTGACCGACCCGACGGATTGTGTGCTCAACCTGGGGAAAGTGTGGGGCATCAGCGAACTCCGGGTAAACGGGCAGGATTGCGGGGTCAAATGGTTCGGACGCCGGATTTACGATATCGGTGACGCATTGCAGCGGGGAGCGAATTCGATCGAAATAAAGGTTATCACGACGATGGGCAACTATGTCCGTACGCTGACGGATAACCGAACTGCTATACGTTTTACGGGCAAGTACAAGGATGAACACGAAGAGTTAGATCGCGTGCAAGAGACGCAGTCAATGGGTATTGTCGGACCTGTAACTTTATACCGATCCGGAAAACGAGCCTGATAAAATACGAAGGTACGTAAAAGGAGAGGTTAGCCTTAACCAGCTAACCTCTCCTTTTACGATAGTCGGGGTGACAAGATTCGAACTTGCGACCACTCGCCCCCCAGGCCTGTGTCGTTGATTTGCATTTTGTTATATCTATTTGTTTTTATTATATTTATATCTGGGGATGAGAAAGTTGAAATTTCGATAAAAAACATTGTTTTTCATCCAGTGTGTAATGTTTGTGTAATGTTATGGCAACGATCAGAATTATACTGTACTCCAGCGAAAGCAATCGGACGCAAAAAGGGGCTTGCCCCATCTGCTTATGCGTCACTAAATCCAGGCGGCGGAAGTACATTCATTTAAAACTACATGCCACACCGCAGAAATGGAACGATGAAGCCTGTCGTTTCGTGAAGGATAAGCGAACCAATCCCAATCACGTCAAGGATAACGCATACCTGTCCGATCAGGAGGCAAAAGCGTACAAAATCATAGCCGATTTCGACCGGGACGGCAAAGACTGGACGCTAAACCAATTCGAAGATGCCTTCCGCAACAAGGCAAAGCACGGTAAATTTCAAGAATATATCCAAAACCATATTTCAAATTTGCGCCATACGGGACACGACGGCAACGCCAATTGCTATGAACGGACATTGCACCTTATGCGGTTATTCGACCGTAAGATCAAAACCCGCCTCTTTAGCGAAATCGACATCAAATATGTCAACGCCTTCGACCTCTATTTGCAAAAACGGAATTGCACGGGGAACACCCGCAAATTTTATTTAAAAACGTTGCGGGCCATCCTCAACAAAGCGATCCAAGAAGGCGAGGCCTCCCTGAATACCTACCCGTTCGGGAAAAACGGGTTTCAGATCGCCAAACTGGCCGAGGAGACCTCTAAACGCTACCTGCCCGCTGGCTATATGGAAAAGATCAAGCGTACCCCTTCCTCGGTAGCCGCCAACGAACTGGCCCGGCGGTTGTTTTTGTTTTCCTACTATTGCGGCGGCATCAGTTTTATCGACATGGCCAAACTCAAAAAAGAAAATTTGGTCAAGTTGGAGAACGGGGATTATATCGTATACAGGCGACAAAAGACCGCACACGCTAAAAACTCCAAATTGATGCAGGTGGCCGTCAGGCCGGAAGTACGGGAACTACTGGACTGGTTCGCATCGGAAACTCCTTTGGTTGAAGATTATTTATTGCCGATCGTTTCCGTGGCGGGTCATCGAAATGGAACGTTATACACCCACATCCGTAACAGAGCGGGCAAATACGGACGGTACTTAAAAGCTCTAGCGCAAGAGTTCGGATTCGAGGGGTTTAATCTGACGAGCTACGTAAGTCGCCACACGATGGCCATGACTTTGCAGAACAACGGCATTGCCCGGGAAAAGATCAGTCAGATCATGGGCCACAACGACCTCGAAACCACGAACACCTATTTGGACAGCTTCGAAAGCAAGATCATTGACGACGCAATGCGTGTATTGTAAACATGAATTTACTTATGGACGAATTATTAAGGTTGAACCTCCGGGACTTTTGCGACCGTCTTATGTATAGACGTAACGATATCGGCTCCGAAACCATCGAGGCTTACCTCACCAAAAGGACGCAAAATAACCCGTATGCGTTATTCGGTCTCTTGTCTGAGGTGCAAAATCTGATCGGAGACTATTATCGGTTATTGGCCGATACGCAAGAGGGTGTAAATCCGTATGAGGCGACAGTCAAAGCATTGATACGAGAGATTGAAAATGACTGGAACAACCTGAACCTCGATCCGTTTCAAACCGATGCCTGGAAAGCGAAATTTAACGAAGTGTTTGGGAAAAACGACGACGAGGAACTGGCTATGGAAGAGCATTACGATCTCTACTACGTTTTTAAGTTGCGGGAAAAACTTAATGAGAGAATTGACCAGCGAAAGGCCATGTTCAGACCTCGGCGCGGACGCCCACTAAAGCCTATACTGCACAGCTACAAAAGCAAGTATAATCAGCAAGCATTACGCATTATCTACGACCGATTGAAGGGTAACTATATCCCCGACAATACGGCATGGGACGGTTTTCTTTTGGCCTTTAGTGAAGCTCCCATCGAGAACATCGCTACAAAAATCAATTGGTTGAAAAGCAAAAGTCAGTTATTCTACCTGTTACGGCAAATGATCGACACAGAACCTTTCGATCCGGATATCGCTAATTACTGTTTTACTAATAAAGGCAAGCTCCTGAAACTGGCTCACAACGATAAACCCAAAAACGGCTACTCCGAATTAGATAGGCTCCTTCAGGTATAACCAAAATCCGACCGAAATTAACTCTGCAATATCCCTGATGCACTGTACTGCATCGGGGATTTTTGTGTTTTCCGACCAAAAATGCGGCTCATTTACAATCGGATAAATATTTGTAAATCAGATATTTGTTTGAAATGTGTGGATTATATTTGCACCAGTATTAACGAAAACAATAATATATGAAAAAGACAGATTTATCCCTCCCGTTTGCGGCCCTTTCGGTCGAGCAGGTGATGGACTTATTGCAACAGGTGTTAGGTTCGGTCGCAAATGAAAATCGCCACGAGGTCAGACCGCAATTTCTCAGCATTCGTGAATTTTGCGCTATCACGGGCTACTCCAGAAGTACCGTATATAAGTTGGTCAACGAAAACAAAGTTCCGTTTCACCGGGCGGCACACGGCGGGCGCAAAATATTTTTCAAAACGGACGAGGTCGAAGATTGGCTTACTCGAAACTCCGAATGCACGGTCAACGATTACTGCAAAGAGATGGATTTGAAACTGGCACATTAATAATAACTTAAAAATATGGTTCCAAACAGCAATATTTTGTCATACGATACGATCAAACTGACCCTAACTCATAAAATACTCCATACTCCTATCTCCTTTGTCAAAGAAATCGGTAAATATGTGGGTATCGACATTCGGCCAAGTAACGAAAAGTGCATGTTTACCGGGCAAATCAGAAATTTTCGGGTATGGGGTAACCATCACTATGTGAACTTGCAAGGGAGTATAGCCAAATTCGTAAAGGGTAATAATCTGGGAGACGTAACGCTAGTCGAAGTGAAGCAAGGAATCGGAGAATTGGGGACTATCCTACATTTGCCTTTGGAACAGGCATCGTTAGGACGGGTCGATCTCAGTTGTAACGTACTTGTCAATAATTACCCGGAGTTCTATTTTAACTATTTGGGTGAATTACCCCTGTTCAATCGGAGAATTTACGAAAACAGTACGCTGTATTATGAGAAAAAACATAGGGTGATAGTGTTCTATGATAAGGTCGAAGAGATAAAGCATTGGGGGAACGAGTATGTGTTGAGGTTCGAGACGCGGGTTATGGGTCACGAGTTAAAACGGGTATGGAAGGAAAGCCGGAAGCCGACCGCCGCCGCCCTTTGCAATCCCGATTTTTACCGCGCTTTATGCTGTAACTCCTGGGATTGGTATCGTTCGATCCAAAAGAAAGGGGACAATCCGCTCTCCTGTCTTTTCGAAGAGCTCCGTAGTCCCAAAGATATTGAAGATCGGTGCATTTGCTATGCGAACCGCCATTTCGATCTACGGGGGCAATTAAAGCGGCAATTCCAGAACCGGACGCTAGAAACGAGCAATGATTATCAGAAGCATTACCGGATGCAAAAGCGCATCCGAACGGCCCTGCATCGGTCGGCGGAATTTACCTCGCTACAACCCTTGGAAAAGGAACTTGACGATAAGTTGCAACAGGTCTTCGAACAGTCGCTCCTAGTCACGGGATGATAACTTCAGTAGTTACGGAGGGCAAAATTCGAAATGGGAAATTCAGCCCTTAATCTCTCCATGCTCTCTTCCGGAGCTCGCTTCGGCAAAGTTATCTGCCGGAGGCGAGAAAGTCGCATTGGGTCGCTAAAAAGGGGGGCGCGAGGCGTGATGAACATTGCCGACAATTCGATGAAGAACTGTCAGATCAAATCCTGGCTATTACAATTAAATTATGTTAGGCGGAAGCACCGATTATTTCATTGTATAGCCTTTCAAGGCTTTCTTCACGAATAGACTTTCGGAGTTCGCATTCCCAAACGATGATCACTTTCCAGCCAAGCGCTTCTAGTTTTTGCCTGTTTTTGGCATCCCTATCTTTATTGCGATTGAATTTTGCCTCCCAAAATTCAACTCTGATTTTGGGCATAGAAAAATGAGCGCATTCATGCTTATGCCAAAAGCATCCATGTACAAATATGATCGTGCGATATTTCGGTAACACTATGTCGGGTTGGCCGGGGTATCGTCGATCATTTTTTCTAAAACGCAATCCGCGAGAAAAAAGATATTTGCGAACGATGATTTCGGGTTTCGTGTCTTTCCCCTTATTTCGTGACATAACATAGCTTACGACTTCCTTGGGACGTTCCCCTTTTGTCATTTTATGTCATCTTTATTTATTCTGCAAATTCGGTCGCGAGCCGATCGCTCAATTCCGACAACGACTTTATTAGGCCGAGATTGCTATACTCAAAATTACGCGTAAGACTATTCCATTGCATAAACCCAAGCATATGTTCACAAGGTTTGCCGTCAACTATGGTTTGGATGTCGGATATATGGCGCTCCGTATGTAACATTTGCGTCAAACGTGGGCTGCCGCCATTATCGATGTTGACAAGTAACCCATATTTCGCGCCCGATACAAGACAGTAGCCTATGAGTTGCGACCACTCTTTTAAACCTGCGCTTTTCACGAGTTTAATCTCTAGAATGAGAAGTTCAAATTTTATGCCGTTCGTGATTAGAGCGAATATGTCAAGACTTAACGGGGGAACCCGTTCGGCGAATCTTGCGGCGCAAATACATTCAACAGGATGTTCTGCAATGATACGGCGAAGATTGGTTTTCAATTCTCCGATTCCCCAATAGACATGTAATTCTCGATAATTACTTGCTAAAAAGTTACTCCTCAGTTGGGCTTCGATGAAACCCTGTATCTCTGGATAATACGATACTTCGTTATGCATCCCTTAAATCCGTTTCGGTTATTGGGCGAATACGTAATTTATATTCATTAGCCGGATCAATCGAAACAAGTTTTTTATATACTTTAGGATTTTGTGCACCGACTAATGCTCCCCGATCGTTGCCAATAATCATTAAAGGCGTCAGTAGATCGGGTTTACGTATCTCAACTGCCAAATTAGGGTCGTTTGATATATGGCGCTCAATGAGTTCCTTATACTTGCCCTTTGGGCGGACTCCTCTAACCTCGTCATCGTTCGCTATGACATAAGCTACTCCTTGCATGATCTCCGTTAAAGGATAGCCGTTATTTTTATCGTTTCCATACAATAATGAGTTATTGTCAGATTGGAATTTCTCGTAAAGCGCTTTAACTCGAATCCTTGATGTCGTATAATCTCGATTCGCCAATAAAGGTTCAGTATGTACGAGTTCTTCGATCCGCTCTCTCTTATCCTTACATAATATAGGGAAAGGAGTTATTAACTCGCCCGCTTTTGAGAATAAAGCTTTGATCGCATCATATGGTGCATGTTCGCATCCCAATACGGCACATACATGCCGATTGTGCATGTAATGTCCGCAACGGATATACTCGGGCAACACTTTATCGTTTTCCGCCGAATGGACGCATGAGGGCGTAGCCCTAACTTCACGATTAGGGCAAGGCGTAGCGTTATGTGGCTGCCTTTGCCGCTGAAGGTTCTCTTGCGATGATTTAGCTTTCGTTTTGAACGCGAATGCGCCGAAATCTGCATATTGATCAAGTTGTATGCGCAACTTAAACCCCTTGCGCCAACGTTTATCATATGGATTTTTCGCACAATGGAAATTGGGGTGATTCCACAAAATTTGATCAGGGAAACAGTTTACACTATATAAAAGACGACACAGATCACATACAAAAGAGAAATTGAATCCATTTAATTCGAAAGATAAAATTTGTATTTCTTCCGTAAAGCGCCTGTGATTAGGATTCGTACTTCCAATGGTATCGGCAAGTCCGGCTATGAAACGGCGCTTAAGGTTGTCATCGACCAAATCGGCGACTATTTTACCAATAGATGCGTTCTGGCGCAATTCTCCTTCGCACTCAATGCCGTATGACGATAAGTCTGCCTTGAGTTCCGATAGGTCGCCCTCGCATAGGACGCTCCAAATGCCGCTAGGAGGCGTTTCATAACTGACGATGATATTATATACGCCCTTGAACAGTGGACTTAAAAAACCCATAATATCTCGCGATATTTCGCTCGCCCTCTGGGGGTTCTGTTCGTATGAGCCCCACTGTTTGTATGGTAACCGAATCCTAAAAGTGTCCTCTACGTTACCCCAGATACCGCCCCCGATTATGAGGCCGAACAGATATGCTTTATCCGTATTCATAGAAGCTTGCGATGTCATTTGGCACTAAAAACTTGATCCATAATCGCGGATGCAATGTTTTGGGCCAATGTCACGGGAACTGCATTCCCTATAACTTTATACATGGCCATAATGTTCTTAGGAGAGTCATCGATGAATAGGAAGTTATCTGGGAACGACTGTATCCTTGCGACTTCTCGAATCGTATATCTACGGTTCTCGGTAGGATGTATGATGCCGCAGTTTTCCGGTTGTGCGGATGCCGTGATTGTTCCACCGATTTCGTTTCGTGAAAAGCGTCTATAAAAGTTCGGGGAACGATATTTTTTCATGTTATCTCGGATTCGTTTGAAACGCGGCGCTAAATGCTCATATGGAACGTCCTTCCAAGAACCGCCTTCCGGTATGTAGGGTAACATTTCAAGTGCTTGCGGCGACAAGGGCCAATCGACTTGATTCGGCAAACCGTCCGGCATATCAAGGACCTTCCCGATGGTTAAGTTGTCTTTACTCTGCTTTTCCGGGAATTTGAACGTAACACCCAAATCTTTTCTTACCCCGACAAAAAACACTCTTTGCCTATTTTGCGGGACGCCGTAATCCGATGAGTTTAGGAGTTTATGGACAACGTTGTATCCGACACCCATAGTCGATAAGTCTTCGATTATGACATCAGCCAAATTACGCCCATCAATATATTTAGTCGAGAGCAGTCCTTTTACGTTTTCAAAAACAATAACCTTCGGCATTTTATTCTGTATGATCCGAAGACATTCTTTATAAAGCATGCCTCTTGAATCGTGTACCCCTTTACGATTCCCTGCGTTAGAAAACGGTTGGCATGGGAATCCCGCCGTTAATATATCTCCATCGGGAATTTCGTCTTCGCCAACGGTCAATATATCGCGTCCGTCTATTTCGCCGAGGTTGAGGGCGTAAACCGCTTGGGCATCGGTATCGAAATCATTAGCCCAAATAGGCATGAAACCAGCATTCTTAAAGCCAAGATCAAGGCCGCCGCATCCCGAAAATAACGATATAAGTCGTGGCGCACACTTGGACTTTAGTGCCTTGTGTTTTATTGTAACCGCTTGTTCTTGTGCTTGTGCTTGCATGTTCGATTCAGGGATATAGATTCACTCACTTTACAAATCTAAGAAGAATTTTCATTTTCCTGAAGAAATGCAGAAAATTCTAAAAAAATGTATATGCTCGCGGACATTGCTTCAAGGGAGCATGTCACAGATGTAAACCAAAATAAGAAAACCATTTCCAAAATTGCTTCATGCACGCGATTACAATTTTTGTACTTCAAAATCATCGCTGGCCGGAGATCGTCCGTTGTAGTCGCTAAAAACAATAAAAAAGAGAGCCGGGAAGCAATGATAGGACAGAAGGTTGAGGCTTAATCCCCGGTGCTTACTATTAATTGAATTTGATTGACTATATTTGTAATAAATCCTAATTACAAGCCTATGAGGTAGTACATTAAAAGACATATATATAAAGCGTTAGCTTTTATTCTTGTTTTTCGAAATCGCCAATTTCTCAAAGCAATCAAGGGTAAAGTTAATGCTCACGTTGTATTCCGGCGTGGGCTTTACTTATTTGATTGCAAGGTGTTTGGCGATACCCGAAAAACAAATAAAGTTATAGTCCACGCTTTTTATTGGTAAGTAACTCATTCACCGGCTTGGACTGGCCGGATTAACCGATAAAACATAGCATTATGAAGCAGCTATTAACCGTGCTGGTTATTCTAACGACCAATTGTCTATTCAGTTGTAGTAGCAACCCGTCTCCCGAACCGACACCCCCTGATCCCGGCAAGATACCGTTGACCATTCAGGGGAGTATTGCTCCTTATACAAAAGCTTCGGATGCGGGATTCGACAACGGGGATGCCGTGGGTATTTATGTGGTCGATTACAGCGGCCCGGCCACTTCGGGCGTTTTACAGCCTTCCGGGAATCATGCAACGAATAACAAACACGTTTACAATGCGGGGGATAACAGTTGGAAACCGGATGTCGGGCAGCAAATCTACTGGAACGATGAAACGACGAAAGTAGATATTTATGGTTGCTATCCCTTTCAGATGGTGTCGGGGCTGATTTATAACGTTTCCACGCAGGCGGATCAAAGCACTCCGGCGAATTACTTTGCCAGCGATTTTATGTGGGCCAAGAAAGCCGGGGTCGCACCGCAAACGACACCGATACCGCTCGATTTCGGGCATAAAATGAGTAAGCTGGTCATCACCCTCACCGCGGGCGAAGGGTTTACGGCGGACGAATTTGCGGCGGCGTCCAAAGCAGTGCGGCTGTACGGTGTCAACCTAAAAGCCGAGATCAATATTGCAACCGGAGACGCATCGGTTAGGGATAACTATTCGGTCGTCGAAACCATTATGCCTTATCGGGACGGAGACACCTATAAAGCCATCGTTGCGCCTCAAACCATCCCGGCTAACGGGCTGACGATAGAAGCGGAGGTAAACGGCATTTCGTATATCAGTCAGACGGCATTTACCTTTATTTCGAATAAACAGCACAACCTGGAGCTTACGATCAACAAACAGGAGCAGTCTCCGGCCAAAATGACCTTGACGACCAATCGTGTTACACCGTGGGAACAAGACAACGTATCGCATACCGCAACAGCTTACCTACAATCGGAACGAAATGCTTTAATGGCGTTGTACAACGCCACAAACGGCGATCAGTGGAAAACCCGAACTGGATGGGGAACTCTGCAACCCCTAAATGAATGGTATGGAGTCACTACAGATGCAGGAGGACATGTGGTAGAGCTTAATTTGAACGATAATCAGTTGGAAGGTTCCATTCCCGCCTCCATTGTGCAATTGTCTCAACTCAGCAGCTTAAATTTACAAAACAATCAATTGTCGGAAGAATTGCCGATAGAGATCGGTAATATGACTCATTTGCAATCCATTTCTCTCGGTAATAATCAGTTAAGCGGAACGATCCCCGCAAATATATGGTTGATGCCGAGTTTAACGAACATATATATACAAAACAACCGATTTACGGGCGATATTCCGGAAGAGGCCAGGAGTAAATATTATTGGACGGCCCAAATCGCTCCTCCGAGTGTGGTAGTCTTTCCTCAGCAGGAAGGATATGGATTTAATAGCAGGAGCACACCGGATAACGCAGAAGAACGAAATGCTTTAATTGCATTTTACAATGCGGCAGGAGGTTCCGGTTGGCTCCACTCAAACAACTGGACATCTGCAAAACCGATTGAAGAGTGGTATGGAGTGGGAGTCAATAACAAGGGGCTGAATCGAATATGCCTTGCCTATGAAGGACTGACCGGAGATTTATCGGTAGCCGCGACCAAGTTTGCAGATGCGTTGAGCGATTATAGCGTATTGGAGGTTTTCGATTGCCGGGGAAACCAAATGACGGGAGGGTTCCCGATGGCATTTACCCGGTTCCCTAATTTGGAATATCTCCGTATTGACGGAAACAGGCTTTCCGGGGTCATTCCACGGGAAATGCAAAACTATCCGTATTGGAGTAAATGGAGGTATAATCCTCAGCGAGAAGGGTATGGATTTACACTTATCAATTAAGCCGTTTACGACAATCATATTGTAACAATGAAAGAAGGGAAAAAGGTTCTGTATGTCGACATGGACAACGTGCTGGTCGATTTCCAGTCGGGGATAGACGCATTGGGGCCGGAAGAAAAAGAAGCGTATAAAGGCGCATACGATAACT
>ERZ827186.2629-NODE-2629-length-11780-cov-3.087249_pt1 | contig 11780 bp, 10 predicted proteins | sample MGYA00519918_ERZ827186 | MGnify/ENA primary metagenome ERZ827186 (study PRJEB31778, sample SAMEA3449275) | human gut metagenome | biome: human gut; feature: human-associated habitat; material: faeces | place: United Kingdom | collected 2010/2012 ... | reverse complement strand
CCGGATCACCGGCAGCCGGGATTCATCCGGAACGGTCGCATAATCCGCCGTCGCAGCGTCCAGCGCGTCCCGAAATTCTTCCAGTCGTTCGCCGGTCAGCCCTGCTTCCTCCGCGAGCGTCAACATTTCAAACTTTGTTTCATCCACGCAGGCCCGGTCAAGCTGCCGCTGCTCGGATAGATCGAACACAACCGCAAGCTCCTGCTCCCGCCAGTTCGGGTGACGGCGCAGCAGCTCCAGAAGTGGCGTTTTCTGCTGCCGCCACAGGTCGAGGTTTGCCTGCACGCCGTCCGGCGTAAAGGCCAACCTGTATTGGTACATGACGTTGTAAATCGCTTCTGTGATATGATCCATGTTTTCAGTCCTTTCTATGGGAGTGGAAGCGCTGCCGCGCTCCCACTCCGTTTTTGTTATGCCGCTTCCATCAGATCCTCTGTCAGCACATCCACAAGCAGACGACCTGCAAGGTCGCCCGTGTGAATCGTGACCTGATCATTTCGCAGCTGCACCAGTTCTTTGATGCGCAGTTCATGGCTGTCTGCCGCAAGCTGCTTATCTTTCTGCGTCAGCCGCTTGGCAAGCTGCTTCTGCCAGATCTTCAAGAATGCGCGCACCTCGCCAATATCGTCATTCTGGCGATTATACTGGGTGCGAACCTGCCGTACCGTGCCGCCCGGCTCTGCCTCTACGGTATAATAGGGGGTGTCCGGTTCGGCTGTCTTTCTCAGAAACAGCAGATAGCTTTCCCTGCGCTCCATACGCTCCCAGTAGACATCACTGTTGGCAATGCAGTGGCAGAGCTTCCGGCTGTCCATGAAAATATCTTCCAGCTTATCTGGAACCTGAATTTGGAACTGCTTCCCTGTGAACGCAAACTTTTCCCGGATTGCCTGCAGATTCTGTTCTATATGCGGATATGTCTGAAGGAGCTCTCCGGCACGAAGGGTCAACTGCTTTTCCTCTCCGCGGGCGGCCAATTCGTCATGCCGCTGCTGAAGTTTGCGTACACGATACACGATGGGGTCGTTTGTGTCATAACCGAAGCGGAACGCCATGGAAAGGTAGTCCCGCCACAGTTCAATGACACGTTCGCTGCTCAAATTCAGTTCCTGCATCTGCCTGTTCAGGTAATGCTGGATCTGCCCATAGCGCATCCGATCTGCAATGAATTGCAGCTGTTGCGGGTCAATATGCTCTTTGCACATCCACTGGATCGCAAAATCTGAGATCGGCTTTCCTGCCTGCTTTTCAAATTGCAGCCATTCCAGAAATGCACGCCCGCCCTGATTCTTCCGCAGCCGTGCAAGTTCCAGTCGGTTCAGGCCGAGTTTTGGTGCAAGACCTCTCTGCACGGGTGTTGTCTGAAAAATTGAACTCAATTTGTAATAATCCTGCGTACATTCCACTGCAAGCCGGAACAGACCGGCTTTTGTCAGCTGCTCCAAATTCGGCATCCTTTTCAGTACGACAAGATATTTTTCCGGGTCCGTCTTCATGTTTGCATGAATCAGTTCCGGGAGACCGGTCCGCTGCAAGCAGGTTTTGGCAAGGTACGGGATCGTTTTCCCATACACGCGACCGCTTTCATCCGGGTAATATCCCTCGCTGCAGTTGCAGCCTTTGATCCAACGCGATGTGCGCTGCTTATAAACACCCCAGTAAAATGCCTGCACCGGTTTTGCGTCCGCGTCAAAGATCGCGCGGCGGAACTCATGGTAAAATGCCTTGATATTCCTGTATTTCTCTTTGTCATGGGTTCGTTCCGCCCAGAACTCTCTGACCACAAAGCCGCCCGGATAGGGCTGCATCAGATACAGGATATTTCGCCCTGTGCGCAGCCGGCCCATCTTGCCAAAGGATTTGAACTGCACCGATTTTCTGCATCTGGGGCATCTGGCAACCGCATTGTGCTTCGGCTTCCGAATCGGAACCTCGCGGTCACAGTAGCTGCAATAGCCGGTTTTGGTACCGCCGCGCCGGTATTGATAGAACATATAATTCTGCTCAACGCCGACCTTGCTGACCCATCTGTCCCAGTCCTTCGGAAGCGGAGGCACGAGCGCCATTGCCGCATCCCACGGATCGGTTTCTTTCTTGTGCCGGGCCAGAAGCTGCTTTTCCCGAATCCCTTCCTGAAACTCCCGGATCGCCACAATCGCGCCCCATTTGGAATGCAGATATTGGCTGATCACAGCAGAATCACGGGATGAGATCTGCGCGTCAGAGATGCCAAATCCCTGCTGCGGTAAATTGCGGAGCATCGCGGTACGCCACTTCTTTTCCATAAAGCTGTATGTCAGGAAATCCTGCGCATCATAGTCAAGAAACAGCTCATACACTGGCTTTCTGCCGCCGGCAGCCAGATTTTTTGTCAGATAGATTGCGACCTTCAGAATCCGATCAAACCGCTTGCATCTGGCGTAGTACTCGTGTTCATAGCGCAGTTCTTTTCGGAAATATCCGCTCTCTATCATCGGTTCGTTTTCCGCCTGCTTCAGCATCGCAGTCGTTGCCCGCAGAACAGGCAATTTTTCTAATTCTTTTCGCTTCATTCGTTTATACCGCCTCACATTCTTCAAAATTGTCATCATACCAGGTATCCGGCAGACGCTCCTTGCCGTCGATCACGCACAGCGAAAGATGCTCGATCTTCGGTCCGTTCACAGCTTCTCTGGCAAATGCCAGAATATCTCCGAGCTTGCCCTTTGCGCGCGGGTGCTTGCCGCGCACGACGGCGTAGCCATTCCATGCCTGCGCACGTTCTCTTTTGACATCACAGCCATCCGGCATCTGCGGATGGTCTGCCATATACGCAAGCGCATGCAGGAAAAACTCCTGCGGCTCCAGCTTTCGGAGCACCCAGAGCTGCGTGCAGGAGATTCTGGAATCTACCGCATCCTCATCCAGATCGCCGCACGGACGAACCAGATAGTATTCCGAGTTCTGAAAATCCCCATAATAGCGCAGGCAGTCCATCGGGTTTGCCGCGCAATGAAACCCATTCGCCTGACAATTTGCCTGTTCCGTTACATTCAAGCCCATCTTTAGCTGATAGCCAAGGCAGACCATACCTGGGCACATTCCTTTATAAGCGATCATCCGGCCATGCCTCCCATCAGATCAAACATAGAAAACTGTTCTTCATCGGGCGATTTCTCCGGCTGCGGCATTTGAATGACCTGCTCCGGTTTTGCAGTCTTTGTCTCAGCTTTTGTCTTCTCCTTTTTGGGCTGACGCTTGGATTTGACTGGCGCACCCGCATATGGTTTTGGAACAAACGGTTCCTCCTTGATCTCATCCTCTTCGGCGTTTGCATCCCGGAAATATTCCTCTGCCCAGTCATAACAGGTATCCTCCGGCACATCGCCGCCGTAAATGCCGTTTGGCTGCGGCTCCATGCCGTTATCCTTCATTTCCGCAAGCAGATATTCCCGCGCTTTCCGGTTGATGAATTGCAGACAATGTGCCATACTCTTGCGCGGGTGCATGACCATCCGCGCGAACGCGGGATCGCTGAGGCAGAGCGTCTGCACATACTCAGAAACACATTCCTTGAGATTCCGCCGCGTCAGGCGCTCGGTTTCCTTTTTCATGCGCTCCATCGACGCTTTGACCAGCTCCGTCTCGCTCATCTGCTCAATTTTTGCAAGCGCTGCCGTTTCTGCGGCACGTTTTTCCTCCTGCTGCCGCTCCCATTCCGCTTTCCGTTTGGCTTCTGCTTCCTCGTGCCGACGGCGCCTTTCTGTTTCCGCTGCCGCAGGATCTTCCTGCTCTGCTTCCGCTTTGGCAACCGACTCCGCCGCAGGCTCCTTGCTCGTCACTTCCGCAGCGGCGGCAGCTTTTTTCTGCTCGTGCTGCTGGATCAGCTTTGCCTGCAAGGTCTGCACTTCGGCCGCTTTGGAACCGTGCCCCTCCAATTCTGCCTGCTGGTTTTCCAGATCAAGCTCTGAAAATACGCCCATGATAAAGCTCCTTTCTGATAGAAAATGGGCGCAGCGATCCTGCTGCGCCCATTCATGTGTTATATCCGATAGATCAGCGTGCTGAATGCGTCGAAGCAGTAGCACACGAATCCCGGATATTCTGCGGTCTTTCGTTTGATTTTCCTCTGGATCTCAGCGGCAGCATTTTCGCTCATGCTGTCTGCATCCTCCCAGAGCATTGCCGTAAAGCTGGCGCCGTCCTGTACTTCCCGGACGTGCGCACCAAGGCTGCGGCAAAATGTGCTTAGGTTTTCCATCGCATTATTCTCTTTCTGCGGCATACTTCAATACATGAGTTTGGTTTTCCATGACGGGGTCGCCAGTAATTCCGCCGCCCGCTTTTCGGCAAGTTCTGCAATATCCAGGAATTCACACACTTTGCTGGTAAGGATCAACGCGCTACCAACGACGTAACGCATCTTTTCGTTTCCTGCCTCCAAGATAATGACGGCATCATCCTCTGCAACACACTGCTGCAGTTTTTCAAGGAATCTGTCAAATGCGGTTTCCTCTAAGTCGTCATCCTCATCCGTATCCCGTATTCCCGCAATGCCGCCATAGCAGCCAAAGCCGAACATCGTGCTGCCTCCGTCATCGCGCTTTTCCCATACTTCAATCGTATCCTCAGAGCCATACACCTGCTCCATAAGCGAACGAAATTCCAACTCATTTTTTACATGGAAGTAATTTGTCCGAATCGTACAGCAATAGTTTGCCATAGCACACACTCCTGTCTATATTTTTGTGCTGACCGCTTTCGGCTTGACCTGAATCGTGATCTCGTCGGAGCGCAGAATGACATGGTCGATTTTTGCTTCAAGAACCCCCGGCATGGCCGTTTCCGGTATCTCATATAAGCAGCGGAAGCGGCCAATGACCTTCCTGTCCGTCTTCACGACTACGGGAACCTCGTCGCTGAGGACGCCGATCTGATTTGCGAAATCCAGAACAGTAATTTTTCTCATATGCTGTCTCCCTTCATTTTTGTATTGGCCGCGCCAGCAGCGGAGAAAACGCCACCGGCACGAACTGCTTCATATCCCGATAGTAATACCGCCGCTTTTCCGCGTCGTACAGCTCCAGCACATCGGACGGCGCAATGCAGCGCCCCGGATAGTCTGCGGGCAGCTTGCCGTTATAACGGTCAAATACACGCTCCAGCACAGCCAAGTCCGGCTCATCTTTTGGGCAAAATATCGCTTCATCACGCACCAGCCGGTATTCGCTCGCGGGTGGCTGCTGAAAGCCTGCCTTGTGAAGTGCGTCGATCCCGGAGAACGCGAACGGTTTCGTTTTCTCCGTGTTCGTAAATTCCAGCTGATAAATGCGGCAGCCGAGCTGCTTACGCTGTGCGTTCAAAAGTTCTGCCAACCGTGCGTTGCCGCCGGGCTGCAGAAAAGCGTGATATTCTTCATCCAGCAAGCCGAGGTATGCCTGCAAGGACACACCATCCGGCTGCGTCTTGTGCCACTGTTCCACGCAGGCATCTATCTCGGAAAACGCACACGCGCCATACACATACCGCTCCCGGAACGTCATTGTTTTCGGTCCTTTCGCAGCATCCTTCCGGAGCGCAAGCTGCCAATCATCTAAACCCTTATAGTTGGGGTTCCATGTCAGCCGGCGGCATTGCAGGCCGTGCTTTCGTGCCATCAGATAGATCTTGGACGCGCCCTTTTCGACGTGAACATTCCGATACTTGTCCATGTCCTGCGCCTCGATGATCTCCTCCGTGCCGTTCTTTTTGAGGAACGCAAACAGCTCGTCCAGCTTGGACACGTTGTTCGCTCCGGCGGTCGCCGCAAAGGTGCGGTTCATCAAGGCATGGCAGATGTCAGCCTTGAGTAACCCTTCCGTCACATAGACCACTCTGGAACACGGATCGCCGACAAAGTGGATGGGGCTTTCCGAGGATGTCCCCATCGGTTTGCTGCTCGACGACAGCCAGAGGTACTTCGTGCCCTCCTTATCGGCGGGCGCGTTTTCCTCCCGGATGGGGATATCCAGCCGGATCTGCGCGCCGCAGATCAGTCCGTCCGCGCTTCTGGCTGGGATCAAAATCCCAGCCGTGCGTGTTCCAAATCGTACTGTCCATCTGCCGTCCTCTGCCAGATAAAAGCCGGGGACTCCCTGCAGTGTGCACCCCTGCTTCAAAAGCCGCGCCGTCAGACTCTTGCAGAGATAAGGCGGCGGGGTGCTTTTGAAGCCGAACCGTTCGATCTGGTCGTCCGTCAGTCCACGCACCTCACGCAGATGCGCACGGTGCTTCGGCGTCAGCGACAGCATGGAAAACAGCATTGAAAGCGTCTGATGGATTGCCTGTCTGGGTGCTCTGACCGACTGCGCGATTTCCTGCGGCTGCCGGTTCTGGTAGCTCTGGTACTCTGGCGCGTAATCTCCGGTCTGGAGTGCTTCGCAGATCTCCCGATAGGCGTCCGCGTTGCTGATGCCGTAGACCTTTGCATACAGCGCCAGCATCCCTCCGGATTCCTGACAGTAATTACAGTGCCACACGTCCCGTGACGTTTTCAGATAGAGCTTGCCGCGATGATCGCCGCAAAGCGGGCAGTCCACATACAGAAAATCCGGGCCGCGTCTGCGGATATTGAGCCGCAGCAGCGATGCAATATCTGTAATGTGGAACGGAAACTGTGAAGAACCGGCTCTGATAACGGCCACACCCTTTCATCCAAACTTGACGCTTCATCCGGCTTTCTGCTGCAGATTGTCCAGCAGAACGGACGCTGCGGCTTTGAGAATATTGTCCGCCTGATCGCAGCCATAGAGATACCATTTCAGGCTCGCCGGACGGCGCTGCGCGACCTGTTCGAGCGTCCAGCCGCGGCAGGTGCCGATCTGCACCACGACGGCCTTGGCTTCGCCCACCGTCATACGCTGTGTGATCTCGCTGACATCCATATCTGCCGTATAGGACGCAGCCTGCGGCTGTTCTGCAACTTCTTCCGCAGCTTCTTCCTGCTGCGGCGGCACGACATGAAGGTCAGGCGCTTCTTCCACGACGGGCGCCGTTGTTTCTTCGACGGACTGTTCAGCGGGTACAGAATCCGTATCCATTGTCTGCGGTGTTTCGGCGGCAGTTTCCTCCACAATGGGCACTTTGGCTTCTTCGACAGCTGCTTCTGCAGCTTCTGCCTGAACCGGCACTTCCGACCCAAACAGCTCGCCGCCGTAGTCGCGGCTCACGTCGCAGAACTGGATGCCGAAACCGGCGTTTTCCAGCGCCATGTTGAGCGCATCCTCCTGCGCGGCGCGGAGAAATTCCCCGCCGGGGACATTCTCCCTGCGCTGCTCCGAGGTAAAGCTGGCGGCGGGAACCGGATCGTCCTTGCTGAAATAGACCTGCGCCTCGATAATTGCCAGCTGGTCGCTGATGCGCAGCGGCTTCAGGAGCATTCTTCCGTTCGGGCAGGCCAGACGGAACCAGAGCCGCTTATAGCGGAGATCCAGCTTCCAGACCGGGTGCCCGGTTTTGACGGAGATCGTTTTGCGCAGGAGCTTCATCGGGTCAAAGCCCGGCACCTTGCGCAGCTGCTGCACGGCGGCGTTGTTCATCACGGTGGATTTGTTGTCATTCATTTCTTAGAACTCCTTCCATAAATAAAATAAGAGATGACTGCGCAAATTCTGCACATCCATCTCAACTTAACCGGCTTTTTTCAATTTCTGCTCTGTCGCGCCCTGCGGCAGAGCCTTTTGTCTGAATACCTGATTGTACTTTAAGATCCGTTCGGCAAGGCAGGTGTTCCGTTTGACCTTTCTGCCGGAGTGGATCGCCAGAAACAGCGCACGCTTCTGCCCAACCAGAATGACACGTTTTTTTGCGCGTGTCACGGCAGTATAGATCAGATTCTTCGTCAGCAAAATGCGGTGCGCCATCAAAATGGGGATAATGACCGTTTCGTACTCCGAACCCATGGATTTGTGGATCGTAATGGCATACGCCAGTTCCAGATCGCCGAGCTGCGTTTTGGAATACTCCACGATGCGCCCATCAAAATCCACGCACAGCTTATCGGGTAGGATCTTGCAAATGCTCCCGATGTCGCCGTTGAACACACCCTTGAATTTCTGCTTACACGCGGAATCATAACCTTCCAGATTGTAATTATTCTTGGTCTGCATCACACGGTCGTGCAGACGAAAAATACGTTCTCCGAACGCAAACTCCGGAATCTTTTCCGTATGCGGATTGACCGTCTCGCGAATCAGTACGTTCAGACCGTTGGAAGACGCTTCTCCGTCCGTCCGATAGGGCGAGATGATCTGAAGCTGTCCAATGGACGTATCCTGCAATTCCCGCAGATAGAGCGTCTGGATCTGCGCTGCGGCTTCCTCCTGATTTTCTGCTTTGACGAACTGGAAATCCGGACCATAGAACAGGCTGCTGTTTTCCTCGTTGATGAATTTGGCATTGTAGGCGATCAGGCTGTCCTTGGATTGCCGGAAGATCTCATCGAGAACCGTCACCGGTACGATGCCGCTTCCAATCAGCTCCGCGAACACGTTGCCCGCACCGACGCTCTCCAACTGGTCAACATCGCCCAACAGCAGGAGTTTTGTCCCTCTCCGCAGGCGCGTAAACAGCTGATGCGCCAGCCACATATCAACCATGGACGCCTCATCCACGATCAGAAAATCAACTTGCAGCTGCTTATCCTGCTTGTCCTTGCTGCAAAAATCGCCCTGCAAGCCAAGCAGACTGTGCAGCGTCAGTGCATCCAGCATACCGGTGCTCTGTGCCATGCGTCGGCTGGCTTTGCCGGTCGGCGCGGCGAGGACGATGCGGTTTTTGGGATGCAGAATCCGGTAGACCTCGATGATAGCTTTCAGAACTGTCGTCTTGCCAGTGCCAGGGCCGCCGGTGATAATGGAGAGATTCCGCTCCATCGCCACCTCGACGCCGCGGCTCTGCCGCTTTGTTAAGTGCAAGCCGAGTTTTTGCTTGACCTGCTCCAGTGGGAGCGTCACATCAATTTTTGCCATGTGTTCCATGAGCATGGCTGCCGCCTTTGCCGCAGTCTCTACCTCCTGCATAAAAATATGCGGAAGATACAACCGCCCGCCATCGGAAACAATCTCGTTGTCTTCTGCCATCTGCTGCAACTTCTGCTCCACCTCTGCGCGCCTGACCTGCATCTGGGGCAGCGGGATCAGCTCGTTGAGAAATTGCATGGATTCTGTGATCAGCGTATTGACCTCCAGATACAGATGCCCATGCTGCCGCGCGTTTTCCAGCGCACAGATCATCGCGCCGTGGATACGAACCGGGTCGTGCGGGTCGCCGCCGGACTTGCGGATGATCGTATCGACGCGCCTGAATCCAAACCCGGATATTTCACAGAGCCGGAACGGGCTTTTTCGCAGGATATCCGTGCAGGCGGGGCCGAAATGCTGATAGATCTTCAGCGCCGTCACAGGCGTGACCTGAAACGGCGTCAGCAGCTCCATAATATCCCGCATGGCGCGGCTTTCCGCGTAGCACGTCTTGATCTCTTCCAGCTTCTGCTCCGTGATGCCGCGGATCTCCAGCAGCTTCTCCGGATGGTATTCCAGCACATCGAGCGCATCTGTGCCGAACCGCTGGACAATGCTTCTGGCCGTGCTTTCCCCGATGCCTTTGAGTAAGCCCGAAGAAAGATAGCTCAGAAGCCCTTCCGTTGTCGGCGGCACAAGCTCGTGCCAGTTCTCTACATGGAACTGCAAGCCGTATTTGCCCTCTTTCCAATCGCCCTCGATCTCCAGCTTGACGGAATCCGTCTGCGGCAGGCCATAGCCGACAGCGGTGAACCGAAGCATTTGGTCGCGGAACGTATATTGGGAACGGGCTTCTTCCGGCACAAACGGATCATCCGTGCGCATCCGAAGAATGGTGTATTTGCTGGCTTCATTGAAGTAGATGAGCTTGTCATAGACTGCAATCATTCGTTTTTTCACCTCACTTATGCGGCAGGCTGCACCGCGATTTTGATGCTGAACCGTCTGGACTCCGACGTTTCCACAAACTGTGCGTAAATCTCCGGGTAAACCTCCCGCAAGCGAACCAGATTATCCTTGGAGATGCCCTGCCTGCGAATGGGATTGTAGGAGATAACGTAGCTTTGTTCACCGTCCGCGCAGGTCGCGCAGTCTTTACCATCCAGTTCGCTGACAAGCAAGCCTTTGAGCTGCTGCATCTGCGTATCCAGCTGTGTGACCTGTTTTGCAAGCGCGTTTTTCTCCTCCTGAAGCTGCAAATACTGGTGGATCTGCGTGACCTGCGGTGCGCCGAACGCTGCCGGCGGCAAATCTCTCCGGTCAATGCCTTTCCATCTCTGCAAACTCTGCAAGATAAGGTCGCCGCTTTCCGTATAGTCCGGTGGCTGGTGCTTCTGCACATGGTCGTTCCAGAACGCATCCTCCAGCGCGATCAGCTCCGACTCGTAGGCGTAGTCCCGGTCCAGATGCCGGATGATGACCTCATCCTCATTGTTTCCATACAGGCAGCAGAAGTAGACCCTGTCCAGATTCATGACTGACATATAATGCCGACCCTGAGATTCGTAGTACACCGGAACGATCTCCTCGCCGTTGTACCACCAGTTTTCTTTGGCATTATAATTTGTCGTCTTGATCTCCAAAATGGCATTGCTGCCGTCCGGAAGCTCCACAAGGTAGTCCAGATCCGCCAGCATCCACGGATACAGCGGGTGCTGGAACATGACCTTCCGCTGAAAGATATGCAGCCCGGTTTTCTTCGCAAAAATCCGCGCAACCAGATCCTCTAGCAGATGTCCCATCTCCAGCGCGACCCAGTTTTCATCCATGTCCGCCTTTACAACATTCAGCTTGTCATAGTACAGATCCCGTGCTGTCCGCCAGGGCGAAATGCCGAGGATCGCCGCAGCGTCGCTGCCGCCGATGCCCCGCCGTCGATAGGACAGCCATTCTTCGCTACTCAGATTACTTGTATCTACCAACTCCTGCGGCTCATACTTCAGCCACAACACCATTCTTTTCTCCCTTCTTCCACACCCGCAGCCGTACCACACGCTTCCGCTCGTGAACCGCTTTGCGATGATACGCCGCAGACTGCCGCTGCCGTCCTCCGGGACGCCATTTTTTTCGTGTTTTCATTTGGTTACCGCCTTTCGTAAAAATATATCCTCAAAGCCTTTCGGCATTTGGGCAAAAAAATAGCGGGAATATCCTGCGGCGCAGCTTCTTCTGCGTCGCGGTCATTCCCGCAATCTGTGGGCGTTGCGCCAAAAAAAGAAATCCGGCAGAAACCTGTCCTGCGGACATGGCAATTCTACCGGAAATCGTAAAAGCCTGACAATGCGTGTGCAAGTCGGAATACTCCGAACGCTGCGGCAAACGCACCGCAAGCAGTATGCACAAATCTCAATTACAAGCCAACTTTACCACAAGATATTGTGGTTGTCAAGGAAACAGCGGCTTACGGCCATTCCACTGTCAGTTCCTTTCGGAGATATTCATACTCCGGAAGCTGCTCAAAATACGGCTGCCAGCGGCGCACGATCTCAGCGCGCTCCAACGGATCCGCAGTTTCTATGGAGTGTTCGTTTTCTGTCAGCAGGAGTACATCCAGCGCAATGTCCTCCAGCATGAGTTCGCACAGTCCTTCTGCCGTTTCAATGCGCCGCGCGCTATCCACATAGTCATAATTCGTGGAAATATCCAGCAGGACATATCCCACCTTGCCAGACCATACAAGGTCAAATGCATCGCTTTCCCTCAGTCGCTCTGCAAAAACCGAGAGCACCCGTTCCAGCTTCT
>ERZ827186.2617-NODE-2617-length-11824-cov-9.592489_pt1 | contig 11824 bp, 7 predicted proteins | sample MGYA00519918_ERZ827186 | MGnify/ENA primary metagenome ERZ827186 (study PRJEB31778, sample SAMEA3449275) | human gut metagenome | biome: human gut; feature: human-associated habitat; material: faeces | place: United Kingdom | collected 2010/2012 ... | reverse complement strand
CACCCATCTTATAATACCATTGTTCTGAATGATTGATAGAAGGACGACGAACATAATGATGATGAACATTGTGCTGATCAGCATCATATCGTCCTTTCACAACCATCTCCTCTTCACCATCAGGTAACATAGCATACAAATAGAAATACGAGTTCTTCTTCCATGAGCTAGTCGTTGAATTGAACACAACATCAAATCGATCCACATCAATATCAATACAATGAATCCAATCCTGACTACCAGGATGTGTATGGTTAACTGGAACTTCAAATATCACATTACCAGTGGCTGTATCATAAATACTGAAGAATTCTGACTCAGGACGCGATTGATAGGTTCGAACAATCTTATAATTCAAACATTCATCTCTTCTTGATTGCAAAGGATTCATATTGATAATCGAGGAAGAAAGTGAAAACTGTACAATTTCAACACTCTTCTCTGTCATTATGGTTTCTATCACAATGCCACCAGTCATATCTCGAATCACAATCCAACCACCATTACTCCAACCATCATTTCCAGCATCCACCAGCTTGAGACAATACAAGGAAGAAACAGAGAAAGGTAAACACACTTCCAATACCTGTTCTTGATTATCTTCAAACAATGGAGAAGAATACAACAACATATCTCCTCCAAAGAGCTGAAACGATTCCTCCTTTGCAAATAGAAGACTTCTTTTCGTAATATTCACATACACTTCATTAGGAGCACATTCAATACTATAAACAAGTCCAACTAACGATAATAGCCACTGCCCTCAATAATACCTACCAACAACACGACAATGACACGATATAGTATAGTAGAACGAAACCAAGCTATCTCTATACCAGAAGTACTGTTTCTTTACAACTAACATTTCTCATATTCATGATATAATAATCATAACATACCTAACTAACTACTGAACGTGCATAACGGTTATTTGTTCTTTGTATTACAACACATCAATTCTCTCTTTTAGATACCAACACTATTACACTTAGTCTATAACTGATTTCAATCGTATTATTCTCACTTTTCATTACTTCTGTTTTGAAAGGAGCTAATAACAACAGAGGATCTGTTATGAGATCTGATGTCATTGAGTTCGGGAGGGAGGTGCTGGATACTTCCCACAACGGCAATAGTGTGACAGTAGTTTGCATTGATAACTGAGTCATAAACATGGAAGATGGTGTAGTTCACAAGGTATCATACAACCATGAATAGCATCACTAATATGTAGACTTATTTGATAGGTGCTGATATGGTAACAGATAGGATAATAGGTACGAGTATTCTTGATGAGGATATTGAAGGTTGTGTGACGATAAAGACTTTCTGTAATTGTGTATGAGTTATCAACAATAGTAGTGTATATTGATGTATGTTACGTATTATTGTAACCAGACAAATCATTCCCAGCTTGAACCTCCAACCCTGGATAGCTATAAAGGGAAGTGGTAGCAGACAAATCAGTCATGAAAAAGCCCATACCAAAAAAGCAAATAGTCATAAAGAAGCTCAAAAGGGCAGACATTTTGATAACAAATTGGAAATTCACATCTTATTCACATCTTATTCACATCCTCTATTCTCAAACATCAATCAATCCAATACCAATCCCAAATCTCAATCTATTATCTTTCATAAACCATACTATTCTCTATCTCACATTCTTATACTCAATCAAAACCAATACACATCATTCTCAATATCCAATGCTCTTTTCCACTTATCCTTCCATTCACATTCTTCACTTCATTTCTATCAACCACTTCATATCACTCACATACCCTAATCTCACCTACTCTAACACATCATTACCATCTAACATCCAATCCATTATCTTCCAATAACCATTTCTTCATAACCAACGATTCTCTTCACACAATCTACATATCAACATACCATCATCTCAATCCAACCATTCAAATCCAATCAAACTCACTTTTCGATTCAACTCTTCACATCAAACCATCACTACATACCACTATCAATCAGTTCCATCAAATCATTGCTTTATCCATTCTTCATGCTTATCCACCATAATCAACAATCATATCCACTCACTGGACTCATAACAGACTTCATCCTTATCATTTCTCAATCATCTCATTTCTAACAGACTTATCAATCATTACAACATACCTTCTCTACTTTCATTCATTTCACTCTTCAACCACCAAGCAAACACAATATCATTGTGTTCCTTGTACTCTTCAATCAACCTCCTTTCTAACAAATTCAATCATTCATTCTCTGAATGTCGAAGCTCAATGAGAAAACAATCTATTCAACTCATAGGAACACAATTCAACAACAACCCAGAATAGACAATCATAACGAGATTTCTCTTCTTTCTTCATATATCATTTCAATCTCACAATCACCTTACAACTCATGTCTTCCAACAAACACAATATCTCAATCAACTAACACATACACAACTTCCGCTTCCAATTAACCATTCAACACCAACACCATCTACATCTTATCTTCAACTCTTTATCACACTCCTTCCATTCAATTCATAAACACTACTGCTACTCATATCAACTCAACTCAGAATTCCAATATCTACTCTCAACTCAATTCATTACTCATACTCTACAAACACAACACATCCAATATACCTCAAACAATACCAACCACTATGCATTCACACAACATCATTCACATCTAATCATCATTCTTCATTCTATTCATCACTCTTCATTCTTACACTCTTTCCATAATTCAAACCACCTCTGCTATTCCATTTACCATCATCTCCTTCAAATGCTCCTTCTAACATATACATCAATTCAAATCTTACTACATCTCATTATTATTCATTCATTCAATCATTACTCTCAAATCAAACTCAATCACAACCACCAAATCAATACATATCTGCCAATACATATCCATTCAACTCAACGCAACTCTTTCAATCATTTCTCACATTCAAACTCTTTCAATCATTTCTCACATTCAAACTCTTTCAATCATTTCTCACACTCATTCTCACCAATCAAATCAACATCATAACCATAATACAACTTACAACATTCATCAACACTTACAATCCACATGCTTCTCACTTCACCAACATTCCATACATCCAATACACAATAATCACACAATCAATATCCTACAATAATCAATTCTCTCACACATACACACTTATTCACATCAAACTCTCAATTCCATCCTTCACCATAACACATTCTGCTCCTTATCAATCACTTCATTCCAATATCAATTCAAATCAATTCATTCACTCCATTCGCTATCAACTCAATTCCTCAACCAAAACACTCATCTCCAATAATCACCCATTTCAGATCACACAATCCACACACATTCAATCATACAACACTTCAATCCAATTCACAATAATCCTCAAACCTCACATCCTCAACTCATAATCCAATTCAACTCACATCAATCACTTCACCTCTTGCTTTCACATCAATCACTTCTCCATCATATCAACTCACCAACACTACATCCATCTACATATCAATCAACAATACAATCATCAACTATTCACTTCAACACTCTCACTCTATTCCAACTCATTACAACTACATCCTTCAATACTCACACCTCATCCAATATCTATTCTTTCATACTTACAAATCTCATACTTTCCAACCTTACAAAACCCATATTCCCAAATACATAACTACTAATGCTTAGTCTCCTCAAACATTCTACATCTCATCATTACAACTCTTAACATACATACTCATCATCATAACACTATTCTTATACTAATACCGAATTACATCAATTCTCTTTATACAACTCCAACCATACAAACACCAACTCTCTAATCCTAACACTCTCAACTTACAAACATCTCATATCTTCAATTCCTATTATCACATACTTTCAAAAACAGTATGCTCTACCCCATCGAAACCATCTTCTCATACATCAATACTCTACAATCATCCCAACTCTACAATCCATCTCTTCCATCATTCATACCTCTCAATACTGCTTTATCACCATATTCAAAACAATACTCATTCATTACAACACATATCACTTCACCCAACTCACACAATTCAAATCCATTCTATCCAACAAATCAACCACTTCCAATACTCAAACTCTTCAATTCTACACAATTCACAATCTTCAATTCACTGCCCTCCCATATACAACCATCACTCCCAAAACTTATAGAACCAATACTCACTCATTCAACCCAATTCACTCCCACTATCCACAATATCTCAACATACTTCAAACACCTATTACCAATCACAACACTTCCAACAAACTTCAATCAACTCAAATCAACCACATTAATGCTATCTTCATTACATCAATTCCCAGTTACACTCACTGCACTTACATACCAACCAATACTCAAATATCAATCCCAATTATTCACTCTCTATCTACTCATCAATCAACACTCAATCAACTCACCAATCACTCAATCAACTCACACTATTCTCACCAATAATCACTTCATTCAACAATTCATATTCAACACCTCTCATATTCACAATCTCATTCTCAACACCTCTCATTCTCACAATCTCATTCAAAGACTTCGAACCAATCACTAATCACTTCAAATCAACAAATCGACTCACATCCAGACAACTCAAATTCACTTCATTACAACAATTCTCACCAATCATCATTACATTCTTCATTCTCATCACTCTTATTACAATTATTTCACTCTTTCTATTTAACTCAATACAATCACCGTATTCTATCAACTCATTCATCCTTCTTCTTTTCAACCTCATATTCATTCCATTCTCATCTACATTCAATTATCATATTCATTTCATACATATCTCATTTCATCTTATAATCACTTCATTCCCCATAACAAATTCTTAATCATCCACTCATTCAAATACTCATTCATTCTCATTCATTCTCATTATTCACATACTCTATGCATCATATTCAACCGCCTTTCATACCTAACTCTACATTCCATTCCAATTCTCACAACACTAAAGGATTCATCTCTCACACATTCAGCTAAGCTTCAATTCTTATACTTTAATTCAAACCGCTTTCATCACTCATGCGAAATATACTATCCAATACTACAAATCTTACTCACAACTTGATCTCCACTAATACTTCGAACTTCATCCTTTCTATTATGCCATTCAATTATACATCTTACAACTAATCAAATCAAACCAATTTATCAAAATCGATAATTCAAATTGTACATGTCTTCTCACACTTTCTTCAAAACACAACTTTCTTTCATTCTTTCATATTTCATTCATATTCACATTTCTATTCGAATCATACTATCCAAACAACCTTACTCACTCTAACACTCTAATACACTTCTATTCATAACAAACATCATACTAATACTATCTCTATTACAATCATTACATTCAATTCCAATTCTAACAACACTACAGGTTTCATCTCTCACACATTCATCCAATCTTCAATTCCTATACTTCATTCCAACATTCACAAACCTAAATCCATACATAACACCTAACTTTAAACATAATTACATTCAATTTGTACCCTACCTTATAATCTACTTTCACCTTTTATACCCTACTTATTATCATTGTGTTTAACCGGATCTATGATCCAAATCCAATCTTATACTCATTCTTTTTCTTATCATACTATCTTTATTCATCATATGTCACACAATTCTTCTTATGATTATGTTCAACCAGTCAATATGTTAAAAGAGCAAGATCCTGCTATTATCAATACTATGATTTCTTCTCATATGGAACATCACAATCAAACAAGATCATCACCGACAAATGCCCAACAACATGGAATCGACTCAAGACTGTTGAGGCAACAAAGACGAAAGAAGTCATCCAAACAACCTAAACAATCATCGAATCAACGTTACAACCCCACAAAAGGACCAAGACAGACTCACAAGACAAACGTGAATCCAAGTACTCAACAACATATTCGACTCTATGGCATTAGCCATTATACTCTCAGTATGGTTTATCAACTAGTCAATCAAGCTGTTGCCAAAGTTCCCCATATTGTTTCGGATCGTCTTGTTGTTACCAAACTCCAGAAACTAGATCGACTCACAGTATTCAAACTTACTGGACCTAACGTTATCAATGAACAATTCATCACTCAACTTCGAACAATCGGAACCAAAGTGGGAATGAGAATACAAGTTATGAATACAGTTCAAAAACGGCCTATTCGTCCAGGAAAACGTATTCATCATTCCTCATGGAACATTGCTACTCTCAATATCAATTCCCTCAACTCCAAGATTATCATGCTTCTTTCCTTTATACAACAAAACGATCTTGACTTCATTGCTCTCCAAGAGACTCAACGTACAACCAAAAGCAAGATCTTGACTATTCCCAGATATTCTGTAATTGAATCTACACCAGACAAACTAGAAAAGGGAGTACGAGGAATGGCTCTCTTAGTCAAAACCATTCTCAAACCAACTCTACTTGAGAATCCAACATCCAACTTCATATGGGTTCAATTTAAGTATATCAACAATCGTATAGTCGTATGCAATGTCTATGTCCCAGCTCATAATGCTCCAGGGAGAAAGCCGGTATTGGAGAAGCTGGCGAAGAAGATACTCTATCGTATCAAACATCATCCCCAAGACTCACTCATCATACTTGGTGACTTTAACATGAAACCAGATCAATTGAAGAAATGGATAGGACAATGGAAGATTCAATGTACTATTCTACCTATTCCAGAGGGTCAATGCACTTATCGAAAAGGCAGTACTGTTATTGACTACATTCTCTGTTATCAAGGTTCCAATCTCACTTGCAGTAATGCCACCATATATGAATGGAGAGATGAACCACTCTCCGACCATAATGCATTGTGTGCTACTCTCATGATTAACAATATACAGAGTGAGAACAACAAGTTCATTGTGAATCGATACAAAGTGTTAGAGGAATTGTCTGTATGGGATGATAATGTCGAGGAATGGCCCAAAAGAGATACTCATGGGGAATGTTTCATAAACCATTCTCAAGACACAAATGATTCATCAATGCAAGTAGAATCAGAATCAGAATCAGAATCAGAATCAAAATCAAAATCAGAATCAGAATTAAGATTCAAAGCAACAGAATTCATTCAAGACTTGAAAGAAATGTTGAAGAAGAAGCGGATGGTGAAGGAACTATGGAAATCGAAATTGAAGAAGAAGAGGATTGGATGTATTCCAAAGGAACTAGTACAACTACTTGAGAAGTGTCGACGCATACGTAGAGAGAAGGCTCAAGGAATAATGAAGAGTACTGAAGAACAAGTGAAGGATAAAGAGACTCTAATGGAAGGAAATCGAGCATTGAGACAGATTATGAAAGAGAAAGAACTACGAGATCTACGATATGGACTTGATAAATATTCGCATCATAATAGTCAATTACTATGGAAGTGGATTCGAGGTCATACCTCAGAGAAACGGGTTGAAAAGGTCATGGTCATCCGTAATCCCACTACTGGTAAGATTGAAGATAATGAAGAAAGAGTAGCAGAATTATGGGCAAATCACTATCGAGAACTAGCAAGAGATGTGACTGGTCATAGCAAGGACCCAAACTACTGGTTAAACAAGGGAAGACTAAACAGTGAGATAGATAAGATAATTAATGAGGCCTGAGGCCGTGCGTGCTCTGCGGAGGGCGCGGCGCAAGCGCCGCACCTCCTTGAGCTGACGCTCAAAAAGGAGTGCAAAATGGTTAAGTAAACAGTCAAAATGGTGTGAACAAAGTAAACATACTTTCTGACACTAAAAGATGGTGCAGTAACACGGTGACGAACAAAACGCAAAATGTGGGACCAATAATATGGATTATTTTTTGATGTCCATATAACTGAATAGAAAACGGAATAAAAGGAGTGATTAGTGTAGTAGTGTAGTAGTGTAGTAGTGTAGTAGCCTCCAAAATAATTACTACAAAGTAATTTATCCAAAAAAGTTTGGCGAATTGAAAAACAGGCTACTACACCTACTACACCTACTACACCTTCATAAATAAGTCACTTAAACCCTCATAATATAAAGAATATCCCCATAAACAAGCCAGTTTATGAGGGTTTAAGTGTAGTAGCCTACTTCTTTGTAAGCTACTACACTAGCTACTACACCCTACTACACAAAATCATAGATTTTCATTCACTTTTTTGTGAATCATTTTGAGATTAATCAAAGTAAAAATGTCATTCCATTAGTTGCTCTGCAACATTTGATCACAGATCAAAATCCCATCTTGCCATTGTGTCGATGATATCACTGTTCTCATCAAATGGCTTAAGATCTCGTTTTGTGTTCTTAAATCCTTTCTTGAACAAATTGTTATATGCATTCTCAAACTCTTCAATCTCATCATCAGTGCTGTTGGCAGTGATGTATTTGCCAATGTTTGCATTCTCTGACACAAATGCAATAATCTCTTCCTTATTCTCCAGTTTGAATTGTCCCATTTCATTTCCAGTCAACTTATCAACCTCTTCTCTGGAATTGTCACAAGCAAATACAAGAGAATCGGTCTTAGTAAACAACAATCTGCAATTTGTTAAAGATTCTTTCAGTTCATACCATTTGTTCCACATTTCATATTTGGCATAGATCATGATGAAATCATACAATTGATATGGATACTTGACATCTTTCTTCTCTCGCATAACAACATGTGAACCATCTTCTCGAGTACTAACTGTAAGAGGATTATACTTATTAGATTTGCTAATTCGTGTATCATCCTTCTTTCTGAAAGTGCCAGTGAGTGCATTGGATATTAGCTTAACAGTTAAAGCATCATCTGCATTAAGATTCTTTCGAAGTTGAGTCAATTTCGTGAACAATCCATGAAAGATATCGGATTGTGAGTATTTGAGTATGCGAATGGGTTTGACTGTGTATCCATATTTGATCATCAAATTGATATGAAGTGGGATAGTAATGATCTTTCCATGTTTACCACCTGCAATAGTAACAATTCTACCATTTTGTTTCACTTTGTGTAAGGTTAGTGGGAAATCATCAATTAGTGAATGATCATCAGGAGCAGTGAATTCCACTTCAATCAGATATCCATAATCATCTTGTGGAGTTTGAACATCGTTAAAACAGTTGTAAGCTGTGTTTAAAGCATGATCAAATTGATCATTTGGTACAAATTGGATGTATTGAAGATCAGGAAATTTGTATTTAGTGCAACATGCAGGATACATGGAATTGCCATCAAGATAATAGACATTTGTATGATGATCTGTCATACAAAAGTGAACATTGGTCTGAGAATATCCACCATGCCATGCTGCTTCAATGAAATGATAATAATCTTCTTCACCTTGTTTGAATACCCTAATTGGTGTTCCTTTCTCATGATTCATCTTCAGAAACACATCATAAATGTATTCAGGATTGGAGTAATAGTATGCAGGATCAAGTCCAAATAAGTGAATCAATGATTGTCGAACATTCATACTAATATCAGTTCTTTGTTGTATTGGTTTGGGTCCTTTAGGAACAAGATAGGATGCAATCTCAGGAGGAAATATGAGTTGTGGACCATTTTGTAACACTTGTTTGGCTATGTTCTTCTTCTCAGCTTGTTTCTTGGTTAGTTTCTTACGATTGTTGTAATCATAATCCTTTGAACCACTATACAAGATAGTAGATGGTTTTGTGGTAACAGCAACATAATGGAAGTGATTTTGTTCATAATCAACAATCCTGATAATGCTAATGCCTTCTTGATCTTTATCCATCTCAAAGTCGTTAGGATAGATGATAGCAGTATGATGTTTCTGTGGAAATGCCTTATCAACTTGAAAGACAATGAATGGAAGATGTTTGTAGGGTTGAAATGTGTGTAGATAATGTTCAATCTGTTCAAATGACATGTTATCAATGGATGTTTGTATAGGAATTTGTTGACCTCTGCATGTACCAGTGATGTACTTGTTGTAGCATGATTTCTTGCTTGCCTGAGATGGTGTAAACTGAAATATGTTTTGATCAGGTTTGGCATAATATGTAGCAGCAATGACAGATGCCATTAAGCTATGTTCATTCATGTTAGGATTTCTTATTCTCCCAGCGTTAGAATAAGCTGAACCAAGACTAATATATGCTTCAGTAAGAGGTTTTAGTTCGTTTGAGTTGTGGTTAAACTCCATTTCTTGTTTTAAAATAATTTGAAATGATTATTTAACTATGGTTTAAGTAAGTTTGAAATTGCTGAGCAATTGTTTTTAATCGTAGATTAAAATGAATCATCTAACCCAGAGCGAAGTGTTTGGCCGGCATGTAGGTAAAGTAATAAGAACTGCTCATCGGCAACTTCCACTTGTTCCAAATAACAAACATTTGTATGCAACAATTGATATCGTGTTTGAATTGAAGAATGATAAGAATCATAAAGTTGAGCATGTAATACGTGATAATACATTACAAAGTGATCGTCGTGTAGTAGCTGGCGATATATCAGGGTCAATAATGAATCATGTGAAGAAGGTATTGAATCAACATGATCGTATAGCAGGATCAAATACACATGGAAGAACATACAAAACAATCAAAGTGAAATTCTATTGGGATTAATTTGTAGAACTGAATGCACTTTGATCGGAAGTGATTGTTTCAAATGAATCTAATCTCTTTGATGGCAAAGAATCCCAACCATATGTTCGTTTCACTTGTTCAAACTCTTCCTTAACATCACCAAGATACTTATCCTCGAATTGTTTCACACTAGCTTGACTTTCCTTAATATTAGGAACAGGTACTCGATCAAATCTTGTCTTGATTAGATTTCCTGTATCACCCATCAATGTATTAACAATTATCTGACAATCTTTCACAGCATTCTCAACATTATCAATATAGAGCATTGTATTCTCATATGAGATCAATACCTTTTCAAGTAGAGACCATGTAACGCGTTTGAATTTGGTGAGATTATCAGCCAATTGTAGTTCCTTGTTTAATGATTTGTCGTTAGCATTGTGTAGACTCAATTTGGCCTCTTTCTTTGCCTTCTTCAGTTCTTCTTGGATATTAGCAAGATCAGAACGCAATTTGTAGATCTCATCATCTTTCTGTGATAGTTGATTGAAATGATCTTCTTTGTCTCTAATTTGTTGATCCAATTGTTTTGATCGTAAATCCGCTATTTCTTTTGTCTTGTTCCTTATCTCTTCATCATGCATTGCTTGCTTTCTCTGTAAGAATGCGTTCACTTCATCCTCTGCACTCTGAAGCTTGCTTTGAAGATTCGCAATCATAGCATCTTTTTCATTGATTGTCCTTTGCCAATCACTTTGACTAACATTGTTTCTGAAAGTGGCATATTCAGTTGCTAGTTGTTGAAGTTGATTTGTTACTTCTTTTAGCTTCTGAGTTAATACTTTATTCTCAGCCATGTTGTTAACAAGCTTCATGTTAGTATCAGACACCAACTGTGATGTTGTGTTGTTCAGATTTCCTTGCCACAGATATCCACATACAAAGGTTTCAAATGGGACAGTAACATCGAAATGATGCGCATTACATGCCTCACATACTGTAACGAAATCAGGAGCATCAGGATGTCTGCTGTATAGAGCGCTAAATCTACTACCAACACTCTTAGGAATCCATTTTTGATGTTGTTGATCATAGAAACATTCAACCCCACTAATGGTTTGTGTATTCATTTACTTTACTTTGTAAAAGCAAAAACAATATTCCTTAGTATAATGAACAAAATCATGATTTTGTAAAGCAAAGCTTCCAAAGGTATTTAGAGATCGGGTGGTTCCTGAGGCGGTTGTGGAGGTGGTAGTGGTACATTAAAGTCGAGAT
>ERZ827186.2615-NODE-2615-length-11827-cov-3.527268_pt1 | contig 11827 bp, 6 predicted proteins | sample MGYA00519918_ERZ827186 | MGnify/ENA primary metagenome ERZ827186 (study PRJEB31778, sample SAMEA3449275) | human gut metagenome | biome: human gut; feature: human-associated habitat; material: faeces | place: United Kingdom | collected 2010/2012 ... | reverse complement strand
GAACTCGTGTTACCGCCGTGAAAGGGCGGTGTCTTAACCGCTTGACCACCGGGCCGTATGGTAGCGGAAATAGGACTTGAACCTACGACACCTCGGGTATGAACCGAGTGCTCTAGCCAGCTGAGCTATTCCGCCATCTGTTCGCCAACATCAAATCAGCAAGATAGATTATAATATAATACCCTCGATTTGTCAAGGGATATTTTAAATTTTTTTGAAATTTTTTATAATTTTTTCAAAATTCTTAATTTTATCTGTATTTTTACGCATTTTAAGCGAGCAAACATATATTATTTGCGATCACTGTCGTTAAAAATACTTATTTTACTGTTACTTCATTATTGTTAGCCGATAAATTATTTTTATTCTGAGCTTTGCTCAAAATAAAAGGTGTGGCTGTCCCCCACCTTTTGGCAGAGGACAACGCAAATTTATTAAATTTTATTTATTACTTTATAAAATTACTCTGCATCAGGAAGACTTGCAAGTTTTTCAAGGTGAGCGTACTTCTCTTCTGCAACCTTTTCAGCCTTAGCAAAGAGCTGTTCTGCTCTTTCAGGGAATGAACGGGTAAGTGAGTTATAACGAACCTCACCCATAATAAAGTCACGATAAGAAGCGCTTGGAGCCTTGCAATCGAGCATAAACGGATTCTTGCCCTCATCGGCACGGCGTGGGTCATAACGGAAGATATTCCAATAACCTGCCTCAACAGCCTTCTTCTCTTCCTGCTGAGCAATGCTCATACCGCCCTTAATACCGTGGTTGATACATGGAGCGTAGCAGATAACAAGTGACGGGCCGTTGTAGCTTTCAGCCTCTACCATAGCCTTGAGTACCTGATTGTTGTCAGCGCCCATTGCACACTGTGCTACATATACATAGCCGTAGCTCATAGCGATAGCGGCAAGGTCTTTCTTCTTAACAGACTTACCTGCAGCGGCAAACTGTGCAACAGAACCTACAGGAGTAGCCTTAGAAGCCTGTCCGCCTGTATTTGAGTAAACCTCTGTATCGAATACGAGAATATTTACATTTTCGCCTGATGCGATAACATGGTCAAGACCGCCAAAGCCGATATCGTAAGCCCAACCGTCACCGCCGAAGATCCACATTGACTTCTTAGCAAGTTCGTCTTTGTCGATAAGTGTCTTCTTGGCAAGTTCGCCAACCTTAGCGTCATCAACATTCTTTTCAAGCTCTGCAATAAGTGCGTCTGTTGCAGGACGGCTTGCTGTTGAATCGCAAACTGTGTCGAGGTAGTTCTGACAAGCTGTCTTTAACTCGTCGCTGTCTGTATCTTTCTGAATGTTCTCAACATACTCTACAAGTCTGTTGCGGATAGCTTTCTGACCGAGAGCCATACCAAGACCAAACTCGGCGTTATCCTCAAAGAGTGAGTTCTGCCAAGCAGGACCAAAGCCTTTCTTGTTCTTTGTGTATGGTGTTGCCGGAGCAGATGCACCCCAAATTGATGAACAGCCTGTTGCATTGGCAATGAACATTCTGTCACCGAAGAGCTGTGTAACGAGCTTAGCATAAGGTGTTTCACCGCAGCCTGCGCAAGCACCCGAGAACTCAAGGAGCGGCTGCTTAAACTGGCTGCCCTTAACTGTAGAGAACTTAAACTTAGCGGCTACTTCAGGCTTTTCGTCAAGAGTTACCGCATAATCAAATACAGCCTGCTCTGCACGCTGGCTGTCGATTGACTTCATTGTAAGAGCCTTTTCGCCCTTCTTGCCCGGACATACATTAGCACAAGCGCCGCAGCCTGTACAGTCAAGTGTAGATACAGTCATAACGAACTTGAGCTCCTTAAGACCGATCATTGGAATGCTCTTTGTGCCCTGCGGAGCGGCCGCAAGCTCGTCCTCTGTCATAGCAACAGGACGGATTACAGCGTGAGGACATACGATAGCACACTTGTTACACTGAATACAGTTGTCTGAATTCCACTCAGGAACATCAACTGCGATACCACGCTTTTCATAAGCGGCTGAACCGTTAGGAGCAGTACCGTCAACATGATCCATAAATGCAGATACAGGGAGCTTGTTGCCCTTGTACTCATTTACAGGCTTGAGGATACCGTTTACATACTCAACGAGTGCGCCCTCGCCCGGAACTACATCGCTTGCCTTATCGTCAGCGGCATTTGCCCAATCAGCAGGAATTTCAACCTTCTTGAGGTCTTCCATACCACGATCAATAGCTGCGTAGTTCATATCTACGATAGCCTGACCTTTCTTCATATATGACTTCTTAGCGGCTGCCTTCATAAGCTCCTTAGCCTTTTCAGCCGGGATAATGTCAGCAATCTTAAAGAATGCTGACTGAAGAACAGTGTTGATTCTGCCGCCAAGACCGATTTCCTTACCGATCTTAATACCGTCGATTGTGTAGAAATTGATATTTCTTGTAGCAAGAATTCTCTTCATCTTGCCAGGGAGTCTTTCTGAAAGCTCGTCAACATCCCAAGGACAGTTGAGGAGGAATGAACCGCCTTCCTTGAGGTCGTCTACGATGTCGTACTTGTCAACATATGATGGGTTATGACAAGCAACGAAGTCAGCCTTAGAAATGTAATAAGTTGATTTGATAGGCTGATTACCGAAACGCAGGTGAGAAACCGTAAGACCGCCCGACTTCTTTGAGTCATAAGCAAAGTAGCCCTGTGCGTACATATCGGTATTGTCACCGATAATCTTGATTGAGTTCTTGTTTGCACCTACTGTACCGTCGGCGCCAAGACCCCAGAACTTACATGAATGTGTACCCTTTGGAGTTGTGTCAGGGTTTTCAACAATCGGGAGTGAAAGGTTTGTAACATCATCAACAATGCCGATTGTAAATCTTCTCTTAGGAGCGTCGCTCTCTGCGTTTCTGTAAACGGCAATGATGTCGGCAGGAGTTGTATCCTTAGAACCAAGACCGTATCTGCCTGTGTAAACCTTTACGCCGGCAAAGTCAGAACCGTTGATAGCAGCAAGAACATCAAGATAAAGAGGCTCACCGATTGAACCCGGCTCTTTTGTTCTGTCAAGAACAGAGATAGTTTTAACTGTCTTAGGAAGCTCGCTTAAAAGGTAATCTGCAACGAACGGTCTGTAAAGGTGAACCTTTAAAAGACCAACCTTTTCGCCTGCAGCGTTAAGGAAGTCAACAACTTCTTCTGCACAATCACATACAGAACCCATAGCAACGATAATGTGCTCTGCGTCCTCTGCGCCATAGTAGTTAAATGGCTTGTAGTTTGTGCCGATCTTCTCGTTTACCTTGTTCATATATTCAACAACAACTTCAGGCACTGCATCGTAGTACTTGTTGCAGGCCTCTCTTGCCTGGAAGAAGATGTCGTCGTTCTGAGCTGTACCTCTTGTTACAGGGTGCTCAGGGTTAAGTGCTCTTCTGCGGAACGCTTCTACTGCGTCCCAATCAAGCATATCTGCGAGATCCGCATAATCCCACTCTTCAATCTTCTGAATCTCGTGAGAGGTTCTGAAACCGTCAAAGAAGTGGAGGAAAGGAACTCTGCCCTTGATAGCCGAAAGATGTGCAACGGCAGCAAGGTCCATACATTCCTGTGGGTTGTTTGAACAGAGCATTGCATAGCCTGTCTGACGGCAAGCATAAATATCTGAATGGTCACCGAAAATTGAAAGAGCGTGGCTTGTAAGAGCACGGGCAGATACATGAATTACGCCCGGTAAAAGCTCGCCTGCCATCTTGTACATATTCGGAATCATAAGAAGCAAGCCCTGTGAAGCTGTGTAAGTTGTGGTTAAAGCACCGGCTGCAAGCGAACCGTGAACCGCACCGGAAGCACCGCCTTCCGACTGCATTTCCGTAACCTGTACTTCTCTGCCGAAAAGGTTTTTAGTGCCCATTGCCGAGAACTTGTCGGTAAGGTCAGCCATTACGGAAGAAGGTGTGATAGGATAGATAGCAGCAACATCTGTAAACGCATAAGAAACATGAGCAACAGCGCTGTTACCGTCCATAGTTTTCATTTTTCTTGCCATTGGAATTGTCCTCCTTAAAGTATGTCAGCGACAACACCGTTTGCCGCATTTAATACAATTTTTAAAGATACATACTGTATCATAATAAATTTTAACACTTAAATGTTAATTTGTAAAGAGGTTTTCAACAATAACGCATATGTTTTCGCCCGATTTTTCTAAAACTTTACCAAATATTTTAAATTTCCGCATAAAACCGAGTTTTTCGCCGATTCAGGTGATTTTTAGACAAAACAAAAGTTTGTTAATTGCCATAAAACCGTAAAATTCGTCAATAATTTTCATACGCAAAAAATTGTTATACATACATTATGCGAAAATTGTATTATTTTGGCAAGAAAACATACAACTTAACGGCTGATATTTTTGTAAATAATAGTCATTTTTATTAAAGAAATTATATTGCGATTAAAGAATTAAAATTAAATAAAAAAAGCGTATAATAGTTTGGATAATCAATTGACATAATATGACTTTATATAACTTTATAAGGCACGGAGGCAGTATGTTGAAATTAGGACTTGACATTGGCTCAACTACAATAAAATGCGTTGTTTTGGACGAAGAAAATAAAATTATATACAGCACCTACGAACGACATTATTCTCAAATAACCGAGAAAATTGCCGAAATTCTCGCAACTGTACGCAGTAAGGTAAAGGGTGTTGAAAACGCAGCCGTTGCGCTTTCCGGTTCTGCCGGTATGGGCGTTGCGGAGTCAAGCAACATTGACTTTGTGCAGGAAGTTTACGCTACAAGAGTTGCTACAAATACATTTATTCCGGGCACAGATGTAGTCATTGAACTCGGCGGTGAGGACGCAAAAATTCTGTTCCTCACAAACGGTCTTGAAGTGCGTATGAACGGTACCTGTGCCGGCGGTACGGGCGCATTTATAGACCAGATGGCAACCTTGCTCAATGTTCCGCTTGAAGATCTTGACGAACTTGCAAAGCAGTACGAAAAAACATACACTATCGCATCACGCTGCGGCGTATTTGCAAAGACGGATATTCATCCTCTTTTAAACCAAGGCGCAAGAAAGAGCGATATAGCCGAAAGTATCTTCAACGCCGTTGTAAGCCAGACTGTCGCAGGTCTTGCACAGGGACGAGAAATCGAAGGTCAGGTTGTATATCTCGGCGGTCCTCTCACCTTTATGAGCGAGCTTAGAAACTGCTTTGACAGAACTTTAAACACAAAGGGTATATGCCCTGAAAATTCACTTTACTTTGTTGCCTGCGGTGCGGCACTTTGCGCCGAAAAAACAATTGACTTTGACAAGGTAATCGAAGAAGTAAAAAATTACCGTGGAAGCGGCAACTTTGCCTTTAACCCTCCGCTTTTCAAAGACGAAGAAGATTACAAAAAATTCTCTGACCGTCACGCAAAAGCAACCGTTCTTCAAAAGGAACTTAAAGGCTACAAAGGCAAGGCTTATGTGGGTATGGACGCAGGCTCTACAACCGTAAAGGGCGTTGTTCTCAACGACGACGGCGAACTTCTTTATTCAAAATATCTTCCGTCAAAAGGAAATCCCGTAGAGATTATCAAAGGTTTTCTTGAGGAAGTCTATGCAATCAACCCCGAAATCAACATAGTTTCTTCTGCCGTTACAGGTTACGGCGAAGAGATTATAAAGAACGCTTTTGATGTTGACTACGGCATAGTAGAAACAATTGCGCATTTCACTGCCGCAAAATACTTTATGCCCGATGTTGAATTTATCATCGACATCGGCGGTCAGGACATCAAATGCTTTAAAATTCACAACGGCGCAATCGACAACATCTTTCTTAACGAGGCTTGTTCTTCCGGATGCGGCAGTTTCTTGCAGACATTCGCAAACGCTCTCGGTTACGAAATTGCCGACTTTGCAAAGCTCGGACTTTTTGCAAAGCGCCCTGTTGACCTCGGTTCGAGATGTACGGTATTTATGAACTCAAGCGTTAAACAGGCTCAAAAGGACGGCGCAACAATCGAGGATATTTCCGCAGGTCTTTCCTTAAGCGTTGTAAAGAATGCACTCTACAAAGTTATCAGAGCGTCAAGTCCTGACGAACTCGGCAAAAGAGTTGTTGTACAGGGCGGCACATTCCTTAACGACGCCGTACTCCGTGCATTTGAGCAGGAAATGGGCGTTGAGGTTGTTCGACCTAACATTGCGGGCCTTATGGGCGCATACGGTGCGGCGCTATATTCAAAAAATAAATCAAAAGGCAACGGCAAGAGTAAACTTGCAAATAAAGAGACTCTCAAAAACTTTGTTCACGATATAAAGGTAACAAACTGCGGTATGTGCAGCAACAACTGCCGACTTACAATCAACAGCTTTGGCGGCGGCAGAAGATTTATTGCAGGCAACCGCTGCGAGCGACCGATTACAAAGAAATCTCAGTCAAACGAGCTTAATATGTACGCTGTCAAACTGAAAATGCTTGAGGAATACAAGCCTGTTGAGGGACTTCGTGGCAAGCTCGGTATGCCGATGGCACTCAATATGTTTGAAATGTACCCGTTCTGGTACAGATTCTTTACAGAACTTAAGTTTGAGGTGTTTCACTCACCGTTCTCGACAAGAAAGATATATCAGCGCGGACAGCAGACAATTCCGAGTGATACAATTTGTTTCCCTGCAAAACTTGTGCACGGACACATTCAGACTTTGATTGACGAGGGAGCAGAAACTATTTTCTACCCTTGTATGTCATACAACTTTGACGAACACCTCGGCGATAACCACTACAACTGCCCTGTTGTTGCATATTATCCGGAAGTTATCAATAACAATATGAAAGATGTGCAGAAAATCTGCTTTATAAAGGAATACTTCGGAGTACATATACCAAAGCATTTCCCGCAGAAAGCATATGAGGCACTTTCTAAATATTTCCCCGATCTTACACTTAACGAGGTAAGAAAGGCCGCAAAACTTGCTTATGACGAACAGGATAAGTACAGAAAAAAGGTAATCGCAAAGGGCAACGAGATTATTGAAAAAGCCGAAAAAGAGGGCAAAAAGATAATGGTGCTTGCCGGCAGACCTTACCATGTAGACCCCGAAATCAACCACGGCATTGATAAACTTATTTCAAGTTTTAATGTTGCAATCGTCAGCGAAGATGTTGTATCTCCGAGAGTTGAGAAATTCCACACCAATGTACTTAACCAGTGGACATATCATTCAAGACTGTACGCTGCCGCTAAGTATGTTACAACAAGAAAGGATATGGAGCTTATACAGCTTGTTTCCTTTGGCTGCGGCGTAGATGCCATTACTACCGACGAGGTAAGAGAAATTCTTGAAAAAGAGGGCAAAATCTACACACAGATTAAAATTGACGAAATCACAAATCTTGGTGCAGTTAAAATTCGTATCCGCAGCTTGCTTGCTGCTATTGACAACGATTAACCACCGTTTGAAAGGTTGTGCTTTAAATGGCTGAACTTAAATATGACAGCAAAACAGGTCGTTTGCTTTTTACAAAAGAAATGAAAAAGGAATACACAATCCTTATGCCGAATATGGCACCTATTCATTTCAATATACTTCAGAATGTTTTTAACTACTACGGCTACAAGTCGGAACTTCTCGACACCTGCGGCCCTGAAATTGCACAGACAGGTCTTAAATATGTTCATAACGACACCTGTTACCCTGCGCTCCTTGTAATCGGACAGTTTATACACGCTTTACAGAGCGGCAAATACGATGTGCATAAAACAGCGCTTATGATTACCCAGACAGGCGGCGGCTGTCGTGCCTCAAACTATATCTTCCTGTTAAGAAAAGCGCTTAAAAAAGCAGGTTTTGAGTTTGTACCCGTAATCTCGCTTTCTTTCGGTATGGAAAAGAACAGCGGTTTTTCGCTCACACTTCCGCTTATCAGAAGATTTGTCGGCGGTCTTGTTTACGGCGATCAGCTTATGCTCCTTTCTAACCAGACAAAGCCTTATGAGGTAAATAAAGGCGAAAGTATGGCGCTTGTTGCCGATTGGAGCGATAAGATTTCTAAAATGCTTATCGAGGGCAACGGCTATACGCTTGAAGAAATTGACGAAAATCTTGATAAAATCACAAAATCTTTTTCGGAAATTAAGCTTAATAAAGTGCCAAAGGTTAAAGTCGGCATCGTAGGCGAAATTTATGTAAAATATTCCAAAATGGCTAATAACGGACTTGAGGATTTTTTGGCTTCACAGGACTGCGAGGTTTGTGTGCCGGGTCTTATGGGCTTTGCTTCATTTAAGGTTGACAACCGAATTGAGGACGCCAAACTTTACGGCGGTGCAAAGATTAAATCCACATTTTGTAAAATGCTGCTTGACTACCTCACAAAACTCGAAGCACTTATGATTGAATCGGCAAAGAAATATAACTTCGTTCCGCCGCACGAATACGCTCATACAAAACAGCTTGTAAAGGGCATTATCGGATACGGCAGCAAAATGGGCGAGGGTTGGTTACTTACCGCAGAAATGCTTGAGCTTGCCGAAACAGGCTACGAAAACATTGTTTGTACACAGCCCTTCGGCTGTCTGCCGAACCACATCAACGGCAAGGGCGCTATCCGCAGAATCAAGGAAGTAAACCCGAAAGCAAACATTGTTACAATAGACTATGACCCGGGTGCGCCAAAGGTAAACCAGGAAAACAGAATCAAGCTTATGCTTGCTGTAGCAAAAGAGGAGCTTAATAAAGAGCTTGCCGAAAAACAGGACGCAGAGCAAAAATCTTAACAAAAAGCAGTCCGAGAATAAATAAATCGGACTGACTTATTTTTAGGTTCTTTATCAAAAGTCGGAGTAAATTTGATTTAGCGCACGAGTTAAGCGAAATGATTTAAAAATTTAGGTCAAACCTTTATAATTGCTTGGCAAAACAGTTTGCTGAATAATATACCCAAAAATAAAAACAGAACCTTTTTAGAAAATAAACATCAACACTTACATATAATAATGTATGACAAAATTTTAAGAGGTGAAACGAGTGAAAAAAAATAAAAACAAGGCACAAAAGGCAAAAAAGCCGCACACTTTGCTTATCAGTGTTAAGCAAAACAAGGAGCTTACCGCACTTTACTTTATACTAAGGCTTGTAATTATATTTATATTTGTTCTCAACATCATCCGTGGCAAGTACGAAAGCGCAATGACTTGCGGACTTACATTTATACTTATGTTGATTCCGTCGTTCATTGACCGCAGTCTTCACATAGAACTGCCGAGCGTGCTTGAAACCTTTATGATACTGTTTGTATTTTCGGCAAATATTCTCGGTGAAATCGGTTCATTCTATGAAAAAATACCTTTTCTCGACACAATTCTTCATACGCTGAACGGTTTTATCTGCGCAGGCGTGGGATTCGGACTTACTGATATTTTGAACCGCAGCAAAAAGGTTAAATTTAACCTTTCCCCTATCTTTGTATGCCTGTTCTCGTTCTGCTTTTCAATGACGGCAGGTACAGTTTGGGAATTTTTCGAGTTTGGCGTTGATACTTTCCTTGGCAAAGATATGCAGAAAGACACAATCGTTACAACCATCAACTCAACCCTGCTTTCGGGCAACGATACAAACGCCGTTACCCATATAAGCGGAATAACATCTACAACCGTAAACGGCAAAGACCTCGGCATCAACGGCTACCTCGACATCGGTCTTATAGACACAATGAAAGACCTGCTTGTAAACTTTATCGGCGCAATCGTGTTTAACGGACTCGGCTTTATTTATCTCAAGAACAGAGGCAAAAAAGCAAGTTTCTTAAATAACTTTATCCCGAAAAAGGCCGAAGAACCGGAGAACCAATAACCTATATATAAAATTATATCCGACAGTAGCGTAAACTATTGTCGGATTTTTTGTTGTATCCTAATTATTGGTAACATTGATAAATTATGACTTATCAAACTAAGTAATAAAATGTAGCCAATTAACGTTTAGATAGCACAGGCAAATGAATTTCAATAATTCTTTCAAAATAACATAATCACTTTAATATAAATAAGTTATGTTATTTTAAAATATATCTGCCCTCTTCTTTATATATTTCTTGCTTACCGTCAACACAAAATGCTGGCCTGATGCCATTCATATTGCATGCATTCGTGCTTCCAATTTCACCTTCCGGTCCTACTGCATATACACAAGAATCATATGTAGAATCCGCACTTCTTAACCACCAACTTACAGTAAACTTTCCATTATTCGTAGTAGCAAAACGATTCTTATTATCTTTAAAATACAACAATGGCACCCCTTCAACTCCGACATGCCCATTTTTTTTATATCCAAGTTCAGTAAAAGACAACAAAAACACTTTTCTTACAATAGTTATCACGCTATCATCTATTTGATTCAAGCATCGTTCATCTAAAATCTCTATTTCCGAATCTTGAATTAAGCAACGAGTTTGAATAGGTAAATTATCAAAAAACTCTCCCATTAAGTAATTATCAATTTCGCTTTCTTCATAGTAAGCCGAATAATCACTAACTCTTCTATTCTCTGGAAGAATTTCTTTTCTTAACAAAAGTGTTTTACCATTATAATCATTAGTTAATACAATATATGGAACAAATCCTGTTTTTTCTTCAATATATATGATTGGTTCAATTTTACATTTTTCAGAATACGCCAAATCACTTATTGTATTATATTCCTCGGTTACTGTTTGTCTTTTACTACAAGCATTTAATAGAACTCCAAGAACAATTGCTAATACTACTACTTTTAATACTACTTTATACTTTTTTCTGAACACTTATGTGGCTCCTTAATTTCTCTGCTTTTTACGTCTTATTTTTGTAAATGCCATACACATCACTATACTTACCATGATTACAGCCATTAGGCTCCAAAATCCAACTGCAGATTCGTCTCCTGTTGAAACAGATTCTATCTTTTCTCCTCCATTTTCATTTGTTTCCGAACCAGAATTGTTACCTGTATTATTATCTTTTCCCGAATCAGGATTTTCTGGGTTCGCTGGATTTTCTGGTTGAATATCAACAAATGTCAGGGGCTGTGTGCTTTGAGATACTGTTTTAATTTTCAGTTTATTATTATAATATTTTTTATTGCTGAAATCTATTATAGCTTTATTACAGCGATAATGATAGCTTAGCAAAATCTCGTTACTTTTTGTATCACTTTTGTTTTTATACTCTATATAAAGCCACTTGCCCTCATGAATAGCTTTAAATATATTTCTTCCTACGCTGTTAATTACCCTCACCGCCTTTAGTTCTTATATTTCACTGAAATCATTATAGCATAAATATTTCATAAAACAACAATTTTATACTAAAAATATTAAAATTTATCCACGCAAAAATAAACACCCGACTAAAAAGCCGAGTGTCAATTTTACCGCTATTAATCATTTTACGACAGCCACGCAATGTCGGTATCGGTTGCAAGGTTATCTATGCCGTAGAGCACCAGGATATTATCGGGTTTTTCCTGCTGTGCAAGTTCTGAAATGCTGTTTTTGTAATAACGCATATCGACGAGTATTACCTCACTGTAATTTTCTGCAAGGAACGGCGCAAGACAGTGTGAAAAGCTGTCCTTTACAAGGAGAATTTTTCCTCCTGCGGCATTTGTATTCTTAATTCTTGTCATTGCATGGTTTCCGTCTATGAATACAGGGTATTTATCGTCCTCTTCAAGATGATTGTAGAAATACATTGAGTGGTAATCCTGTTTTTCGTCGCCCTCAATAATCTCTACGCTGATATTCTTTTCGGTGTTATTTTTATTGTTCCAAATTTCAATGGTATCCGGCTGTGTGAGCCAA
>ERZ827186.2614-NODE-2614-length-11831-cov-3.840863_pt1 | contig 11831 bp, 10 predicted proteins | sample MGYA00519918_ERZ827186 | MGnify/ENA primary metagenome ERZ827186 (study PRJEB31778, sample SAMEA3449275) | human gut metagenome | biome: human gut; feature: human-associated habitat; material: faeces | place: United Kingdom | collected 2010/2012 ... | reverse complement strand
CGTTGAGGTCCCCACCGAAGGTGACCTCTGGGACGATCTGCGGGAATATGCGGACCTGTTTGAAGCCATGTACGGTCACTGTTTCCCCGCGTATATAAACGGTGAAAAAAGCATACGCATAGGCGCCTTCCCGAGCTATACAGCCGCAGGTGAGGTAGCCGCGACTGTCTCGGCGCTCATGCCCGATAGAACTGTGCGTATCGCATCCCCCTCGGCGACCGGAGTATGCGTGCTTGACGAGAGCATGGAAAGCATTCTTTTCGAATACGAAGGCGGCGACCACTCATATCTCGGCTTTTCCGCATATCAGCAGGAGGGACGTGATTATGCATACATCCAGGACAGCGCGACCTCGACGATCTATGACGGGCTTTTCTGCTACCGTCACTTTATCGGCGCCGAATGCAACGGTCTTGTACAGATCAATATGGTCGAGCTGAACACATATGTCGAGGGCGTTCTACCCAACGAAATATACACGAGCTGGGATCTTGAAACGCAGAAAGCGTTCGCAATAACGGTAAGGTCGTACTCGGTAATATGCATAGGCAAGCATTATTCGTCATACGGCTTTGACATGTGCAGCCTGTCGCACTGCGAGAATTACCGCGGGCGAAAGCTGATAACGCCGCGCGTGACGCAGGCGGTATACGACACAAAGGATCAGGTGCTGACATATGGCTCAAACATTGTAGAAGGACTCTACTCATCGAGCATCGGCGGCTGGTCGGTAAACCCGCGGTATGTATGGGGCGGCAGTGTGGCAAGCTACCTGCGCACACAGGCAACGCCGTGGGAAAAATACTCGGAATACCGCTCTGGAATGTGGTTCCGTGAGGTTTCGGCTTCACAGCTCAAAACAGCCTGTCGCGAATACGGCGAAACACAGATAAATTCCGATATAGTAAAGGTTGAGACCACGCTTACCGGCGACTCGTCTCCGTATGTATATTCGATAAAGCTGACCGATGCCAACGGTCATACCGCCTCCGCAACGCGTTGCTCTGCGGTACGTTCCCTGCTCTACGGTTACGTATGGTCGGCTAACATATTGATAGGCAAGGGATCTGTCGATTACACCTACGAAAACGTGAAGTCCACAAGAATAATCAATCTTCAGGGGTCTACGGCAGGTTCGGTCTATGTGCAGACCAAAAACGGCAAGATCAACTCCGATGCGGGAGGCTTCAACTTCCTCACCGACCTCGGCAAAGCGCTGAAGGACGGGTCTTCCACCTTGAACATTTACACCGGAGGCGGCATAGCGCAGATAATCGGAGGAGACATTGAGATTCCTGTCACCACCGAGCCGGATGCCAACGGAAACTACACTGTGGTGTCAAACTACGGCAGCTTTCTGATCGTCAATCAGCTTCAGAAGGTACATGCCACGCACAAGGCGTCATCGTCGTCCTCCTTTGCCATCGTCGGCAAGGGCATGGGACACGGCGTCGGCATGAGCCAGTTCGGCGCCTCCGACCTCGGCGAGGCAGGTGCTACCGCAACGCAGATACTGCTTGCATACTTCCCCGGCACCTCTGTAAGCAATTACTTCACATTCAGTGCTTCGCACTGAAAACCGTGGCTGTCGCATAATTGCGACAGCCACGGTTTTATTTAAGAGCAGAAAAAGCGCGGACGATAAACGGCGGCATCCTGCCTCCGAGTCCGTTGTTCCGTTATTTATATCAGCCCCTTATGAAATCCATAAGGTCATCTTCATTTATATCGCAGAGCTCGGAAATACGGTCTGCCATACGGATATTGTCAAGTCCGGCAAGAGAATGTGCATCCGTACCGAATGTGAATTTACATCCGGCGGCTTTTGCGAGCTTCATAACACGGATCATTGCCTCGTCGGCAAAGTCGTTTCCGGGCATTTTGAACGCGCCTGTATTGACCTCAATCCCCACTCCCATTCCTGCAGCAATGCCGAAACATTCAAGATATCTCTCATCCGGTACCGCCTCAATCAGCGTCTTCTGCATTTCGATAGAAAATCCGCAAGGTGAGAATGTGTGTGCTATTATCGTCGGAACGGTGGCGGCGAGCTTTTGAAATTCCTTGTTGTTCATGAGTCCGATAAAGCTGCGGTACATAAAGTCAGCGTGATAGCCGACAACATCGACCTTGCGCTCACCTATGAGCTTTTCGATCTCCGCATGCGGAATGGAGTTCACCATCTTTTGTGCGCGGTCTGCATCCAGCTCGGGCATTGAAGCCGTGAGCTTTGCGGTAAGCTCATCGCGCTTTGTCTTTATGTCATCCATTTCGGGAATGACAAAATTTTTCATATGCAGGTGAGTGTGCGGAACAAGCACATAATCAAAGCGTTTTGCGGTCTCGGCGAGCATTCCGAGTGTGTCGGACATACCGCAGTATTCTGTCTCGGTGCCTATCATGAGTCTTATGCCGGGAAGCGACGGCATTTCGGCGCGAGCGCCCTCAAGACCGTAATTTATCATCTGCTTATGGTACCACGGGCTTGCGCCGGGAACTTTTTCGTCCCAAAGGTGGTTGGAGACGCCAAAGACAGTGTGTCCCAGCTCCTTGGCACGACGTGCATATGCGTCTATAGTCGCCTCGGGGTCATGACAGCACGACGACCAAAGGGTATGGTTATGTATATCGTTCTTTACTTTCATATCTGATCCGTACCTTTCGTTACTTGAATTGAACTACGAATAATTATATCAGAAGAGTAGTTTTTTTTCAATACTTTTTTGATTTTATCTTGATATTTTTTGTGCGTTGTGCTATTATATATTTACACAACACTGTGAAGAGAGGTTTTATGATGGATAAATATGAAATTCTGAAATATGCGGATCACACTCTGCTTGCCCCCACGGCAACAGAGGAGCAGATAAAGACCATATGCGATGACGGTCTTAAATATCACACCGCGTCGGTTTGCATACCCGCTTCGTACGTCGGTTTTGCGCACAAATATACTGAAGGCAAGCTCAACATATGCACTGTCGTCGGCTTCCCGCTCGGCTACGACACAACAGCGGCAAAGTGCTTTGAAGCCGACGACGCAATAAAAAACGGGGCAAACGAGATAGATATGGTGATAAACCTCGGCTGGCTGAAGGACAGCCGCTTTGATGCCGTTGAGGACGAAATAAGTTCAGTAAAAGCAGCCTGCGGCGAACATATCCTCAAGGTAATAATCGAAACATGCCTGCTCACAGACGACGAAAAGAGGCGCATGTGCAAAATCGTAGGATCAGCAGGCGCCGATTACATTAAAACCTCCACCGGATTTTCGACCGGAGGTGCAACGCGTGAAGATATCGCCTTGTTTGCAGCCAATATCCCGGAGGGACTCAAGATAAAAGCGGCGGGCGGTATACGCTCATTTGCCGATGCTGAGGACTTTATTTCCCTTGGCGCGACACGTCTCGGCACGAGCGCACTTGTGAAGCTGATAAAAAAAGAAGAAGAAGAAAGCAAATAAGTCACACGGTCAGGAGTGCCGGTCGTTATGTCCGCGCACTTTACCGAAAGCGGCGATGCCGGAAAACTCAGAACGAGCTTTCCGTCACCGCCGCTTTTTGTGCAGTTCAATTTTATATATAGCTATATTGAAGCACCGCGAGAGTGTTATATCACATGTACTCCGAGTTTCGGGTCCGAATGTACGGCATCTATACCGTATTCACGTGCCTTACGGTATTCAAAAAAGCCGACGGCATCGGACGGAGACATGGCATACGTGAGGATATCCTCTGCCTGTTCAAGGTACTGTGCCGCTTCCGAACGCAGTGACTCAAGCTCCGGCGAAAGCATATCGGCAGGACGCGTGAGCATTATCGGAGCATTTCTGCCGGTGAGCGCCACAAGCTCGGGCGCCGGCGGCATCGGTGTCCTTCCGTACATTCCGCGTACAAGCGCTTTGAATTCCGGCAGTAGCTCACCGTACACATCACCGTATGTTCCGACTGCCGCCTGGGCATAGACAATGCCGTCAACAGGCGACGCCATAGGCGGATACCCCGCATCGGCGCGCACACGTTCGACGGCGGCTTTCATGCGCTCGTCAACAACTCCGCTTTCGGCAACGCCTGCCGGCAAATATTCAAGTACTCTGCCGATCATACGTGCGGAAAGCGCCGTGGGGACCGCACTTATAATATCCGTGAAATTTGTCGAAGCCTCGCGCGATATGCGCAGGCATATTTCATCGGCGCCCGCCATAGCCGCCGCACAGGCACACCCGACTGTATGGACCTCTACCGAAATCGGAAGTCCGCAGCTTCCCTTTACCGCGGCGACCAGCTTTGAGGTATCATCCGGCGTAAGCACCCGTTCGGGGTCGATCACACAGACCGAATCCGCACCCATCTTTTCAAGTAATGCGGCATATCCGGCAAAAAAACCGTTGCTATGTGCGGGACTTACAGCATACACCATTGCGCCTTCAAACCGTGCACCGCGCTTTTTTGCGGCAGATGCAACCGTTTCGATATTGCGCGGATCGTTCAGAGCATCGTATACCCTTAACGTATCTATGCCGTTTTCGACCGAACGCGCCACAAAATACTCCGCAACATCATCGGCGTACTGCGCCTGCCCGAGAAGACATTGCCCTGCCAGGGTAAGTATCATCGATGTCCTGCTCACACCGTCACGAATGGTTCTGAGCCGCTCCCACGGATCGGTACTGTAAACATCAAGCCCGTCCGAAAAATCATCGGCTCCCCACAGCTCAAGCGACCCGAATCCCGCGCAGTCAACAGCTTTGAGAAAATCCGCAAACTCGCCATCGGGTATTGCATGCAGAGTACGGCAGTCGATCAGACCGCTGACGCGCAGGCAGTTTTTTTCGCTTCCCATTACTGTTCGCCGTCTGTCTTTTTATCCGGCTCTCTGCCGCCGTCTTCGGCGGCTCCGGACGAGCCTTTTTTCTTATCTTCACCGCCGACGGTATCGTCGGTCAATTCCTCGACCTCGGCAATATATTCATTGTCACCGATCCTGATTTTGAACCTTCTCTTCATTATAAACCTCCGGTAAGCAATTCAGCGATTCCAAGGATGGGCGCCGCCCACCCGTTCAAATGCAACGACACGGAATTTGGGCGGAGCCTTTTTCTTTTCCTCCGCCTCGGCGGCAAGCACCGCCGCCACAGCGGCGGTTATCAGCGCGGCAAGCTCCTCGTCTTTCGCCTTTTTTTCCGCCTCCGCCGCCGCGATCTGCGCAAGCCTCAGTTCCTCCGCCGCTTCTGCCGCGCGGGCTTCCTCGGCGGCTTTTTCGGCGGCTATGCGCTCACGCTTCTTTTTTCTTTTATGTAACACCGTAAGGATCACGGCAAGCACCGCGGCAACAACAAGAGCCGCCGCGACTGCCCATATCGTCCACTTCATCTCTGCCTCCGTCCTTCGCGGCGCGGTGTCGGAACGCTGCGCGACTTTGCCGCCAGCATCCGCACCGCAGAAACGATGCGCAGACGCAGCTCATCTGCGGGAATTATATCATCGATCTGACCGCAGAGCGCCGCATCGCACGGAGAAGCAAGTCTTGAGCGCCATTCTGCCTCAAGCTGCTCCCGCGTCACGGTCACATCATTGTCGCATATGCGGTCATTCCAGGCAAAAGCCACTGATGCCTCGGGCGACATTGGGCTGATGCAGGAGTCGGGCATAGCAAAAGCGATGTCGGCTCCGACCGATTTTGACGCCATCAGCGTAAAGCCCATGCCGTATGCGTTGCCCGTGACAACGCTTATCTTTGCATTTTCCGAAATCGTCAGCGCCGTATAAAGCCCTGCAACAGCCTCGGCGTATCCGGCAGAATCCGCCTCGTCCGGGCATGATCCTGCTGTATTTGCAAGCGCGATAAGTGGCAGACCGAAGCTGTCACAAAACCTTACAAGCCTTGCGGCACGTCGGCACGCGCGTGCGGTCATCATTCCACTGCGTTCGCGCGGATCGTTGGCAAGAACACCGCAGGCTATACCTCCGACGTATGCCAGCCCCGAGACAAGCTCAGGTACCGAACCGGAGCCAAGTGAAATAAATCTGTCTCCGTCCGAAAGACATGCAACGATCTTTTTCGCGTCGTATTCCTTCGAAGCAAGATATTCGGTCGGAATGTCACGGTCAAAAACCGGTGCATCCGACATTCTTGCACCCTCATTGCAGTTTGAGGGCAAATATGAGAGCAATTCGCGTGTGCGCGGATACAGCTCATCCTCATCGGCAACAGTGATATCCGCCACCGAAGTACCGTCGGACGGCGCCTCGCCGCTGATAAAGGGCGGCGAAACGTAAAAATCGCTTTGTCCGCTCACTGTGAGAATAAAATCGAATGTTGATGCGAGCGCCGCCATTCCGCCGCCGCAGACGCCCGGAATGAGAGCGATAAGAGGTATCGTTCCCTTTACGGCATTTATCTGCCTCATTACCTCCCCGTAAGCGTCAAGGACTCTCACGCCTTCGTAGATGGACGCGCCGCAGGAGTCAAATATACCGACGACCGGAGCGCCGTTGCGCGCGGCAAGACGAACAAGATCTGCGATCTTGCCGGCAGATGTACTGTCAAACGCACCGCGCATTCGCGCGCTGTCCTGAACGAAAGCATAAACGAGCCTCCCGTTCACCGCGCCGTATCCCGTTATCACGCCCGAGAACATCTCGGCGGGATCTTCCCCCGGCTCGCGTCTGACGATGTACGCACCTGTCTCGGCAAACGTTCCCATGTCAAAGAGCGCAAGTATACGCGCACGCGCATTATACCCGCCGGTCGTCTCCTTGATTGAGCTTATATCTATATTTTTGAGCATTTCACTCAGCTTGCTCGCCGCAATTGCGCCAAGCACGCTTTTTTTACGTTCGCTCTGACTGGTGTTTTCCATTGTATACTCCGGAAAAATTATTTTTTAAGTGTCTTGGTGAATGCCTCAAGTCTTTCAAGCGCTGCGTCAATGTGCTTTACCAAGTATGCGTAAGAGATCCTGGCAAAGCCCTCTCCGGATGCGCCGAATGCGGTACCGGGAACTATCGCGCAGTGATATTCATAAAGCAGACGGTTGCAGAACTCATCGCTTGAAAGTCCGAACTTTCCGATCTCGGGATATATATAGAACGCTCCCTCCGGCTCGAACGAATCGATACCGATATCCGCAAGACCGCGGTAAATGTAGCGGCGGCGGAAGTTGTACTGCTCTGCCATATATTCAATGTCCGCATCCCCGTTCTTCATAGCCTCTATGGCGGCAAGCTGGCTCGTGGTAGGCGCGCACATTATAGCATACTGGTGGAGCTTGAGTATCTGGTCCGATATCTGAGGCGGCGCACAAACATATCCGAGACGCCAGCCTGTCATTGCATACGCCTTTGAAAATCCGGAGGCGAGAATGGTGCGCTCGCGCATTCCCGGAAGCGATGCGATAGAGGTATGCCTGAATCCAAATGTAAGCTCGGCGTATATCTCATCCGAAAGTATTGCGATATTCGTCGGTCGCAGGACCTCGGCGATGCCCTCAAGATCCTCACGCGTCATAACAGCCCCGGTAGGATTGTTGGGGTACGCCAGCACAAGCAGTTTGGTCTTTGGCGTGATAGCTGCCGCAAGCTTTTCCGGCGTGAGCTTGAATTTATCCTCAGCCGACGTATCAATGATGACCGGCACGCCGCCTGCCATTCTCACAAGCGGCTCGTAGCAGACAAAGCACGGCTCGGGGATTATCACCTCATCCCCCGGCGTTACAAGCGTGCGTATAGTCATATCTATCGCTTCACTGCCGCCTATTGTGACAATGATCTCTTTTTTGGGGTCATATACAAGCCCGAAACGGCGTGAGAGATACGCCGATATCTCGCGGCGCAGATCAAGCGTACCCGCATTTGAAGTATAATAAGTCTTTCCGCGCTCAAGGCTTTCGATGCCCGCCTCACGGATATGCCACGGCGTAACAAAATCAGGCTGACCGACCGTGAGGGACACTACATCGTCCATCTCCTCAAGAAGGTCAAAAAATTTACGTATACCGGATTTTTTCAGCGATGTCACCGTCGGCGAGAGTAACCTGTCGTAATCAAACATCAGTTGCAGTTTCCTCTCTCGTCGATTTCCGGCTGACCGTAGACCACGCCCTTATCCTTGTACTTTTTAAGCACAAAGTGCGTCGCCGTGGATGTTACGTATTCGATGGGCGCCAGCTTCTGCGCTACAAAGAAAGCCACCTCGCGCATGGTCTTGCCCTCGATAATAAGAGCAAGGTCAAAGCCGCCTGACATGAGATAAACGCTCTTTACCTCGGGATAGCTGTATATCTTTTCAGCCGCCTTGTCAAATCCAAGGTCGCGCTGAGGAGTTATCTTTACCTCTATGAGCGCCGTTACATATTCACGGTCGGTCTTATCCCAGTCGATAAGCGCCTGATAGCCGAGAATGATGCCTTCGCGCTCGTATTCGTCAATAGCTTTTTTAATATCTCCGGTCTCCTTGTCAAGCATTACAGCCAGCTGCTCGGCAGTGAGCTTTGCGTCGTTTTCAATCAATGATAAAAGTTTATCCATTTGTTTTTCCTCTTTATTTTGTATGTCGGTCTTCAATCTTTTTCTTTATGGAATCGAACGAAAGTCCGTATTTTTCGGCAATATCGCGTGCGTAGCTCTTGCCGTCCGGCTTTGCACGTGTGATCTTGAACGATCTCTTTCCCTCTTCGATACCGGCGACAAGCGTGTCTATCCTTGCCCCCGCAGGGGCAGTGCGGGCATTTATGTCGTCTATCATTCCCGCAAGCTCATGCAGATGGGTGGAAAACAGCACGCGGCAGCCTATCATGGCAAGACCGCCAAGGACCTCGGCGGCGATATACGATGCCTCGAATGCACCGGTAGACGAAAGCGATTCGTCAAGAAGCACGAGCGAGCGGTCGGTGACCGCGTTGATTATCGCATCCAGCCGCGCGCATTCCTCGCCGAGTCTGCCCTTGTCTATGGTGTCGTCGGCGCCTGTCGGGAAATGCGTGAATATGGCATCGACCGGAGACATGACAGCCGACTCGGCAGGCACGAACATACCAAGCTGCATCATTGCCTGAGAAATACCGAGCGCACAGGTAATGACGGATTTTCCGCCGCGGTTGGGTCCGGAAAGCACATATATCGTGGCATTCTCATCAAAAACAAGGTCGTTGGGGATGACATCGCCATCGATCTTCAGCGCCACAGCGGGATTGTACAGTCCGTATGCACGGTAGCATCTGTCGGCAGCGGGCATCACCTCTGGCACGCACAGCGGGCATCCCTTCGCATTAAGCCTTGAAAGCAGACGCGTTCCCTTTACAAGAAATTCAATCTCGGGGATAAGATTCAACAGGAAATCGGTGTTTTCAAGCACATACTGCTGAACGATCTTCTTCCATGAACGGAGCGAGGAGCTGTATACGTCATTTATTGCGGAATTGAAGGCTATCGACAGCGCCGTTTTCTGATTTTCGTTCTGGTTCTTATTGAACGGAACGAGCTTGGCGATACACGTATACTCGTCGTCCTTGAAGTTGAGGCGCAGTATCTTTTCTATCATATCGCCCGAACGGAACTGCTCCGGGTTGATAGAAAGCACGCCAGCCTCCTTTGGGCGCAACTGCGCGTCGAGATTTACACCTATGGTCACGCTTCTTATCTCGCGGACGCGCTTGGTAAGCTCAAAGAGCTTTTCGTTTAGCTCGCTGTAATAATCGCTCTCGGCAAGCTCGTTTATGCGGTCGCAAAGCGTGCGGAACGCTCTGCCGCGCAACGAATCGCTTACCGCGTTCAGTCCGTCGTTGAGTGTATCCACACTTGAAATATAAAGCTCTATCTCGGTTATGCTGGCAAGGTAATCCGTGGTGTCGCCGCTGTCGGATTCAAGACGGCGCAGCTCAAGTATGTCATTCAGTATCGGCATAACGGAATTGAGCGTGTCTATGAGCGCAGGATTGTCAAGCAGATCGCGGAAAGTCTCGTTCCTGTACGCTATCACACCCGGATCGGCTGTAAAAAACTCCGGCAACGAGCCGTTTTTAAGCTCAAGAATATCTCCGAGTCCCAACTCGTCAACAACATACTGGCTTATGTCCGGGCGATCCTCCGAGCGCATATGCCGCTCCTGAGACAGTTCGTCCGGATATATAAGTGAAAAGTTCTGCAGCTTCATCATTTACTGTTTATCGTTCCCTTCGTCTTTTTGTTCATCCGTCCTGTCGGACACGCGCTTTACATCGCCCGCAAGCGGATTTTTTGCCATTGCCAGCTCAACATCGCTGTCGGCAACGTGTGTATATATCTGAGTGGTGTTCAGCTGTTCGTGCCCGAGGATCTCCTTAAGCACGCGGACGTCAACGCCGCCCTCGCGGTACATGAGCGTTGCGGCAGTATGCCTCAGCTTATGCACGGAATAGTTTTTTGAACCGAGTCCGGCACGATCAAGATACTTGTCCACCATGCACTCAACCGACTTCGGCGACATTCGTCTTCCCACGCGGCTGATAAAAAGAGCATTTTCATCCGCCGGGGTTTTCGGCTTGATGCCGCCGCGTTCTCCCATATAATCACCGAGCGCCGCACGGCATGCCTCGTTAAGGTATATGATGCGCTCCTTGTTTCCCTTTCCCACGATGCGCGCAGAGCGAAGATACCGGTCCACGTCGGAAATATTCATTCCGCAAAGCTCGGAAAGACGTATACCGCAGTTGAGGAATATCGTTATTATCGCAAAATCGCGACGTCTGAACGATGACGACGTATCGGTACGGACTGTCTCAAGCAGCAGGCGGGATTCATCCAGCGACAGATATTTCGGGAGCGAGCGCCGCTTGTTCGGCGTATCTATCGCAACGGTCGGATCATGCTCAAGGAGTTGACGCTTTGATGTGAGGTATTTGAAAAGCCCCTTTATAGCCGCCAGCTTGCGTGCGCGTGCGGCACTGCCGTTGCCGCGCTGACGGTCTGTATAAAACAAAAAATCGTATATATCGGTACTCGTTATCCCGCGCAGAAAATCAATGTCAACGCACCGTATGTCAGCAGAAACAAACTCCTCACTGTCGGGCGACGGTACGTTCCCGCTTTTTTTTAATATGAGAAAACGGAAAAATGTGCGCAGGTCCAGCATATATTCATTCACCGTACGTGGTGAGCGCCCCTGTATTACCAGCTTATATCCCGCAAACTCACGTAACAGCGGCGGGTATTCTTCAGGAACATATTGGGTAGCCATTTTTCCTAATCCCTTATCTTTGATATATTTCTTATATTTACAATCTTCCGTCTTAAAGACGGCAATCTCTTTGGCTGTTTTATTGGATAAAGTGTAAATTTTCCGGTCCGGTTATTGCAAACCGGCGGTTTGGATTATATAATAGATACAGTCGAATCATCGAAAGGAATCTCTGATCCACATGAATTTTTTCAAAAAGAATTCTTACACTATCGTCAAGCTGTTTATCAATCAGATCGCGATATCCATCTTCGGCAATGTTCTCGCAATTGCCTGCGGTATGGCAAAGTACGACACGCTTAAGCTCGTGACAAGTATTTTTGCCGTCTTATTTTTTGTTTTTCTGAATTATTCCGCTCTCTGGGAGATCGGATACAAGCAGATCCCGTCAATTGAGGCAGGCAGGACTCCGCGCGTTCCGCTTACCGGACTTTACATGGCGCTTTGGGCGTCTGTACCGAATTTTCTGCTTGCGGTGCTTGTGATGCTCGGAAACCTGCTGAATGGCATTGGATTTTTCTCCACGGTCGGCGCAGTTGCAGCCATGGTAGCTATATGGATAGAAGGAATGTACACGGGCATCCTGTCGTTTATAAAGATCAACGCGCACCCCGCCA